>OLOL01002578.1_pt1 | contig 12608 bp, 10 predicted proteins | sample 1673081 | NCBI WGS metagenome assembly OLOL01 (sample SAMEA3136753, study PRJEB25190) | human gut metagenome
CTGCCGGAGCGGTGCTTAAGCCGCAAGGCGGGAATTGTGCGGTGTTGCCTTAAGCTAATACACAAAGCGGGTGCTCAGGCGGGCCGATGGTGAGCATTGGCCACTACAAATGGAGCACGCGTCGTGGTATATGGCAATAGTTTGCAGCAGCGCGTTATACGAACTCTTGGGCGGAGAGATTTATCTGGCTGTTTCTAGGTGCACATTTGTGCATTTTATTCTTCATATTCATCTTATTTCGCATTTTTGTGTACCTCGTCTAAAATTTTTAGAGCCAAAATGGAGCCAAATATACTCTTAAAAATATACGTTATAATAATGAACTCACATATCAAAAATACTTAGCTGTGTTTCTTTTAATGACTCAACTTTTCTAATCGTTATTTTGTCATCTTCTTGAACTTGCCCACATAGAAGAGGTGACGAAGGATCATATTTGGCAGCGTTTGTTTCTACACTTTTTGAACTATAATTTGCATAGCAATATGCACATCCATTTTTGCATGTATTATAAGTACCTATTTCAACGCTTTCAACGCATCCACATTCTTTACGCTGATTTTTGTCTTTGCCAACATTAAGTTTACATCCGATAATTTTTTCAATTAATTCTCTATCTATGCAACAATTATGAATTATACCACATTCATCCAAATCTATTTTTTCTGCACAACTTCCAATCTTAATATTATTATCCGCAGCTATCTTACTTAATTTCTCAGCAAATTCCCGCAGCTCATCATCATTTAATTCATAACTTGACAATCCATCCATATTTTTTTTATTTTTAGGATATATATCAACAAAACTAATCACGCATTTTTCCGTGTATCCACTTAAAGCCTCAGCAATGCTTTTAAATGCCTTCAAATGATATTCTTTCGTATATCTATCAGAAAAGAATATAGGATCATATCTCCAAATCACTTTTTGCTTGCCAATTTTTTCTGACAGTTCTTGAAATATCGGAATCATTTCTGTTTTTTTATTTGGTAAATTAACCTCAACATCATTTCCATATCCAGTCAATGTGAATTGAAAATAGTAATTATAATCTTTTATCTCGTTTAACCTTTTCATCATTGGCAACGGATTCTTTGTCCAAAACACTATGCAATCTACAACATCTGGAGTAATTTTTATTTCACTTATCTGATGAGCATTCATCGGATTACGAACATATAAAAATCCTTCTTTTATTCTATTATAGAACCATTCCGAATAATAATTAGGAATATCAGTTCTTCTACTTACGCTTAATATCATCTAATTCACCCTTCAAATATGATTACCTGATATCTAATATGTCCTACTTTTAAAATAGGCCATCTACTTAAATATTTCTTACAATTAGATTGACAATTTTCTTCTTGAATTTTATAATTCGCACATTCCACATTTAGAACAATAAGTGAGTGTGGGTACCGACAATCTATCCCCAAACCTCCCGCAGCGCCGCAATCTCCTGTTCCGCCAGAGTAGGATAGAGCGTATTGCCAAAGAGAAAAGCATAGCGGTAGAGGGCAGCGCCGCTGGCACCGAGGGAGCGCAGCGTGGTGGCTTGGGTGGCGAGGGCATGGCCGGTGCACCACTCGGTGCCGGGACCGGAGGTATCGCCCTCGTCGCCGTCACCGATACGGTAAGCACCAAGGCCGAATGCCAGTTGAACGGATTCTGTGCGCGGCAGCGAGAGCCACTCGGCGGCAAGGCGGCCAAGTGACAGGGCATCGGAACCATTTTTGCGGTAGTTCAGGCCCCAGTACAGCTGCGGGATCAGATAATCACAATAGCCTGGCTTGGCCAGCCAGAGCGCGGCATCGCTGTATTGGCCGTCGCGGCAGCCGCTCAGTGTGCCCTGTGGCGAAACCCCAAACCGCACATTGAACGCATGGGCGGCGGCGTAACAGGCCCGCATTAGATCGTTTACATTTTGCCGCCGCCAATCGGCCAGCGAAAGGGTGCTGCCGCTTGCGGCATAACTGTCGGCATCAAAATCCGGGGCAGTAGAGGGGTAAAAGTAATCATCAAAATGAATGCCGTCAATGGCATAATTGGTACATAGCTCACGGATGGAATCGGCCAGATACTGCTGGACTTCGATGCTGGCGGGGTCCAGATACAGGCCGGTTGCAGTGTGCTTGACCCAGTTGGGATGCAGCAGAGCAGGGCTTTGTGCGCAGAGCTCAGCCGGGGTTCCGTTGGCCTGCAGGCGGTAGGGGTTGATCCAGGCTTCCAGCGTAAGGCCCTGGGCATGGGCGGTTTCTACCAGCACGGCAAGCGGGTCAAAACCGGGGTCCTGCCCTTGGGTGCCGGTGCAAAGGTGGCTGAACGGAAAATACCGGCTGGGGTACAGGGCATCTCCAAAGGGCCGCACATGGGCAAAAACGGTGTTTGCCCCAAGGGAGGCAATGTTCTGCATGATGGCGGCGGCATCGGCACGGAAAGCGGATTCACTGCTGAAATCGGTATGCTGCCATTCCAGAAAGCTGACCCAGACGGCGCGAATCTCCTGCGCGGCAGCAGGGGACGGAGTGGGTGCAGCGGAAAGCACCGGGCTTGCGGATGGCTGCGGCGTGGTAGACGGCCCCAATACGGCGGGCATTATGAAAAGAAATGACATAAGGAAAAACACCCCCAAGGTTGATAAGAATATGCGCATGATACCACCCCTTTGCCGGTTTGCCATACACCCCAGCATATGCGCCGAAAACGAAAATAAGTGTTGGCAAGCGGGTAAAATTGTGATATACTAAACAGGTATCTGACATCATGAGGGCCATTAGCTCAGTTGGTCAGAGCTGGCGGCTCATAACCGCTTGGTCCCGGGTTCAAGTCCTGGATGGCCCACCACAAAGCACGAAGGTTTCGGCCTTCGTGCTTCTTTTTTTGCTCATTCGTACAGTTCCTTGCTCATCTGGTTGCGAATCTCATCACGCCGCCTATCGTAGACCTGCGTGTAGATCGCAAGGGTCGTGCTGGGCTGCGCGTGTCCGGCTTCTACTAGCTTGCATCTATCAGCTTTTTTCTGGATTTCCACTGTCCGTGATATGATGCTTGCGACTGTGATGATATTGCCTTAGCGTAACCGCAGTATCAATCATTTTTTGCCATTTTTCGCATTGCAATCAAAGCTGCCAACATAATTAAAGGAAATGTGCATCCCGTCAACAAACCTACCTGAAGATTATCTCCTGCCTGCTGTGAAAAATATCCTACCATGCTCGGACCAAAAGCACCACCCATATCTCCAGCTACAGCCAACAGTGCAAACAAGGCTGTACCTCCTTTTGGAATCCTCGGAACAGTAATGCTGATACTTCCGGGCCACATAATACCAACTGAGAAGCCACATAGGATACATCCAATCAACCCCAAAATCGGCATTGCAGATAGACCAGCCAAAAGATAGCTCAATACACAAAGAACTCCCGATACCAGCATAAACTTTGTCAAATCTATCTTTTCACCAAATTTGCCGTACAGCACACGGGCAATGCCCATTGTGATTGCAAACAAGCACGGACCCGCCAAATCGCCAACGGATTTGGTTAATCCTAATGCGGATTCTGCAAAAGCTGATGCCCACTGCGCCATTGCCATTTCAGAAGCTCCAGCGCAAATCATTAGGATAATTGCAACTCCAAAAATAGGCATCTTCAGCAATTGACGCAACGACATTCTCTGACCGTCCTCTACCAAATGCTCAATAGGGCAGGTGGCAAAATTGTAAATATTGTACAAAGGAATCATTGCCCACAAATAGGCTAAAATCCTCCATTTGTCAATACCAAAAACGGAAAAGAAAATTGTAGAAAGTAAAATCACGCCCACACTGCCCCAGCAGTAAAAGGAATGAAGTAGGCTCATCACTTTTTCCTTATGGTCAAAGGGACAGGCTTCCACAATAGGGCTGCACAACACCTCAACAAGACCACTTCCGAGTGCATAAAAAAACACTCCGATCAGTATTCCGACATATGGAGATATTATATTGGGCAAAACCGCAAGTCCGATCAACCCCAGACCTGCAAACAGCTGAGAAGCCACGATGGATTTTCGGTATCCAATAGAATCCACATATTTTGCACAAATTAAATCTACGCTTAATTGTGTTACATAGAATACTGCGGGAATTAAGGCAATCTGTCCCAGTGAGATGTTGAAATCTGAATGAAACGCCAAAAAAAGCAATGGTGCAAAATTAGCTGCGATTGCCTGTGTGATAAATCCGAGATAACAGGCTCTTAATGTTTTTTTATAGTTCTTCATAGCACAAAGCCCTCCTTTCAAACTACATCGAATGATATCATGCTTTTGTTTGGACAGCAATGGACTTTACCACGTTTTTATTGTATAATATCACAATACAAAGGAGGGGGGCATCATTGGCAGACACCAGCGAATTAAAAATCATTACAGATGAAACTCTCATGGAAAAAAGAACCCACGGACAATCGGTATTTCCGTTTCAATACTATCTAGAAGATATCTGGGACTTCGACTTCCATACAATCGGTTGGCATTGGCATCAGGAAATTGAATTTATATATGTGCAAAGCGGTGAAGTGCAATGTTATATCGGAAAAGATAATTTCTCGTTACCAGCAGGCAGTGGTTTATTTATCAACACGAAAATCATTCATCAATTAACAGCAAAACAAACCACATTGATTCCAAATATTGTTTTTTCCCCTTTGCTGTTGGCTTCAGAGGAGAGTTTGATATACCAGCAATATATTAAGCCAGTGCTTACTTCAGATATTGACTTTTTGGTTTTTGAGCCGTATACCCTGTGGCATAAAGAGATACTTTCTTTACTAAATCAGATATTTGAGACGCAGAAACAAGCAAATTTTAGGGAGCTGACAACCATGCGATTGTTGGCAACCATTTGGGAGTTGCTGTACGGAAATATGGAATCCATGTTTCTACAAAGACAAACCGTTAAAAGAAACAGCGATACGTCTCGCCTTCAAATGATGATGAGTTTTATTCATAGTCATTATGCCGACCAGATCCAACTTGATGACATCGCAGATTTTGCCCATGTAAGTAAGAACACTTGTATGCAAATATTCAAGAATGGTATCCGTCAATCTCCTATTTCTTATTTGATACAATACAGGCTGAAAAAAGCCGCAAAACTACTGGCAGCCACGGAAATGAAGGTTATAACCATATCAGAACAATGCGGCTTTCACGATGCGCCTTATTTTTGCCGTAAATTTAAAGAGGTTTACGGGATTTCTCCTATTGAATACAGAAAAAACAACCTCTAAATTTACATATCAACAGCAAGTTTTATCGCTCCCCCAATTATGCTTGTCATACTCATTCTGCGATACTGTTATGAATAAACCATCACATGCAAATCAATTTCTTCTGCCCGGTTATGGATGTTATTATATCGTTGTACCCATTCCATTTGACAGGTACACTTTAATTCCGCTGTCACGCCCTCGGTAGCTTTCATCTGTTCCATGATAGGAGAACAACTCGCCCGACTGCCCGTAGAAGTAGTCCAGCGTCATTTGGTGGGACCACGGATTTTCAACTGTGAGTGCTTGTTCATATGGAAAACCTCCCTTCCGATTTTTACAAAAGAAAAAGCTCACCTCCTTTTTTGAAAGTGAGCCATGTAAAAGCAAAATAGTAACAGTAAGTGTCGAGTTTCGTACCCAAAAATTCTTGGGTACGGTTCTGGGTACAAAGAGCCATTTTAGACACGAAAAGACACCAAAAGTTACGTCAAAGTACACAAAGATGTTTTTTCGGAATTATGAGATAGTCACAAGATTCCACAAGAAAAATGAAATTTCAAAATTAGCGACGTTCTCATAACCGCTTGGTCCCGGGTTCAAGTCCTGGATGGCCCACCAAAGAAAAGCTTCTGCCGTAAGGTGGAAGCTTTTTTATAGAATGGCAGACAGGGATATAAAAGCAACGACTTTGCCACTCCCTATGAAAGCGATTGTTTGTGGCGTAGATTGCAGTTTTTTGGCGGTTATGTTACACTAAAATAATAGTGTGGAAATGGTAAGGAGAAAAAATAAATGGAAAAACAACACAGCGGCCGGAGCTCATTTTCCGGCAAACTTGGCTTTGTCCTGTCGGCAGCCGGCGCCTCGGTTGGCTTGGGCAATATCTGGCGGTTCCCATACCTGGCGGCAAAATATGGCGGTGGAATTTTTCTGCTGATTTACATTCTGCTGGCGGTCACCTTTGGCTATACAATGATTATGGCAGAGACAGCGCTGGGACGGATGACCCGGAAAAGTCCGGTTGGGGCCTTTGCAGCTTCTGGAAAGGGACGCTGGCGTGCATTTGGAGGATGGATCAACGCGGTAATTCCCATTTTGATTGTGCCATATTATTCGGTTATTGGCGGTTGGGTTATCAAGTATCTGGTGGGGTATATTACCGGTCATGGCAGTGAGCTGGCACAGGATGGGTATTTTTCCTCTTTCATCGCCAATGGCGCTTCGGTGGAAATCGTATTCCTGCTCTTTACCCTGCTTACACTGGGCATCATTTTTGCCGGTGTCCGCAATGGTGTGGAGCGTGTTTCCCGGATGATGATGCCGGTACTGGTGGTGTTATCAGTAATTATTGCAGCTTATTCAGTAACACGGCCCGGTGCGCTGGAAGGAGTGAAGTACTTTTTAGTACCGAATCCGGCCAATTTTTCATGGATGACAGTGGTTACAGCCATGGGCCAGATGTTCTATTCTTTGTCCATCGCAATGGGTATTTTAGTAACATTCGGCTCTTACATGAAAAAAGATGTGTCCATTGAGGGATCTACCAAGAACGTTGAGATTTTTGATACGCTGATTGCAATGATGGCCGGGTTGATGATCATTCCGGCGGTGTTTTCGTTCTCTGGTGGTGACCCGGACACCCTGCAGGCCGGTCCCGCACTGATGTTTATTACGATCCCGAAAGTTTTTGAAAGCATGGAACTTGGTTCGCTGGTGGGTGTGCTGTTCTTTGTGCTGGTGCTGTTTGCAGCGGTGACAAGCTCTATTGCATTGACAGAAAGCGCAGTATCGACTTTTGAGGATGAACTGGGATGGAGCCGCAAAAAGGCTGCGGCAGTGATTGGGATTATTATGGTGCTGCTTGGAAGCTTGTCGGCGCTTGGCTATGGCCCGCTGTCGGGCGTGACCGTTATCGGAATGCAGTTCCTTGACTTTTTTGACTTCCTGACAAACTCAGTTATGATGCCCATTGCGGCCATTGCAACCTGCCTGCTGGTGACCAGCGTGATCGGCGTGGAAAAGATTGAGGAAGAGGTGACCCAGAATGGTCAACCTTTCCGCCGAAAAAAGGTTTTCAATTTTATGATCCGCACCCTTTGCCCGGTGTTTGCTGCCATCATTCTGGTAAGTTCTGTGGCGAATGCCCTCGGGTGGATCTCGATGTAAAAGAATTTGATATTATCATACCATATGGGAAAATGGATTTACACCCCCTCAATATGATTTACAGGCGAAACCTTTGGCGGCCAGCGGTTGAAAAAGGTGTATACCAGAAAACCGCTGAACACCGCTATGCCGCTGCTGCCGCCGATGTGTACCATTTTATCCTGGATAAGATGGTCGATACCCGCCCCGGCAGCGAATAGTTCTGGCAGACGGATAAATACGGCACCCCCGCCCACAAGCCCATTGTGGAGCCGTGGAAGTGCCCTTACCACAATGGCCGGATGTGCATGGACCTCATGAGAAGGAACCCCGATGTCAATGTGTAAACTGCACTCTGAATTTTACCGCCAGCAGGCAAAGCTGGATGCCCTGCTGACCCGCCGCTGCCACACCATCACCGAAGGCAAGAACGGCGAGGGCGCGACCTACATCAAGACGGCACAGGGGCTGACTGCACATTGCCCATGGCGTGCGCAACACTGCGAAGGGCCTGCGCTATGTGATCTACCTGTTTGTGACCGATTTGAAAGAGCCCTGGAAAGTGATTGCCGAACCGGCCGGATTTTTGATCGCGCCGCGTGGCTGGGAGCGCGTCAGCGATGTTTCCAACGTGGTATTTACCAATGGTGCTATTGCGGATGATGACGGTAAGGTGTATATTTATTATGCCGCCAGTGATACGCGCCTGCACGTTGCTTCCACGACCATTGGCCAGCTTTTGGACTTTGCATTCAAAAACCCCGCAGACCCGCTGCGCAGCCGTGACTGCGTGGCCCAGCGTGTGGCGCTGATCGAAAAAAATCAGGCATATCTCACAATCAGCAAGACCGGTAATATCGTGTGCCCGTGCCCCGGCGGGGGCGTCCACCCTGGCGCAACCTGGCTGCCCATGCTGGCGCTGCTGGCTTTGCTGGTGTTGGATGTCAGCGTCGGCGCGCAGTTTCCGGTGCCGTGGGGCGGGTTGCTGACCCTGCGCGGTGCGGCTAGCTTTTGCCTGGATTTCGCCCCCCACCCGGAAGTTGTGGACGGCATATGGCAGCGCCCTGAATGGCCGTGGAAAACCCTGCCCGCGTCTGATTCTGCAGGGGCTGGAGAAGACTGCAGCCTATCGGAATGAGGCAGGGAAACGGTACACCGGCTTTATGCTGCAGACCCTTGGTCTGCCTCTGCCCGGCGATTACGGCCAGGTGCCCGCAAAGCTGTGGTACCTGCACAAAGAGTAATGCGCAAAAATTGTGCGTCAACCTGAAAATGATTCCGCGATATGACCCTATCATTTTATAATGTGCTGTGATATAATGAGGTAAATCGACAATGTCAATTCTAAAACTGACCCCTTCCTGTAAGGATTACCTTTGGGGTGGCAGCCGCCTGCGCACCGACTTTGGCGTGCAGAGCGATTTGAACCCGCTGGCGGAAGCCTGGGTGCTTTCCTGCCATCCCGATGGCCCCAGCTATCTGCCGGACGGCACCATGTTAGCGGACTACCTGGCCGCCCACCCGGAAGCGGCGGGAACAGACTGCAAAAAGTTTGAAATGTTCCCCGTTCTGACCAAGTTCATTGACGCCAAGAATAACATTTCCATCCAGGTACACCCCTCCAACGAGTATGCGCTGGAGCACGAACACCAGTACGGCAAGACCGAGATGTGGTATGTGCTGGACTGTGAACCGGGCGCGTTCCTGTATTACGGCTTTGACCATGAAATCAGCCGGGAAGAACTGGAAGAGCGCATCCGGAACAATACCCTGACCGAGGTGCTGAACGCCGTGCCGGTGAAAAAAGGCGATTGCTTCTTTATCCCGTCCGGCACGCTGCACGCTATCTGCAAGGGTGTTGTGGTGGCTGAAGTACAGCAGAACTCCAACGTGACCTACCGTGTGTACGATTACGGCCGCGTGGGGGCGGACGGCAAGCCGCGCGCGCTGCATGTAAAGCAGGCGCTGGAGGTAATGCGCCGTACCCCGCCGGAACAGCATGATTTCAGCCCCCATCTGGCAAAGTGCGATTACTTTACCGTGGATGTGGTGGCAGGTGGTCATACCGGCATAGCGGACGAGACGTCCTTTGTTTCGCTCCTGATTACCGAAGGGGAGGGGCGCCTGACCTGCGGCGGCGAAACGGTGCAGGCAAAAAAGGGCGACAGTTTCTTTATCACGGCGGGCAGCGGTGCCTATGCTTTAACGGGCAGCTGCAAAGCCCTGCTGACAACCGTTTGATTATTACCAAAGCAGAGTGAACAAGAACCCCGGCCTGCTGTGCAGCCGCGTATGCGGAACGCCGGCTGCGCCAAAACGGAGGCAGGGGAACCATGAACACAATAAGCTGCGTTTCTCCTTCAAATCCCTGTCCGGATGGTTCCCGGGCAGGGATTTATTGTAGTTGGAAATAAAACACAAAAAATACAGTTTGTATATTTATCGAAAAACAAAACAGAATGAGCGATACGCGCGGCGAAACGATTCGTCACAATATGCAAAAAAGCACCTGAATATTTGTCAAACATGTCAAAAATTGACCTTGCCCCCGGTGGGGGAGTCTGCTATACTTGTGAAGCATGAAAAAATGAGAACCGGGCTGTCTGTGCAGCCCGGAAAAGCAAAAAAGATAACGATAAGGCGTCTTGTTTTGCGCAGGGCGGTAGTGGGGGCACTGCCGGACAAAAGAGGAAAGTATAAATGAAACTGATATTTGAATTTGCCCGCATTGCGGCGTTCTGCTTTGCGGGGGAGGTTTGCCACCTGGTGCTGCCGCTGCCCATCCCGGCCAGCGTGTACGGGCTGATGCTGCTGCTGGCGGCGCTGCGCTTTGGGGTGGTCAAACTGGAGCAGGTGCGCACGGCGGCGCTGTTTCTGACCGGCATTTTCCCGCTGCTGTTTGTTCCGGCGGCTGCGGGCGTGATGGACCTGTGGGCGGATTTACAGGCCATGCTGGTGCCGGTGCTGCTGGCCTTGATCCCCATTACCATTTTGGTCATGACGGTGTCCGGCTGCGTGACCCAGCGCCTGGCAGAGCGGAAGGAGAAAAAGCAATGATCACACAAGTTCTGGAATCTTCCGCCGTATGGGGCGTGCTGCTCACGCTGGCTGCGTTCGGCCTGGGGGTGCTCATCAACAAGCGCACCGGTAAGGCAATTCTCAACCCGCTGCTGTTGGGCACGGCGTTTGTCATCGTGGTGCTCAGCGTGTTGAAAATCCCCTATGATACATACGCTGCCAGCGCTTCGCCCGTCAGCTACCTGCTGCTGCCCGCAACGGTCAGCCTGGCAGTGCCGCTGTATGAAAAATGGGATCTGCTGTGCAAAAATCTGGTAGCCATTGTGGCCGGTGTGCTGGCCGGAGTTATGGCAAGTCTGTTCAGCGTGCTGGCACTGGCCCTGCTGCTGGACCTGAACCATGAGCAGTACATCACCCTGCTGCCCAAGTCCGTTACCACTGCCATCAGCATGGATGTTTCCCGCGAGCTGGGCGGCATTGCCACCCTGACGGGCGCCATTGTGATTTTGACCGGCATTGTGGGCGCGCTGGCGGCGGAAACCGTCTGCAAGGTGTTCCGCATTACCAACCCCATTGCCAAAGGCATCGGCATTGGTACGGCGTCCCACGCCGTGGGCACCAGCAAGGCGCTGGAAATCGGCGAAGTGGAAGGCGCGATGAGCGGCCTTTCCGTTGCTGTGGCCGGTATCATGACCGCCGTGCTTTGCCCGCTGTTCTCGGAATTGATTCACTAAGGCAACACCGCACAATTCCCGCCTTGCGGCTTAAGCACCGCTCCGGCAGCTGCGGCACGGCATCTGCCGCACCTCGCTCGCCGTATCGGCACTTAGAATTATGCGGTATTGCCCTAAATACAGAAGGCCCGCCCGCGCATCACCTGGTTTGTGGTGCGCGGACGGGCTGTTTGTATGCCGCCGGACGGCGGAAAACGGCATTTTTTGCAAGTTTTTGGCCCGGCAGCGGGGGCAGCTCTTGCCGCGCGGCGGGTTCTATACTATAATAAATAAGCTGTTTGTATGTGCAAAATACAGAGAAAAAAGCGCGGCGCCGCCCGGCAATAGAGGGCTGGAATGTGCGGCGCTGACGGAGAGAGGATCATAAAATCATGGGATTTTCGTTTGTGACAGAAATTCCTTCCCCGGATGTCATTCGGGAAAGGTTTCCCCTTGCGCCGGAACTGGCCGCCCGCAAAAAAGAGCGGGATGAAGAAATCAAAAAGATCATTACCGGCGAAAGCGACAAGCTCTTGGTCGTTGTCGGCCCCTGCTCGGCGGATAACGAGGAAGCCGTTGTGGATTATGTGTCCCGTCTGGTCAAGGTGCAGGAGAAGACGAAGGACCGCCTGGTGATCGTTCCGCGCGTGTACACCAACAAGCCCCGCACCACCGGCGAGGGCTACATGGGAATGATCCACCAGCCGGACCCGGAAAAGAAGCCGGATATGCTGGAGGGAATTCTGGCCATCCGCCATATGCACATGCGCGTATTGCAGGAAACCGGATTTTCCACTGCGGACGAGATGCTCTATCCCGAAAACCTGCGTTACCTTTCGGACATTATGTCCTATATTGCCGTGGGTGCCCGCTCGGTGGAAAACCAGTTCCACCGCCTGGTGGCCAGCGGCTGCGATGTGCCCGTGGGCCTGAAAAACCCCACCAGCGGCGATTTGACCGTTATGCTCAACTCTGTTGTGGCGGCCCAGGTGCCCCATGACTTTATCTTCCGCGGGTGGGAGGTCCAGTGCCCCGGCAACCCGCTCAGCCACACCATTCTGCGCGGCGCGGTGAACAAGCACGGCCAGACCATCCCCAACTACCATTACGAGGATCTGCGCCTGCTGTATGAGCTGTACATGAAGCGCAACCTGAAGAACCCCGCCTGCATTGTGGATACCAACCACAGCAACTCCGGCAAGCAGTATATGGAGCAGATCCGCATTGCGAAAGAGGTTCTGCACAGCCGCCGCCATTCGGACGACATCAAGAACCTGGTCAAGGGCCTGATGATCGAAAGCTATATTGAGCCGGGCAACCAGAAGATCGGCGAGCACTGCTATGGCAAGTCCATCACAGACCCCTGCCTGGGCTGGGACGATACCGAGCGACTGCTGTACGATATCGCAGAGCTTTCTTAAGGCAACACCGCACAATTCCCGCCTGACGGCTTAAGCACCGCTCCGGCGGC
>OLOL01002590.1_pt1 | contig 12555 bp, 7 predicted proteins | sample 1673081 | NCBI WGS metagenome assembly OLOL01 (sample SAMEA3136753, study PRJEB25190) | human gut metagenome
TTCTGCTACTTTCATTCTGACACAGATAGAAGATGCCATATCCAAGAAGCCCCGCCACAGAAAAAACAAATATCACCGCTAATAAAAGTTGCAGAGTCAGGCATTTCCATTTCCATTCCCATACACGCCTTCTGCTTTGATTCCGTCTGTGTCTTTTCTTTCGCCTCTTCCGCAGCGTACACTCCCTGTTGTGTTTTCTTTGAAGAAAAGACGGACATACATGCCCGCCTTCTCCATGGTTATTTTTTCGTTTCATTTTTTAACGATCGTTTCTATGAATTCAAATTTTCTCTGCGTTTCTTTACGGTAATAATCAATCCCGTTCCGGAAAGAACTGATAGTATAAACAGCCATACACTCGGTGTGTTGTCTCCGGTTTTAGGTGCAGTCACATCCTTCTTATCAGTTCCACTCGATGGCTTGTCATCAGAGGAATTGCTATTGTTATTATCATTCTGGTTGTTATTACTGTTATCAGAGATATTTGCTTTGGTGGTAAATGTGGTGCTTGCAGAACCATCCGTCCAAAGGATTTCAACTGTATGGTTTCCTGCCGAAAGTGTATTCAGGTAGGAAGCTTTCAGTGTGATAATGGTAGAGCCTTCCTTTGCAGTGTAGTTGCTCTTGTCTATCAAATTTCCGTCCACCTTAACTCCGGTAAACTTGGAGAAGTCTCCGTTACCCCGGATGGTGATATTACCATCACTGTCATGCGTCCAACTACTGTTTGCTCCATCAATAATCTGATAGGTGTTATTCGGTGTGTCAGGATTATCGGAACCGCCCGCATCCTGTACGGTCAATGTTGCAGAATTACTCTCTACGTTTCCTGCGCTGTTTGAAACAACACACTTATACTTAAATCCGTTGCAGCTTATATTGACTGTGGATGTGGTATAGCTCGTTGCCGTTGCACCGTCAATGTTTACCCATCCTTTCCCATCATTTCTGTCTATCTGCCACTGATAGGTAAGATCTGTACCGCTTGCTGCTATGGTAAAGGACGCAGTCTCACCTACCTTCACTGTCGCATTTCCAGGCTGTGTGGTTATGCTTGGTGCAATCACATCCGGCACATCCGGTGTCTGGCTTTCCTGTTTAAAGGTAACTTCTATGGTGTGATCAGTATTCACATCACTAAAGGTGTAGCTTGTGGTTGCTGTCACTTCCGAACCATCCACCTTTACGTCCGCAATATAATATCCTTCGTTCGCCTTGATTGTATATGTAAGCTGACCTGCGGCAGATACCGTTGTCGTGCCACCGGGAGAGATTGTTCCACCGATACCTGCCGTTGCGGTAATCTTGTAGCTTGCTGTACCGCTCGGAGGCGTTATCGGCGCTGTATCCGCCGTAAAACTCCAACTTCCACGGAATACCACGGTTGTGCCGTTTAGGTTGCCGGCATCCCAGCCCGAAAAAGCCCATGTGCCGTTTTTACCATCCTTTTGTGCCTGAATGCGTGTTGTGGAGGTATATTTCTTATCCACAGCCGCCTTCGCCTGTTGCTCGCTCGAATAGGAGTTGCTATTTTGCGGCAGCTTTTCGCCTTTCGGGAATTCAGAGCCCCAATCATATTTCACTGTATAATTTTTTGTCACCGGCGGCTCGGGTGTCGTATCTTCCGTAAAACTCCAACTTCCACTGAATACCACGGTTGTATCATTTATTAGCCTGCCGGTATCCCAGCCCGAAAAAGTCCATGTGCCGTTTTTGCCACCCTTTTGCCCCTTAATGCTTGTTGTGGAGGTATATTCCGTATCCACAGCATCCCTCGCCTGCTGCTCGCTGGGATATGACTTGTTATTTTGCGGCGGCGTTTTGCCTTCCGGGAACTCCGTTCCCCAATTGTATTGCACCGTATAATTTTTTGTCACCGGCGGATTAGGGCGTTCATCAGACCTTTTATAAATATAACTAATCGTCATACCCTCTTCCGGAACAGTTTCTCCAATCCCCTCCGCTTTAACAAGAGTGTAGCTGTGCAGTTCCTGCGGCGGCTGCCAATCAACCCTTTTGCCCACCGGAACAGTAAAGGTAGTCGGCATGGTGTTTGGAACATCTGTGCCGTCCTCAAGCTTATATTGGATGGTGACATCGGCATAGGTCTGCTTCTCCGTATCATCATTAGCCAATACCTCGCCTGTCTCCTTATCTACAATGTCAAAGCCGATTGTATCGCCGGATTTCAGAATAGCATTCTCCGGAATCCTGTAAACCAAAGAGCAGTTGACAAGACCGGAATTAAAGTCGCTGCCCTCGTAATTCAACGCACCCTTTGGCCAGAAATTTCTTTTCTCGCTCCAAACAGGGATTTCAAACTCCTTCGTAGCTAAAACCTGCTTCTCATCTGTTGTGACCGCTTTTTCGCCGTTGGAATGTTCCACCCACAGGCGCAGGGTCACCTTCTTCTCTTTGGTATCCGAAAGGTTTTGTATGATGGTACGCAGCTCAACCTGCTGCCCCTTCATGCTGCTATAATCAAAGCTTTTTTTACTGTCGCCGCTTAATAGACGGCTATTCCTGTCATATTTATAACTCGCATATGCAGAGTAATTCGCTCTCTCAAAGACATCAGGTTTTTCTGTGGGATTTCTGTAATCGCCGCTATACTTTTTCACCTCAGGAACAGCCACATAAAGCTCAGGGGGATTTTTAATGAGCTGACTCATGACCTTTATGCCCTGCAGCTTGCACACATCGCAAAAATCATTCTGATAGACGTCTCGCATCAGACAATCATAGCTGGAATTATAGGGATAATAATTGTCTTGATACGGGCAGGTATATGTATGATGGAAGCCAAGCAGCTTCTTCCACATTACTTTCGTGGAATCTTTTGTTGCAGACAAATTCAGCGATGTAGTGTAAAGCTCCTCAGCTACAGGATCCTTGACAGCACGATATTCATCTCCCAGATGGAACAGACCGTGTCCCAGTTCATGCCGCTGGGTAAACGCAGAATATGTGCTTTTCGCTGATGCAATCAGATAGTGAATACCATGTTCTTTATCACCATGATAGCCGCCGAAATAATTACCGCTATTCGCCAACACAACGAATTGATTGATATTTTCATATACATAATCATACTGTCTATGGTCATGGTTATCGGGGTTTTCGAATGGATGCGTTTCGTTAAGAATATGTGCGTCATGAATCTTTTCGATAAACGCAGGGCCTATGATGCGTTCCAAAACATGATTGCGCCAGGCTCCTTTGTAACCACCGATTCCTTTGTCGGTCGCATTAAAAAAAGTGCTGGTACCCATAAAGCCATCCACCGATGGCGTGCAGAGTGCATAGACATTAAAGCGATCCGCCATGCTGCGATATGGCTCTATCTTCAACACCTCCCCCCACAGCCTTTTTACATCATCGACAAACATCTTTTGCTGGCTTTTGGTGTAGCCCTCGGCGCAGTACAAAATTACCATGTTTTCCTTATCGCTGCGAGGCTTCTGGATTGTATACACCGGTACGGTTACATTGGTATATGCAGGATCCTCAGTGTACCAGTTATTCATATACAGCTGCAGATACTCATCCGTGTTCACATTCCAGTCACCGTTCACATCATCTCGCTCAGCTCCGGATATGCCAATGGTGTAATCCGGCGCATTCAGTGCGGAAACAACATAGGGGTCATTTGCACTCTTTCCTGTGCCGGATAATACGGTGTAATTATCCGTATTCAGATAAAAGGCAGGGCGAACGCCGTAATATCCCTTATAGGGTGCGTCACGCAAAATAGTCCCTTGAGGGGTCACAAATCGCATATCATGGTTACAAGTTGTAATCGGTGTACGCAGCCAATAGTTCCATGATACATTGCTTCTGTTTTTTGCGATATGGTAGCCACTCAGGTTATCATTAACCGTTTTAAGCTGCTGAACATCCAGCAGAAAAACTCTATCCCAAATATCCTCATAATAGGCACTGTCATACCCATCCGCTACCGTATCAATTGTGGTGTTATAGGGAAGATCAACACCGGACGCATCGATATAACCTGCAATATACTCCGGATGGGAAACGATAGAACGCTGCTTCACCGTTTTAATCGCTCCCAGTTCATCCTCCCTAAAGCTGCGAAGGAAACCCTCCTTTTGGTCATATGCACTCGATTCGGGATAGACAGAAGCCGATGTTGGCGGATTTCCGCAAAGCCAGTCCACTTTTCCTGCTTCAGCGTTGGAATTGAGCCAGGAACGTATGTTGCTGTCTCTCCAGTGGTTAGAGCCAAAATTATCTCTCCAGCTATTGCGCCGATGCGAGCCTGTTTTGTTATTTTTGTTGGTTTGTGCATCATATGGCATGTAATCACACAATACTCTATCCGAGAGCATCAATGGTCCATTGTCATCCTCCGCCACACAACGCCACACAATTGGGGTTCCCTCATAAGTACCCATCTGAATGTAGTCACCAATTTTGATGGTTGGCTTGTTATCTGCCGCCATAACCTGCAAAGGGCATAGTACCAAAATTACAGCAAGCAGCAGCGATAGCATTCGTTTGCCATATCTATGTTTTATAACTTTCATAAATTCCTCCTTTTGTCATTCTCTCCTGATCGTCATTCACGGTCAGTAGGCTTCTACCCCCCCCCATTTTTGACATATGTCAATTTATACAATTGCTGCGTCATCAATATTCACCTCATTTCTACTTGAGTTATTGCAAAAAATAGGTCTTTCTGCGATAACCCCTTGTGCCAAATGCTGAAACACCTTCATAAAGATGTAATAGCTTATTTATTTTAGAAAAGTATCCGACAAAAAACTCTACACTTCCGACAAAAAATATATATATTTCTCAAATCATATCATGGCGATGTACATTTGTCAATGATGTGACACCTCAAGATCACCACAGTCCTGATACTTCTTATACATGTCATTGATATAAATCGTAGGCGAAATATTCCTGCCTTCCTCTCGTAAGATGATGCCATCAAGAGTCACATTCACCTTTTCCACGGGTTCTGCCACAAGCTCCATTCCTTTGAACTTCTCAGGCATATAATCCATAAACTTTTCTTTTACTACTTCCTTAAAAATCTCGTAATTCATCATATTACGGTTCCTCCTTAATCTAAATTGTCATATAAAATTCCTTCATCATCGGGATTATTGTGTTCTCTGTAACTGTTGTCTTCTTCGATTCCCATATCAAAAGTGGTATGAGATTTTCTTTTCTTTCTGTAATAATTCTTGAGAAACATGCACTTTCTACAGTTCTCACAGAATAATTCTTCTGGCGGAATACCAAGTGCCTTTGCAATCCTGTTCAACGTTCCCGTCTTTGGAACTCTTGAACCATTTTCGTATTGGGCAATTCTTACATCACCTCTATTTTCAAAACCACTTTTCTCGCCCAGTTCCCTGAGTGTCATTTTTTGTCTTTTTCTGTAATATCTGATTCTTTCTCCTACCACTGTTTGTCCTCCAAATCAAAAAAGCGGAGAACATAAGTCACTAGCTTACATTCCCCGCAAGGTTAATTATTACTGTTTATTCTTTTTCTTTCTTCCACGAAGTCCGACTCCAACACCTGTAATAAGTGCAAGTGCACCAATTCCAAGATAAAGAAGCGGATTTGCATTGTCGCCTGTCTGTGGAAGCTTAGGCTCTGTCGGTACATTGGCAAGCTTAAGAGTTGCTACAACAACATCCGGTGCATTGTCATCATATCGAAGTGTTACATCATGAGCTGTTTCATCAAGAATATATCCGTCAGCTGCTTTAGTCTCAACAACTGTATAATGGATATCTTCTTTGAATGATCCATCCTCGTTGTAAGTACAGATAGGAAGCTCCTTGCTCTCTGCATAACCATTCTTGTCAGTAGTGAGTGTATCAAGCACCTTTCCATCCTTATCCCTTACTTCAAATACAACACCCTCGATCGGCTTTCCGGTTACTTTGTCAGTTTTCTCGATGACAATCTTACCGACTGCCTGCTCATCCTTCATGGATACCTTCTGGATTTCTGCTGTCTCCTTTACTTCAAAGGTTACATCACTTGCCACCTTATATCCATATGGTGCAGATTCCTCTCTGAGTGTGTACTTTCCAACAGGAAGTCTCTCAATCATATGAGTCTTTCCTGCCTCTGATGTCCAGCTCTCAACAAGCTTTCCATCAGAATCAATAACTGAAAGCTTTGCTCCAGGTAATTCTTTCTCGCCTGTGATATCAGTCTTTGAAATCTCTACCTTAATCGGTGCATTTTCAAATGCTGCCTCAAACTCGATAACCTTTACCTTATCTCCCTGATATGAAGCATCCACATCAAAAATCTTATCAGACTTCACATAGCCCTTTGGTGCCTCAATCTCTTTGACATAATACTGTCCAAGTGGAAGGTCAGAGGTAAATGCTGCCCTTCCGTCCTTGCCTGTTACTGTTCTCTCAATCTGTGTATCAGCTTTTACGATTACCTTGCCATCTTTGTTCACGATATCTTCTTTCGCAAATAAGCCGAATACTGCTCCTTCAAGTGCTTCCTTAGTCTCTGAATCAGTCTTGGTTACAGTGATCTGCACTTTCTGACGCTCATTTGTCACATCCATTCCTGCAAATACAACCTTTGTGTTCTGGTCGATATAGGAAAGGTCTGCCTCAATCGGTGTCTCATCTAATACAAATCCATCAATGGTCTTTGTCTCAACAAGATAATACTTGCCAAGTGGAAGGTCATCAATTCTTGCGATACCCTTATCATTTGTCACGATGGTTGCCACCTTGTCTCCTGCCTTATGATATACAGTGTCAAGTCCGTCAGCACTTACGATATCCTCTTTTGCATATACATCAAAAGTTACTCCTGCAAGGCTGTCCTTGAAGAAATTGAAGATAAAGTCGTACCAGTAACCCTTCATAAGAGTAGTGTCTGTTACAAATTCGCCGTCCTTATTGATAACGATGGAACCTGTAGGAACTTCATCCTTCATCTCTACATGCTGCACTTTGCCTGTGTCCTCAACTGTAAACTGGATATCTGCTGCCTTGAGATATCCGTAAGGAGCAAATTCCTCACGAAGAGTGTAAGTCTCTCCAACTACAAGTCTCTTGATCACATATGCTTCCTTAGCATCAGATGTCCATGTGTCTATCACATTTCCATCCTTATCAAGTACAGTAAGTGTTGCACCTGTAAGCTCTGCACCGCTTGTGATATCTGTCTTTGTAAACTCAAAGGTTGTAGGAGTGTTCTTATACTCGCTGTTATATACAGCAGTCTTAACATCCTGTCCCTGATATTTTGTATCAAAGTTTACTGCTTCCTCATTTGTCACATATCCGGCAGGCTTTACAATCTCCCTTGCAACATATTTTGCAAATGGATAATCCTTAACAAAAGCAATCTTTCCATTCTCATCAGATGTTGCCTTCTCAAGAAGTGTGCCTTTCTCGATAATAACTCTGCCATCATCATTCTTGATATCCTCATCTGCATAAAGACCAAATATTGCACCTGCAATCGGTGTGTTATCTTCTGCATCAAGCTTAGTCACTGACATATCAAGCTTCTGTCTGTCATCTGAGAAAGTAAGGCTTTCCTTGATAACAGGTGTCTTATCATCCACATATGTGAATGTCACTTTCTGCTCATTCGGATTTAATACATATCCGTATGGTGCTTCTACTTCCACAACTCTGTACTGTCCAAGAGGAAGATTCTTTGCTGTTGCCTTTCCATCCTTACCAGTTGTAAGAGTTGTCACAAGGTCTCCCTTGCTGTAATACTTAATGCGGTTTCCGTCTGCATCCTTCTGGTTGTCTGCTGTGTAAATATCCTCGGCAGCATAAACTTTGAATTTTGCTCCGCCAAGTGAGCCTTCCTTATAAACAAACTCTTTCTCATATGAGCTTGCAAGAAGTCCACCCTTGAATCCGTCAAGTACCTCTCCCTTCTTTTCTACAGTCAGCTCTCCGACTGCAGGGGCATCTGAATATTCCACGGTGATGATCGCATCATTTGTATCACCATCTGTTTCAAATGCTGTGTCAGTATCAACAGAGATGTTGACATACTTATCATTTACAACATATCCAAATGGTGCTTTGACCTCTTCAATGCGGTAGTTACCGATTTTAAGTGCCTCCGGTAAGATTAAATCTCCGTCCTCATCAGTAAAGAATGAAGTATGCTCTACCTTTGACGGATAAGTTGTGTACTGCTTTACATATTCGTTCTTATCAATGTTGAAGATCTTAAACTCTGCGTTTGGTACAAGTACTGTCTGCTTTGTATCAGAATCCTTCTTGATTACACGAAGCTTTGCAGTAAACTCTCTGTCAAGGAATACTCTCCATGTCTGAGGCTTGTCTGGATGGTTCTCGCTGATTTTCACCTCAAATGGCTTGATTGTCTTCATGTTATGCGGTGTCTTTGACTCAACTACCACATATGTTCCATAAGGAATTGCAATGGAAACTGCATATGCCTTGTCATCGGATGTGATTGTTGTTGCTCCGTTTTCCCCGATTACCACAGGAGTAGCCTTATCAAAGTCATAACTTCCATCTGCCTTTACGGATAAAGAAGATTTTAAGTATGCTGTGAACTCTGCACCTGCCAACAAGCCTGCTTCAGTATCATCGCCATTGTCAGATACCTTGATAAGCTGGAATGGCTGCTTGATGACCTGCTCTGCTGAGGTTGTGCTTCTTGATACCTCTGCTACAAGGTCTCCCTCATAGTCGCATACTACATCGTGCTCCTCTTCGTCTAAGAGATACCCCTCTGATGGAGTGATTTCTTTCACATAATAGTTTCCAAGGTAAAGGTTATTGACCTCTGCTTCGCCATTCTTATCTGTTGTAAGTGTTGCTACAAGGTCTCCTGCTTTGAATACGACTCCTGTTGCTCCGTCCGGATGCACGATATCGTTTCTCGCATAAAGACCATAAACTGCACCTTCAAGGCTTGCATCTCCCTGGGCTACTGCCTTGCCTGATTCCTTGTCTACCTTGTAGATATGAATCTTTGCTGTAGTTCTGTCATTCACAAATGTGTGACTGAATGATGCCTTTGCCTGTGTTTCAGGTAATACATTGAAATTGAAGCTGTAAACATCTTTACTGTTTCTGATATACGCATATGGTGCCTGTGTCTCTGAGACATAATATCCGTTAGAGATTGGCAGATCCACGCTGTAGCTTGCCTTTCCGTCCTCACCTGTAGTTACTGTCTCAAGAGCTGTACCCTTTGTCACAATAACCTGTCCGGCATAGTTTTTGATGTCATTTCCGGCATAAAGTGTGTACTTGCCGCCATCAAGAGGATTCTCTGTGTCAGAGTCCTTCTTTACGACAGATACATCCGCTTTCTGTCTTGTATTCTCAATCGTAGTTGATTCATACTGTACTGTCACAGTCTGGTCCTTATACTCAACTGCTACTGTCTGAGGTGTGATATTGATTGTATATCCGTCAATGCTCTTAATCTCTGTAACCACATAAGTTCCAAGATGAAGGTCAGATAATACCACCTGTCCGTCAGTTCCTGTTGTAAGGCTTTCTGCCACTACATCGCCAGCACTATACACCTTTGTACCATCTGCCTTGTAGATATCTGCTCCTGCAGTTACCTTGAACGCTGCTCCGGAAAGCTTCTTTTTCTCATAAGTGAAATTGCTTCCATTCCATGAGCTAAGCACCTCACCCTCTTTATAGATTGTGATTGCTCCAAGCTGCTCTTTATCTGTTGCAGAGATTCCTGTTGTCTGTCCTGCTTTTACAGTAAGTGTATGAACCTTACCTGAAAGGACATATCCCTTTGGAGCGGTAATCTCTTTTACATAATAAGTGCCTGCAACAAGTGCAGCTGACTTTGCATATCCGTTTCCATCTGTTGTCATGGTCTGTACTCTGTTTGTGCATCCGCTGTCAGAATAGATTCCATAAACTGCACCGGAAAGCTTCACTCCGCTTGACTCATCTGTCTTTGTAAGCTCACCATATCCGATGTTCTCTGTCTTGACCTTGATATAGGCTTTGACAGGATCTGCTGTCGGTCTTTCAGAAATAAACTCCTGATATCCGCTCTTTCCTGTAAGCCAGAATACACAGCTTGATGTTGTCTCAACCTTGCCAGCATTGGATGTGAATGTTCCTGTTGTAGCTGTGGTATTCACGCTCGTTGAAGAGATTGTAATACTGTTGCCATTCTTATCAACAGAATATCCACTGATGCCAAAATCAAAGTCTGATAAGACACCATTGCTGTCAGATAATGTTGTTTCAAATCTCTGACTTCCCTCATTCCACTTCAACTCATAAGTTGGTGCCTCACTGGTTCTGCGTGATGCAAAACTTGGAAGCGTTGCATTGTAGGAGCTGCTGATATTGTCCCTGAGTCTCTCGTAATAGCTGTATGAAGAATCAGGACTTGGTGCTGTGTTACAGAGCTTTCTCGCTGCCGAATCACCACTTCCGGTTCCAAAGATATCTGCTACAATAACCCATACCATTGCCTGAGTTGCGATATACTCATCGCACTGACTGTTGCTTGGTGCCGCCTTTTGTGTACTGTTAAATCCATAATAAAGGCAGTAACTTAATAGCTTTCTCTGCTGTGCTGACATTGATGTGCTCGCATCATCGTAGCTGTTCATAAGCTGACCGCCATCTGCTCTTAATCCGAAATTCATACAATATGCAGAATTTCCGTCAAGAATTGAATACAGAATCTTGCCATGATTATATCCGGGCTTCAGCTCACTTACTTCTCCGGAATTTTTGACTGACGCATTCCAGAACGCAATATTTGCCTGCGGACTGGCTGCAAATGCTGTTGTTCCATTCGTAAAGAGTGTTCCAACCAGTGTGAGCATTGCCATAAATCCTGCCATAAAACGCTTTAGTTTCTGTTTCATGTGCTCTTTCCTCCTTAATTTACGCATAAAAACCTGCCAACAAAAGTCAAGGCTTTTTAGCAGGTTTTTAAATAAATTTTTATATAATTTTTTTCTACGACAATTAGACCGGTGGAAAATCCGGCCTGTCGTGTCCCCTATTCTAGTTCTTTTTACTTCTGATATACTTCCATCACACGTGCATAATAAATCCTAAGGAATTTATTTAGTCCTGCTATTTTTGCGGCACGTTTTGACTTTCCTTCTTTTTCTTTCTTCAAAATAAATCTATATACTGCCGCATCTTCCGGTTCTTTATGGGTTTTTAGGCATCTCATCACTTCATATCCAATCTTACGCAGGCTGGAAGATCCTCTTTTAGATATTTTTCTCTCCGTTCCAGTAAACTGCCCTGATTGATATGGCGGCGCATCGATTCCTGCATGGGCTATCAAGGCTTTTCCACTATGAAATCTCCTTACATCTCCAATCTCTGCGATCAATTTAGGCGCAAGAACATTTCCAACGCCTCCCATTGCCCTGACAACTGGGTATTCCGGCAGACTCTTGGCTAATGTCTGCATCTGTGTTAGAATAGTCATTAAAGTGTTATCGATTTCTCGTAACACCCGTACTGCCTCCTGTACCAGCATTTTGGTCGATGAGGTATCGGAGGATACTGTGGGGATGCCTTCTTTTGCCAGCATATAAATCTTAGCAGCTTTATCCTGGCTCTGATGGTATCCCTTCTCTTTTGCCCATTTTAGATAGCTTTCTATAAACTGTTCCTCCGATTTCTTCGTAATATTGTCATAATGCCAATATTCTTCCACAAAATCCCCCAGCTTATCTTTCCCATTTGTTTCATTCCACCCTTTCAGTAGCGTTTTAATCCCTGGCATCGTATAGTCCAAAAGATGAGTCAGTTCCAACACACTTTCCACTCGCATCCTCATATAATGGCGGTACTGTCGACCTAAAAGCTTTAGTTCTGCGTAAATGCTTTCTTCCGGTTCATATTCTTTCAGTCGATACCAATGATCAATTCCATAGTTAGAGATTGTAACGGCATCTTGTTTATCTGTTTTCACACGCCTCAATCCCTGACAACGGTATTCCTTCATTTCAAATGGATTGACCACTGCCACAAACAACCCTTTCTCTTGCAAATAGCATAATACCGGCAGATGGTAGATTCCAGTAGCTTCCATTACTACACGAACATCATCATTTAAACGCAGAAGCATAGACGTTAATTCTGATAATTCTTTCTCTGTATGACAAACTTCAAAAGGTTTGCTCACAATCTCCCCATACGGCTTCAAGATGCATATGGTACTTTTTTCTTTTGATACATCAATTCCTACACTTATCATCTGTAACCTCCTAAAAAAAACTGTAATTGTCCCATCCACACTTATTACCACTCATTTTAGTTCGTTACACGAAAGCACCTTGCGGGTTTCAACCTGCTTAAACGACCGCTTATAATAAGGGGTGGTTGACGGTTTTTATGACGGATGTGGTTAATCCAAAAAGCAGCTCGCCAGACCAATTACTCCCTTATCATAAAAAAATAAGTGCAGAAGATAAAGCACTAATGATATACTTTATCTCTTACACTTATATGGTATAAAAAATAGGCTTCGCCTATTCAGCTCCCCTTCCCCTCAATCTTGAGGGGTTAG
>OLOL01002593.1_pt1 | contig 12534 bp, 13 predicted proteins | sample 1673081 | NCBI WGS metagenome assembly OLOL01 (sample SAMEA3136753, study PRJEB25190) | human gut metagenome
AAGAAAGCAATATTTTTACGATTTACCAGAATGAAAAAAATATATACTGGATTCCTGAGAAAAATATGCTTGGTCAAATCTATAGTAATGAAAATGAGAAGTTAGCAAATAATACTCCAGATTATGTAGACGAATGTGAATTTGAAATAGTAGTTTATGATGAAAGTAAAGAAATTTCATATAGTGAAATTATAAAATTTGAATTAATAAATGAAGAATGTATTGTTATGTTAAAGCAGTAAACTGCTGTTGGAAATATCCTATTAATACTTTAGAAAGAGAGCTGATTGGTTATGAGAAGAAAAACAAAAGTGTTATAGAAAAGTTAGTCAGTTATAGATTGTTGTATTAACTTCTTCTTGATATCATTTAATTATAATGGTACAATAATTATGTATTAAGGAGATGAGATAAATGTTACATGATATATTAATGGTTCTTGTAGGACTAATTATTGGTGCTGTAATTGGTTTTTTTGTAGCACGTAAAGTAATGGAAAAATATTTAAAGAAAAATCCTCCAATTAATGAGGATATGATTAAGACTTTAATGATGCAGATGGGTAGAAAACCTAATCAAAAACAGATTAATCAAATGATGAAAGCTATGGAGAAGTATAGATAATACTTTTCTTTTTTTTAGATTTATTTTATAATTTAGTTGGTGTTTATTATGAAAGACTTTAGAGAGAAATTAGCTTTAGTACCTACTAAACCAGGTAGTTATCAGATGAAGAATAAAGATGGGATAATTATTTATGTAGGAAAAGCAAAAAATTTAAAAAATAGACTTAAAAGTTATTTTACTGGTACAGTTACTGGTAAGACTAAGATGTTGGTTGAAGATATAGATGATTTTGAATATATTGTGACATCATCCGAGTTAGAGTCGTTGATACTTGAAATTACATTGATAAAGAAATATGATCCTAAGTATAATATTATGCTTACTGATGATAAGACTTATCCATATATAGAACTTACTAAAGAAAAGTATCCAAGACTTAGAGTAGTTAGAAATGTTAAGAGAAGAAGAAATTTAAATTACTTATATGGACCTTATCCTAATGTTAGTGCAGCTAGAAAGACTGTTAATATGTTAAATAGACTTTATCCACTTAGAAAGTGTGAACATTTAAAAAAAGAATTATGTCTTTATTATCATATACATGAATGTTTAGGATATTGTGTTAAGGAAGTTGATCCTAAAGTTATTAATGAAATGTCTAAGGAAATTGTTTCGTTTTTAAAGGGAGATAGTAGTTTTATTAGAGAGAAGATTAATAAAGAGATGATGGCTGCTAGTGAGGCTATGAATTATGAGAAGGCTTTAGAATTAAAGACTATGTTAGAAGATATTGATATTACTTTGAGAAGACAGAAAATTGATTTAAATAATAATTATAACTTTGATTTAGTTAATTATTATGTAGATAAGAATTATTTATCTATTCAGGTATTCTTTATTAGAAATGGATTATTAGTTGGTAGAAATAAAGATATAATTAGTAGTGATTTAGATATTTATGAGCAAGTAGTTGAATATATTATTAAGTTTTATGAAAAACATACTGTATTACCACATGAGTTATTAGTACCAGAAGAGATTGATGGAAGTTTATTAGAAGAATATTTAAAAGTAAAGGTTACTTCTCCTAAGAAGGGTAAATTAAAGAAGCTTCTTGATCTAGCTAGGGATAATGCTAAAGAGGTTCTTGAAGCTGAAGAAGAGATGTTAAAGAAGAATGATGATTTAAGACTTGAGGCAATAGATGAGTTAAAAGAACTTTTAGGGACTGATAAAGTTTCTAGGATGGAAGCTTTTGATAATAGTCATTTATTTGGTACTTTTTATGTAGGAGGTATGGTTGTATATGAAGACTTTTTACCTTTAAAGGATGAGTATCGTAAGTATAAGATTTCTAGTGATGTTAAAGATGATTTAGGTGCTATGAAGGAAGTTATTTATAGAAGATATTATAAAGTATTAATGGAGGATCTTACTCCGCCTGATGTAATTGTTATGGATGGAGGATTTAATCAAGTTAAGATAGCAGTAGATATTATTAGAAGTTTAGGACTTAATATTAGAGTTATTGGACTTGTTAAAAATGATAAACATAAGACTAGTTCAATTATTGATGAAGAGGGTAGAGTTTTAAATGTAAAAAGTGATAGTAATTTATTCTTATTTTTTAGTAAGATACAAGAAGAAGTACATAGATTTGCAATTACATATCATAGAAATATTAAGGCTAAAGGAGCATTGTCTTCAGTACTTGATATGGTTCCTGGAATTGGGGAAGTTAGAAAGAAGGAACTATTAAAAAAATTTGGTTCATTAAAGAAAATGAAAGAAGCAACAGTAGAAGAACTTAGTGAAGTTGTATCGCGTGATGTTGCGGTAATTTTATTTGATTATTTACAGAAAATATAGTATTATATAGTTAGAGATTGGTGGGGATGATATGGCTAATGTTAATAGTTCTTTAGCTAGAAAAAGAAAAACAGTTATTGGAGTTATTATTGCTTTGATACTAGTTGTAGTTTTTGTTTATTCTTTTGTTGTTTATATGAATGCTAAAAAGAGTAAGACTTATACTACTATGGAAAGAGAAATGTATATGGCTGCTAAAAAATATGTTAGTGAGGTACAACCTTTTGATAATGAGGCAACAGTTAGTTTAGATATTGATGCTTCTAAATTACTTGATACAAAATATTTAGGTAGTATGAGAGATCCAAAAAATAAGAATAATGTTTGTGCTGGTAGTGTTAATGTTACTAAGACTAATGGTTCAGAGTATGAGTATATAGTTTTATTAAATTGTGGTCAATATAAGAATAATGGTGTTAAGTATAATGAAGATGGTAAAGTATTAGAGTCTGAAGTTTATACTGATAATAGTTCTAATACTAATGATGGAAATACTACTAATATTCCTGATAATAATTCTAATAATACTAGTGGTACTGATAATAATCAAAGTAGTAATGTAGTTATACCTAGTCCTGATGGTAGTAATACAGGTTCTAATGGCAACAATAGTAATAACAATACTAATACTGGAGGAAGTAATGGCGAGGGATCTAATATTGGAAATGGTTCCAATGTTATAGGTACAATTGATTCTTCTACAAATATTGTTGAACAGCCAATTACATCTGGTACTGCTGTTAATGGTCGTATGATAAAAATTGTTGATCGTTCTAGTGGAACTTGTGCACAGGCAATTGAATATTATTATTCAGATAGTAAGTATAAATATTACTTTAATTGCATTTTGAGTCCTAGTATATTTGTTATAATAGATGGAGTTGAATATAATTTAAAAGTTGCTCTTAATAGTGGTGTTGTTAGTATGGCAGAGTTAGAAAAAGCTGGATTTAGACCAATCAAAAAACCTAATAATTTAGTAGATAGATAAGATAATTTAAATAGAGAATAATAAGAGTAGAATTTGTTGGTGTTTAGTGAGCATTTGATAAATTCTATTTTTTATATTTTGAGGTGGAAGTATATGTCAAAGATTAAAGTAATGGATGAAGTTTTAGCTAATAAGATAGCGGCTGGAGAAGTAGTTGAAAAGACTATGAATGTTGTTAAGGAATTAGTTGAAAATTCGATAGATGCGAAAAGTAGTGAAATAACAATTAAGTTAATTGATTCAGGTGTTAAAGAGATTGAAGTTAGTGATAATGGTGTTGGTATGGATAAAGAAGATGCTATGATGGCTTTTTCTAGACATGCTACATCTAAGTTAAAGAATTTGGATGATTTATTCTATATTGAATCTTTAGGTTTTAGAGGAGAGGCACTTCCTTCTATTGCATCTGTTTCTAATGTTAGGTTAAAGACTTCTGATGGGGTAAAAGGAACTCTTGTTACGTTAGAGGGTGGAGAAAATATGCAGGTTTCTTCATGTGACTTACAAGAAGGAACGACAATTACGGTATCAGATTTATTTTATAATACACCAGTTAGATTAAAATATTTAAAGAATTTATATATAGAACTTGCTAATATAGTGGAGTATGTAGATAAGATGGCGTTATCATATCCGGATATTAAGTTCTGTTTAATAAATAATGATAAAGTATTACTTAGAACAGATGGATCTGGGGAGTTACTTAAAGTAATTTATCAAATATATGGTGCTGATATTACTAAAAAGATGATTAATATATCAGGAGAAAATGATGATTACTATGTATCTGGTTATATATCTTATCCTGAGGTTACTAAGAGTAATAGAAATGGGATTACAACTTTAGTAAATGGAAGAGTTATTAGAAATAATGAGTTAAAGAGATTTTGTAAAGTAATGTTTAAAGATAAGAGTAAGAACTTATTAGAGAGAATGTTAGATTATGATTATTTCTTATGTTTAGATGTTGTAGATGATAAGTATTTAGAAATAATTAATAATAAGGGAGATATAGAATTAGTTCCTATATTTGATAGTGAGGGTATGGAACAGTTTGATATTTTAGAGGATACAGATGAATTTCTTATTACTAATAAGATTAGAAAGATTATAGATAAAAATTAAAAGTCTTAAGATTTTTTCTTAAGTCTTTAATATGTCCAAATACCTAGTTTACCTTTAGTTTTAATTTTATCTATAGGAGTAATATCTTCTAGTATCCAAGCATATCTACCTACTTCATAGATACCTAGTGAATACTCTGTTTCATTATTTTTCTTAAGTTCTTCTATAAATGATTCATTCATATAGATACAGTCTTTTAAATTACATTTGCAAATTATGTAACCATAGTTTAGAGGAATATTTTTGACAAAAGACATTAGTTCTTTATTTTCTCTCCATATTTTAGGAATTTTAGTTAGAGAGGCATGGATATATAATTCACCTCGATAAGATGTTTTCCAAGAACGTGTTTCAATATGTTTAATATTTGAAGATATTAGACTAGCAAATGGTTCTGTTATACTTAAAACTTTCATATTAGTACTCCTCTACTTGTTAATTTAGTGTTTATGATTCTATATTAACTCTTTTACTTTATCTTTATCAAGGGCTAATAAGAATAATCCTAATTTTGGACCTTTAGAAGTACCTAGAAGAAGATTATATAAAATTTGGAAATATCTTTTTTGAGTAGATTTTAGTTCTTCTTCAGATAAGTCTTTAGTTTTTACAACACTATATAATTCTTTTTGTAGTTCTTCTGATGTTTGATAAGTATTTTCTAATATTTCTTTAGTTTTTTCTAACCAGGATTTTTCCAGAGGAGATAGAGAGTCATACACTTCGATATTTTTTTCTTCTAATAGTTTTACTTGGTAGTCTTTGCCATAAGTTTCAACCCAGTATTTTGCTCGAGATAGTCTTTCTGAGAACTCTTTAGTATCACAATTAATTTGTTCTTTTCTTAGTAGTTCTTTTAATAATTCTTCATTATAATTTACTATAGGAAGGAAGGTTGCTAGATAACTAAAGTTTGGATTATTTAGATAATCTTTTGTTACTCCTGTTTGTTCTATAATAGCTCTATTTTTATCATCAATTGTATTATTAAAATACATTTTTACATAACGGTCAAACTCACCGTAGTATCTAATAACATCATTATCTAAGGCTATATCAAAGGCATGCATTGGATCGTATTTAGCATAGAACCAAAGTATAATATTTTTATCATAGACTTTTAGAAGGTCTGTTAGAGTTAGGACATTTCCTTTAGATGAAGACATTTTTGCACCTCCTCCTTTTATACCAATAAAGTTATAAGGAGTAAATACTGGTGGATTATAATTATAAATTTCTTTTACTACTCTTTCTGATACGGCTTTACTACCATTAGCTGCGGAGTGATCCATTCCAGCAGTTTCAAAAGTTACTTGTTCTACCATCCAACGCATAGGCCAATCTACTTTCCATTGAAGTTTAATATTAGTAGCAGTAGAGATATTCAAGGTAGATGAATATCCACAAGTACATTCATATGATACATTGCCAGTTTTCTCATCGTAGGAAAGTATTTTAGTTGAATCTTTATGGCATACTTGACAATAAATACTTATTGGATAATAGTTTTCTATTTCTTCAATAGTTGCATCTTGAGTTCTAAATGAATCAATAATAGTAAATATTTCTTTTCTTCTATCCATGGCTATTTTAATATATTTATTATATCTACCAGACTGATATTCTTTAGTTTGATAAATACACTCTACTTCAATACCCATTTCTTTTAATTCATTTAAGAATCTATTTTCCATGTATGTGGCATAAGATTCATTTTCTGTACAAGGACTTGGTAAATAAGTATATGGCATACCAATATATTTTTCATAACTTTTATCAATATTTCCTGGTACTTTTCTAAATCTATCATATTCATCAAAAGATAGGATATAGCGAACTTTTTTACCTAGTCTTTTCAACTCTTCCGCAACTAAATATGGAGTTGCGATTTCTCTAAAGTTACCGATGTGGACATAGCCTGATGGACTAACTCCAGAGGCAACAGTATAAACTTCTTCATTTGGTCTTTCTCTAATAATTCTTAAGGCTACTTCTCTTGCCCAATTCATTTTAATCATTCCTTTCATGTAAAACAAAAACGACCTAAAACATAAGATTGTTCTAGGTCGTTTTTTATTCCTATTTCTTCAATAATTTTTTATCTACTTTGAAGATACACTAAAACAATCAATACTAGTTATTGACTTATTGTTCTTCTTGATAGATTTTACTAATTGATTGTTTAACATAGTTTTTCTTCCTTTCGTTTTTTACATAGTACAACGATTTTTTTCGTGTGTCAAGTTTTTTTACTTAGTTTTAAATTTGGATGTTTATCCTTCTTATTATATTCTTGACATTTATTATTAACCTACTATTTGCTTCTTTTTAGATACTAGATTGTTGATAATTATAAAGATAAGTGCAAATACTAGCATAACAATCATATTAATTATTACTTGGTTTAGAGAAGTCATATTAATAGTTTGAAGACTTGCTAGTAAGTCATTAGAATTTACATACCAATATGTTGGAAAGATACGAGATATTTTAATGACTGCCTCTGGTAACCATTCAGTTGGAATAAAGGCTCCACATAGAAAGGCAGACCCTAGGGATATAACATTTACAATACCATTAACAGCATCCTTATTATCAATTAAGGTTGATAAAAGAAGGGCTAAAGTTAGAGAAGTAAAAATAAAGATAAATAAGTTTAGTGCGTATACTAATCCTCTTAAGGAAAGAATGGTATTACTAAAAAGAATTGTTCCTAGTAACATGAATAAAAGCCATACTATTATGGAATAAATAAAACTTGCTCTTAGAAGATATTTGTTATGAGTTTTATAATTCATACTACTTATAATAGTTCTTTTCTTAATAGTTTTTGTATGGAAACTAGATAGGACCATACAAATTACAAATATTATGATGAACATAGCACTATAACTAGCAAAGTTAAAATAACGAGATACTCTAGAAGTCTTAGCTCTATCTACTTTAGAAGTTATGGTTACTTCAGATGTTTTAGATAAGTTTTTATTGATTACTGTTATTAGCTCTTGTTCAGTAGAAATGTTTTTAGCATATATACTTTGAATTTTTAGATACCTGGTTAGAAGCATTTCGGCTAAAGATGAAGTATAATCCCCTACTGTTTTGATATCAATTTCAGGAGTTTTTCCAGATAAGACATCCTTTTGATAATCTTTAGGAATATAAATAATATAATTTACTTCACGATAGAATAGCGCATCATTTCTAGCTTCTTCGGTATTTTTAACGTCTTTTACATTAGTGCTTTTTTCTAGATAAGATATTAAGTTTTTAGTTAGATCATTATTTCCAGAGTTATTTACAATTATTATATCAGGTTTACTATTTGTAAAGTCTACAGTACTATTATTTGAGGTAGTATTTATTCCACCAAAAGTTACTAACATAACAGTAAATAAAATAATTGTACCTTTATATTTATTAATTACTTTCCAAAATGTATTAAATACTGTCATATTTTTCTCTCCTTAATCCTTGATAAGATATAACTAACATAATGATAGAAAATATTATAAGACTAATAATATTAAAATAGAATCTGTCTAGAGTTCTGTAATAATATAGTGAATAGAGACCATCAGTAATCATGGCTGCTGGATTTATTTTATTTAGAATTGGAATATTAGTATCAATAATATATTTCATAGTAATACCCATCATACCCGATAGGAATGAGGCTAACATAGTTAGGGATATTAAGATACCAGTTTTAGTATTTTCGTTAGACTTTAGAATTGTTGAAATAGCAACGCCCAGTGTTAGACCAGCTAATGAGCCAGCCATTAGAAGTAAAAATACTAAGAATGTATTATTACCATAGTCTACTTTTATTACAAGAATTGTATATAAATAAAGAATTAAAATACCAAGCAATTGAACTAAGTAGCTAGCTAGAAAACTTCCTAGTAAAAGTGTTTTCTTATGAGCTGGAGAAATACTTGTTCTTTTACCAGCACTACTCATATTAGCTATTTTTTTGTTAGTTACAAACATTGCTATTAAGGCTCCATAAAGACAGGCCATAGCTAGTAAAGTATAATACTCAATCATTGTATAACTTAGGTTAGAATTAGAAATGTTATTTAACTTTGGAATAGTACTATTTATTAGATTTAGAGTATCTTGATAGATTTTTTCATAGTTAACATTTTGGTTACCAGACTTGTATGAGTCTGTTATTTCTTTTGCGGTTAGAGTTTCTAACATTTCTTTTTGACTACTTAATTCATCTACAACAAATCTTAAAATTGTTTCATTATAGCCTTTATCATTAACAGTTATTTTTACTTCATGATTTTCAAATAATAAGTAGCCAGTTATCTTTTTTTCTTTTAGTAAAGATTGGGCTGTAGAAAGATTAGTATATTTAATATTAAAAAGTTGGTTTGGTTCTTTCTTTTTACTTAGGACTTTGAAAGATTCTGTAAAGTAAGTATCGGTTTTAAACTCTTCATTATTTACAATGGCAATATCAATTATATCTAGAGTTTCTTTGTTTTCAATGTCACTAAAGGCTAGATTGAATAAAGTTCCTAAAATAATGGGAAAGGCAAAAGTCCAAAAGATTAGGCCTTTATTTCTAAGAAGAGTTTTTAGTGAGTACTTAAAATTATGAAGAAACATTAGTCTCTTAATTCCTTTCCAGTTAACTCTAAGAAGACGTCATTTAGAGTTGGTCTTTCTGAGAAGATTTTGTTGTAAGTTACTTTGTTTTCTTCTAAGAAATCAATTAGTTTTCGTAGATTGTTATTGCCTTTTTTATAAGTAACTAGAAGGATATTTTTATTTAGTGTTACTTCCTCTACTGTTTTAAAGTCTTTTATTTTATCGATTGTCTCAGTACTAATATTTTCTACTTCAACAGTTATTTTCTCTTCTATCTTGGCTAAGTCTTTTAATTCTTCTGTTGTACCTTGAGCAATTATTTTACCTTTATCAAGAATAATTATACGATCACATAAAAGTTCAACTTCTTCCATGTAGTGTGTAGTATAGAGAATGGTTGCTCCTTCATCACGTAGTTTTTTGATACCATCTAAGATATTATTTCTACTTTGTGGATCTACAGCTACAGTTGGTTCATCTAAGAATATTAGTTTAGGTTTATGAGCAATCCCACAAGCAATATTTAGACGTCTTAGTAGACCTCCTGATAATTGTTTTGGATAGAACTTTTTAAACTCCTCTAAGCCAACTAGTTTGATAGCATCTTCAATATACTTTGCTCTTTGTTTTTTATCAGTTATGTATAAACCACAGAAGTAGTCAATATTTTCATAGACAGTTAATTCTTCGAAGACAGCAACTTCTTGAAAGATAACACCAATATTTCTTTTAATGTCATAAGACTCTGGAGTCATTTCTTTATCAAATATTTTAATTGTTCCTTGTTCAAAATTTAGAAGAGACAAAAGACAATTAATAGTTGTCGATTTACCAGAACCATTAGGCCCTAGAAGTCCTAAGATTTCTCCTTCATGAACGTCAAAAGATAAGTTATCGATTGCTGTTAGATTCTTATATTTTTTAGTTAGATTTTTTACAGATATTACATTATTCATATTAATCTTTCCTTTTAGTTTCCTTTAAATTTTATATTAATTTCACCAACTCCACCATCAATGGTTAGAGTGTGAAACCCATTTCCAAAAGTTTCATTATCTTTTACTTCTTCATTGTTAACTTTTATAGTTCCAATTCCTTTACTTAGTTTTAATTTGTAATTATCTTTAGAATCTAAGATATTAAGATTTAGACTGCCTACTCCAGAATCAATTTTACTATTTCCAGTAATGTTAGCAGTAATTGTAGTTTTACCTACTCCCATATCAAAATCTAAATTATTGATTGTTCCAGATTTAATAGTAAATTCTCCAGCACCAGTGTCTATTTCTGTATCATTAGAAATTAATTCATTAATGATAGTTTTACCAGCACCTAACTCTAACTCGAGTCTTTTAGTTATTAGTTTATCAATTTCTAGACTACCAGCACCAGTTGAAATATCTACATCAGAGAATGTTTCTGTGCTTGCTAGATAAATAATTAATTTTTGTTTAGTAGTGACATTAAAATAATTCTTTTTGTCTTTTATTGTTAAAGTGGAGTTTTTTTTCTTACATTTAATAGAAGGATCGGTTGTTTCAATTTTAAATTTTTCAGATAGCTTTATTATTAGATCAGTATAACTTAACTCTACTTTTAAATCCGTGGGAATAGTTTCTGTTGTTAGACAAGATAGTTCTTTTAATTTACCATCTTTTTGTTTTTGATTTAGACCTAAGACATTAGATAAGCCATAAATACCCGTTATAATTGCTGAAAATATGGCAATAATTAATATAATAGCAAGAGAAAGAGCAAGATATTTTATTATTTTTTGTGTTTCTGTCATTTTATTTCAACTCCTCCAAAAATACAAGTTGCATTTATATATACTGTTTTATTTTTTTCATCTTCAGAAATATTTTTTCTTTTGTCATTAACACCACCAAATATTGAAGAAGATTTTATTTTTACATTTACATTTTCAGGAACATATATTTCTATTCCACCAAAAATACTAGAAACATTTATAATAGACTCTTTTTCTAGTTTGGCACTAGTCATATCAAACTTAATGCCTCCAAATATTGCGGTTAAATATGTACCAATGAACTTCTCATCTCCTAGTTTAATATTTTGACCAGTAAAAGTTGAACAATAGCCTTCGGAAGTTTCTTTATTATTTAGTTCTTTTATTTTAGATGATATTTTATGATTAAAAGTATCTTTAAAGACAAAAGATAAACCTATAATAATTAATGCTACTGGTAAAGCTAATTTCCAGATTAGTTCAAAATCTAGGACATTTTGACAGCATAATAGTAAAGCTATACCTATTAATAGACCAATAATATTTCCTGTTTTTTCACCTTCACTTAAAAGACCAATAAAACATGGAATTATTATAAATAGAGTCCACCAGCCTGAAAAAAAGATATTTATATTTGTTATGCCTAAAGAGTTGGTACCAATTACTATACCAATTAATATTAGGATTAGACCTAGAATTATATTTTTATAATTTTTCATTTTTTATTTTCTCCAATCTTTTTTATTTTTTAATATCCATTTATTATTTGGGTTTTCTTCAAGTAGCATGAGTGCTTGGAATTCTTGAGATAATAAATCTTTTATTTGTTCGTCTGTAAATTTAAAACTTCTAGATACTGTTAGAGTTGCTATACCATGAACAAATATCCACATTTTAGTGTGGAAACTTTTAATATCTTTTTCACTTAAATGCGTACTTAGTTTTATGGCATCAATAACTCCAGCAAAACCATTTTTGTCAGTTGCGACAAAAATATTGGGAACGTCTCTTGCTGGTGACATGAATAAGACCTTAAAAAAGTTAGTTTCTTCTTGAGCAAACTTTATGTAATTAATACCTATTTGTTTGTAGTGAGGAATATCATCTGCTATATTTTTCATTATAAAGTCATAAAAGTAACTATTTATCTTATTATACAACGCTTTATATAATTCTTCTGAGTTTTTAAACTGATAATAAATTGGTCTAATAGAACAGTTCATTTTTTTGGCAATTTCTCGATTACTTAGTTTTTCAATACCTTCATTTCTTGTTATGTCAAAGGCTGCATTTAAAATCATTTCTTTAGTTATTCTTATTGTTGTAGGCAATTTCTCACCTTCTTTCGTTTAGATTACAAATTTATTGTATCATACGATACATTATTTGTATAGATGATTTTTTTGACATTTTGTTATTTTGCTTTATAAATACTTTTAGTAAACAATGGATGTTTTTAATGAGTACGTTATTGTTTTTAGCATTTTATAAGTTGTGTTTTTATGCTATAATTTTGGTATTTGGTGGTAGTATGAAAAAATATAATTATGAAGGTTTAAATGAAGATACACATGTGTTTCATTTATGGGAACCATTACATTTTAAAGTTAAAGAGAATTATGCTTAT
>OLOL01002606.1_pt1 | contig 12477 bp, 10 predicted proteins | sample 1673081 | NCBI WGS metagenome assembly OLOL01 (sample SAMEA3136753, study PRJEB25190) | human gut metagenome
GTTATTCCATTCTGGTTCTGTATCTGCTTCACAAGGTTTGTGTATTTGGTGACAAATGTAGTCATCTTATCCGTGTATTCCTGCTTGGATATCTGACCTTCAGCGACACCCTCAAGCCCCTTTTCCCAGCTCGCCGTCAGGTCCGCTCTCAGCAGACCGTTGATGGAATAATATACTATATCGTATATTATCTCCCCAAGGAATGTCGGGGTCACTATCTGTGTCTTCTTGTTCAGCGATATATATTTGTTCTTCTCCAGCTTGGTGATGATCCCGTCTCTTGTGGCACTTGTTCCGATTCCAGCTCCCTTGATCTGCTCTCTGAGCGCCTCATCCTCTATGAACTGTCCTGCATTCTCCATGGTCAGGATCAGTGATCCTGAGTTGTATCTCTTAGGTGGGGATGTCTCACCCTCCTTTATGTCGATTCCCTGGACGCTCAGCTTGTCCCCCTTCTTTATCTTCGCAAGCCTTGCTATGAATTCAGGGCTGTACTTCACATCGTCCTTCTTCTTGGAAAAGCTGTTGGCCGCCACCTTAAGATAGCCATCGTTTATCAAATATTTGAAGTTGGCAAACAACTTCTCTCCGTTCTTGGAGAGTGTCATTGCAACCTTCTGGTATTCCGCAGCAGGGTAAAATATGCTGAGGAATCTCCTGCATATGATCTCATATACCTTGAGAGCTGTAGGTGCCAGACTTCTAAGTGCTCCAAAGCCCTGTCCGGTAGGTATGATGGCGTAGTGGTCGGTGATCTGCTTATCGTTCACATATTTCGTCTTTGCGATTCCCTTATATGTGCCGCTCTCCATGGCCCCCTGTGCAAATTCTGCCACAGGCTGGAAATTCTTAAGTCCCGATATGTTCCGTCCTATCTCCTTTGCCACGGCCGTTGACAGCACTCTGGCATCTGTTCTCGGATAGGTTACCAGCTTCTTCTCGTAGAGCTCCTGGACTATCTTGAGGGTATCGGACGGACTGATCTTGAAAAGTGATGAACAGTCATTCTGAAGCTCCGCCAGATTATACAGCATCGGAGGCTGTTTCTTCTCTTTCTTGCGCTCCACAGCCTGGGCCACAGCCTCGGGCTCCCCTGCCTTCAGCTCCGCCAGAAGCTGCTCCGCTGCGGGTCTCTCTTTAAATCCATTCTCCTTATACAGAAGAGGCGACTCGAAATACTTTGTGCCCTTCACTGCCTTCCATTCTGCATCAAATGTCTGTCCTTCCTCGCCCACATTTGCAACGAGTCTGTAGAACGGAGTCTTTACAAACTCCCTGATCTCACGCTCTCTCTTCACTATTATACCGAGGACACAGGTCATGACACGGCCCACAGCTATGACACATCTGTCCATGCCGAGATACCTCTGGACTACATTTGAAAACTTCAGCGACAGCGCCCTTGAAAAGTTGATACCCATAAGGCCCTAAGGTACGCTGCGTCGCTGAGACTGTCGTACTCTGAGAGCGGCTTCGCCTCACGGATTCCCCTGAGGATCTCCTCCTCGGTCTGTGAATCGATCCACACACGGCGTTTCTCCTTGCCGGTTACGTGAGCCATGGAATCCACCAGTCTATATATATATTCTCCCTCCCGTCCTGAATCCGTTGCCACATAGATACAGCCTATGTCATCGCGGGTAAGCAATCCCGCAACGATATTGAACTGTTTCTTTGTGTCAGGAAGAACTTCATATTTGTATTCAGTTGGAATAAATGGAATAGTTGAAAGGCTCCACTTCTTAAGATTCGGATCGTAGACCTCCGGGTAGCTCATGGTGACCAGATGTCCGACACACCATGTCACAACTGCATCTGCTGACTCAAGATAGCCATCCGATGCACGTCCGCCGACATTCAATACTTTGGCAAATTCTTTGGCCACACTGGGCTTTTCTGCTATATATAACGATTTACTCTGCACTCTCTATTCTCCGTAAATTTTATATTATTATCTGTCATTTTTGTTTATCACATATTTTATCACACTTGTCAAGTCATGAAAAATTTTTCCGAATCCTTTTTATTCGTGTTATAATACACTTATCTGCATTTTGGTGCAGACAAATAAAATCATATTAAATCATTTATCGTAAGGAGGTTTATAATGACACCAAAACAACAGTATTATAAAAATATTGCAGATACAATGATCTCAAATCTTAAAAAACGCGGTTTTGAAGCTGATTATGTTCCTGACAGACAGGCCGCACTCAGGGCTATCGCACCTTATCTGACCAAAGGAAACACTGTATCCTGCGGCGGTTCTATAACCCTTACCGAAATTGGCTTCAATACAGCCGTCAAAGAAGCTGACTGCATCTTTCTGGACCGTACAATCGCCAAGACCCAGGAAGAAAAAGATGCTGTCTATTCCAAAGTTGCAGTCTGCGATTATTACTTCATGAGTACCAATGCCATCACAACAGATGGCCTTCTGGTCAATATTGACGGCACAGGCAATCGTGTTGCTTCTCTTATTCATGGCCCTAAAAATGTCATCATTATCGCAGGCATGAACAAAGTCTGTCCTGATCTTGATTCCGCCTACAAACGTGTCAAACTGTCAGCAGCACCTCCGAATACTGTCCGCCTGAACCGCAAGACGCCTTGCGCTGTCACCGGTCAATGTGCAGACTGTCTGAGTCCGGACTGCATATGTACCCACACAGTGATCACCCGCCGTTCCAATATTCCGGGCAGAATCAAAATTCTCCTTGTAGGTGAAGAGCTTGGCTACTAAGATGCAGCATCAGTTATTATTCTTCGATATTGATGGGACATTATTATCCAATGCCACCCATCAGATTCCGAAAAGTGCTCTTTCAGCCATCGATGCTGCTCAGAAAAATGGGCATCTGGTTTTCATCAATACCGGACGAACCATCCGTACTATGCCGTCTTTTCTCAAAACCCTTGGGTTTGATGGCTATCTCTGCGGATGCGGCACACGCATTGTCTATCATGATGAAATTCTGCTGGCTCATTCTTTTACCGAAGAAGAAGGGCAGCTTCTTATTGATCTGATGGACAAATGGCACATTGAAGCCTTTCTTGAAGGCTCCGAAGATGTCTACTGCAAACGCGGCACTTATCGCCAGAGAATTATGAATCAGGTACGAAAATCCTTCAATGATGAAGGGCTTGGGCTCTCCTGCTTTATCGAAGACCGTAATTTCATCTATGACAAATTCGTCCTTGTCTCTGATAATCAAGCCGATTCTGATGCTTTCATTCATGAAATCGAATCGTTCATTGATGTCATCGACCGTGGAAAGGGCATGTATGAATGCGTTCCCAAGGGATTCTCCAAAGCTTCTGCTATGCATCTACTGGCCGAACATCTGGATATCTCCATGGACAACACATGGGCCTTCGGTGACAGCAGCAACGATCTGCCGATGTTCGAAGCTGCAGCACACGGCATCGCTATGGGTGAACATTCACCGGTTCTTGAACCATTCTCTGAGATGATCACAGATACCGTTGACAATCATGGCATCGCCAAGGCACTTTTACATTTTGGACTCATCTAAAATCCGTGGTTTTCCCGCGCATAAGGGGCTGACGCAGATATATCTATCCGCATCAGCCCCTTTTTGACAGTTTCAACATCAAATATTATTCATAAAGCGGATGTTTATCTGTCAGTGATTTTACAATAGCTGTTGCTTTCTCTTTATTTCCTTCGAAGTCTTTCAATGTCAATGTAATGGCTTCTGCAATCTGATCCATATCGTCTGCATCAAAACCTCTTGTTGTTGCAGCCGGTGTACCAAGTCTTAAGCCACTTGTAACAAATGGAGACTGTGGGTCATTCGGAATTGTATTCTTATTGCATGTGATATGCACCTCATCAAGCATCTTCTCAGCCTGCTTGCCTGTCAGCCCAAGATTCTGAAGATCTACCAGCATCAAATGATTGTCTGTACCACCGGATACAATCGTAATACCTCTCTTCATAAGGCCTGCAGCAAGTGCCTGAGCATTCACAAGAATCTGTTTCTGATAATCCTTGAAGTCATCACTGAGTGCTTCCTTCAATGCAACAGCCTTTGCTGCGATTACATGCATCAGAGGACCGCCCTGAGTACCCGGGAAAATAGCCGAATTCAGTTTCTTTGCATATTCTTCTGTACCGCAGAGAATCATACCGCCTCTTGGTCCGCGAAGTGTCTTATGGGTTGTTGTTGTAACAACATGTGCATAAGGGATCGGGCTTGGATGCAGACCTGTTGCCACAAGACCGGCAATATGGGCAATATCAACCATCAGAATAGCATTAACCTTGTCTGCGATTTCTCTAAATCTCTTGAAATCAATTGTTCTGCAGTATGCGCTGGCACCAGCAACAATCAACTTCGGCTGACATTCAAGAGCAATTCTTTCTACTTCATCATAGTCGATAAAACCTTGTTCATTAACACCATAAGGTACACAATGGAAATACTTGCCTGAGAAATTGGCTGAGCTTCCGTGTGACAGATGCCCGCCCTGATCCAGAGCCATACCCATAAAAGTATCACCCGGTTTCAGGAATGCCTGAAATACTGCCATATTAGCCTGAGCACCTGAATGTGGCTGAACATTGACATAAGCAGCGCCAAACAGCTTCTTGGCACGCTCAATAGCAAGATTTTCAACAATATCTACATACTGGCATCCGCCATAATATCTCTTGCCCGGATAACCTTCTGCATACTTGTTCGTCAGTGGACTGCCCATTGCAGCCATAACAGCTTTACTTACAAAGTTCTCTGATGCGATCAACTCAATATTCTGGTTCTGTCTTCCTTTTTCTAACTGGATAGCTTCTGCAATTTCACTGTCTACAGCCTGAATTTCATCAAATGTGTACATTTATGCACGACCTCCTTTGTTGTCTACAGAGCACCTTTGGGTACTCTGCTTTTCATGTATAACATTTCAATTGAACTTGAATACCAATTATTCTTCTGTCTGTTCAGCTTCATTCACACGGATACCAAGTTCTTCAAGCTGCTTCTCATCAACTGTATCCGGTGCATTGGTCAAAAGACAGGATGCATCTTTTACCTTAGGGAATGCAATAACATCTCTGATACTGTCTACTTTGGCCATCAGCATAATCAGACGGTCAAGACCATAGGCCAGTCCTGCGTGAGGCGGAACACCATACTTGAAAGCATCCAAGAGGAAACCAAACTGTTCGTGTGCTCTTTCCTTTGTAAAACCAAGTGCTTCAAACATCTTCTCCTGAATATCATCCTGGTGAATACGGACACTGCCGCCGCCAATTTCTGTACCGTTAAGGACAATATCATATGCCTTTGCACGTACACGGCCTGGATCTGTATCAATATACTGAAGATCTTCTTCCATAGGCATTGTAAATGGATGATGCATTGCCTGGAATCTGTTCTCTTCATCAGACCACTCTAATAATGGGAATTCTGTTACCCAGAGGAAGTTGTACTGGTTCTTATCAAGCAGTCCCATCTTGTCTGCCAGTTCAAGTCTCAGTGCACCTAAAGACGCATATACAATCTTGTTCTTATCTGCCGCAAACAGGAGAAGGTCTCCAGGCTCACCCTGCATAGCTGCAATTAATGCCTGCATTTCTTCATCCTTCATGAATTTGGCGAATGAAGACTTGATCGAACCATCCGGCTGGATGGCAATATAAGCCAGACCCTTTGCGCCGTAATCCTTCACAAAAGCAACCAGTGCATCAATCTTCTTACGAGGCATTGTGCCCTGTCCCTTTGCATTGATACCTCTTACAGAGCCACCATCTGCGATTGCATTCTTAAATACTGCGAACTCGCAGTCTCTGACAACATCTGTGACATCATTCAGTTCCATACCGAAACGTGTATCAGGCTTATCTGAGCCAAAACGATCCATTGCTTCCTGCCATGTCATTCTCTGAATTGGCAGCGGTACATCCACACCAATGATCTCCTTGAAAAGACGTGCCAGAAGACGTTCATTTACATCAATAACATCATCAACATCTACAAATGAAAGTTCCATATCCACCTGTGTGAATTCAGGCTGTCTGTCAGCACGAAGGTCCTCATCGCGGAAACATCTTGCCAGCTGGAAATAGCGATCATAGCCTGATACCATCAGAAGCTGCTTGAACAGCTGCGGTGACTGAGGCAGTGCATAGAAAGATCCCGGATGGACACGGCTTGGAACAAGATAATCTCTTGCACCTTCCGGTGTACTCTTTGTCAGCATCGGTGTCTCAATCTCAAGAAAGCCCTCTTCTGTCAGAAAATTCCTGATAACAGCACAAGCTCTGCTTCTCATCATAATATTCTTCTGGATATCCGGTCTTCTCAGATCAAGATAGCGATATTTCAAACGAAGTTCTTCCTTTGTCTTACTGTTCTCTTCAATATGAAATGGCGGTGTCTCGGATTCAGATAAAATTCTCAGCTGCTCTGCAATAACCTCGATCTCGCCTGTTGCAAGATTCTTATTCACAGCACCGGCACGTTCACATACCTGACCTGTAACAGCGATAACGAACTCACTTCTGAGCTTGCCTGCCTTTTCAAAGATCTCAGTACCACACTTATTCTCTTCAAAAATAATCTGCAAAATACCTGATCTGTCTCTTAAATCGACAAATACAACGCCGCCTTTATTTCTGCTCTTTTGTACCCAGCCCATCACTGTGACAGTCTGTCCAACCTGAGCTTTACTTAATTCTGCACAACGATGGGTACGTTTCATACCACTCATTGATTCAGCCATATTAAGACTCCTCTCTCTGCTCTTTTGTATAAATATTAATCATTATAAACTTTTTCAAATTCTTTGAAGCCTTCTGCTTCGAGCTTCTCAATCTGCTGCTTCATATTCTTGCGCATCGGCTGAATCGTAACAGTTGTTCCTTCTGCACGAAGTGCCTTTGCACGCTTAAAGATCTCGAGCTTTCTGTCAAGGGGCACATTCTTGCCGATAAGAATTGCCAGATTCTTCTCCGAAACAGGTGTCACTGTCTCCAACTTGTCTTTCAGGATCGTGATAATACGCTCAAAACCGATGGAAAAGCCGCATGCACTGACATCCTGTCCGCAGAACTTGCCGATCATCTTGTCATAACGACCGCCGCCTGCAATGGAGAAATTATATCCGTCAATGCTGATCTCAAAAATTGTGCCTGTATAATACCCCATACCACGCACAAGTGTTGGATCAAATGTAATCTTCACATGCTCATTGATCATAGCCTTTGCACAGGAAATAATATCATCTACGCCCTCAACAACCTTTCTGTCAAGGTAGTTCTCTGCAATATCACTGCAGAAATCACCGCATGTCACATCACCCTGAAGGGATTCGTAAATTGCAAGATAACGTGTTACAACATCTTCTGCATAACCATTCTCAATCAGTTCCTTGCGAATGCCCTCAAGGCCAATCTTGTCGTACTTATCCAGTGAAATAAGCACAGAACCAATAGCCTCTTCTTCAAAACCTGCCTGCAATGCAGCCGCACGGAGAATCTGTCTGTCGTTGATATGGATCGTAAAATCTGTAATGCCCACTTCACTGAAAATCTGTGACAGCATATCAGATGTTGCAGCTATAAGCTCAATCTCTGCCAGATTCGTATCATCACCGAGAATATCTATATCACACTGTGTAAACTGACGGAAACGTCCCTTCTGAGGATTATCTGCACGCCATACATTACCAATCTGAAGGGCCTTAAACGGTGTCGGCAGCTTCTCTTTGTTATTCGCATAATATCTCGCCAGCGGAACTGTCAGATCATATCGGAGACCATTGTCTGCAAACTCCTGCTTACCTGCCTCGATTGCTCTTGTCAGATCAGCACCTCTCTTCATCACCTTGAAGATCAATTTCTCATTGTCACCGCCCTGCTTGGATGTCAGGTTCTCTATATGTTCCATAACTGGAGTTTCAATCTGCATAAAACCATAGGATGCATAGCTGGTCTTGATCATCTGCAGAATATGTTCTCTGAGACGCATATCTGCAGGAAGCATATCGCACATGCCCTTTACAGGTGTTTTAATGAACTTCATTCTATCGTATACACTCCTTTTAATTATTCGATCCTAACGTTTCTCACGATTTCTGAAAAAACGCCTGTATACATTCTAGCCTATATTGCCCCGAACCGCAAGGTCTGATTTTAGAAAGTTACAATAATAAATTCTATAAAAAGCCTTATGCGGCAATAATCAGCTTATTGCACTTATGTAAATATCGATAAACATGGTCTGACAGCACTTCTTCATCCGATACCACCTGATGATTCATCGTCCCCACGATCTGTCTCAGATCCCAGGCACTCATCTCGTCCATAACCGGCAGCAAAAGAACTTCATGAATACTGCTGGGCAGCACAAAGAAATCCCTCCCAATGTCGGACGCAAAGCGCTTCAGACAATCTGTATAAAACAAAACCGAAGCTCCGTTCAGCCGGATCTCATTCGTCAATACATAAAGTGGCATCGTTCCTGTCTCCGGCCCCTCCTCAAGAAATGCATCATAAGCTTCAGCCATCGGCCCCTCTGCCATCTCATGAACCATATCCTGTATCGGCTCCAATACATCCTTCCACAGTCTCTGCATATTCGCTGCCGCTGTCTTGTAAAGATCCGTCTCTGACACATGCCACCACTTCATCATCTCATTGCTGACCAAAACTGTGCCGATTCGACTCTGCTCTTCTTCGACTAATACCCGAAATGTCACTGCAAGATCTAACGCCTTGATAAAAGGACAGTCTGTGAGCTGACGACTGTTTCTCTCATAATTCACTGCCTTCAGGATAATATGCTCCCTGACATTCTCAAAATGCTCAAACCAAGCGCCATTCACCGACAAACAGTCTGCCTCCTGCTGCCGACAGATGCTGACCATCTGCTCTGCCAGGTCATCCGGTGAAATTCCCCGAAGATACTGCTCATAAATATCTCTCATGTAAAAAACCGGTGCAAAGTTCTCTCTCTCCTGCCGGATCGTCATAATCTCCGACATCACGCCATTATTCTTCTCAACCTCCGTTAAAACAACTTCCGCTTCTCTGTCCTCGTTCAAAACGGCCTCTACATTCTCCCGAATATATGTCACAAACTCCCCGTATGTTAAAATTGACTGATGCATGATCTTCCTCCCCATATCCTTAACTTTGTTCCGGCCGTGAACTTTTGTTTGTATTTATATTATAGCGGCGACATTTCCCTTCATCAATGATGATTCATCGACAATGCCATAAGTCATCCGACATCAGTCAAAACCATTCGTCAACACTCTCCTGCCATGCACCCCTTCTAATGATAAAAAAAACCGGTACAGTTTCCTGCACCGGCCCACATATTATGCTCTTACAGCCTTCTTTAATAAATGCTTCAGATCATCCACACTAAATTCGTAGTGTCTGCCGCAAAAATGACAATTCACTTCAATCGGTTTCTGATCATCGATCATATCCTGGATTTCTTTCTTTCCAACACTGATCACGGCTTTTTCTACACGTTCTTTTGAACAGTTACAATAGAATCTTGTCGGCATAGTGTCTGTAATTTCCAGGCCCAGATTTCCCAGCAGAATCTCCAGGATCTGCTCCGGTGTTTCTCCTTTTTTCAGATGATCTGTTACTGATGTTATGTTTTTTAAATTTTCTTCAATCTGACTGATCGTCTCTTCTTTGGCAAATGGCATCATCTGAATGATAAAGCCACCGGCACATTCTACCGTATTATCTTTTTCCATCAGTACACCAAGGCCTACCGAAGATGGTACCTGCTCTGAATTGGCAAAATAATACGTCAGATCTTCTGCTATCTCACTGGATACAAGAATTGTCTGTCCGGAATATGGTTCCTTTAATCCCATGTCTTTTATAACCTGTAAAAGACCGATTCCAACAGCACCTCCCACATCAAGCTTTCCATTCTTTGGCGGCAGCATAACATCCGGATTATTAACATATCCTTTGACATCACCTTTACTGTCTGCGGTAACGGTGATACCACCGAGCGGTCCGTCTCCTCTTACCTGCAGTGTCAGCATATCTGTCTCATTTTTCATCATGCTTCCCATCATCGCTCCTGCTGTCAGTAATCTTCCCAGTGCCGCTGTCGCAACCGGGCTGGTATTATGATGTTCTCTGGCCGTTTCTACCAGTTCTTTTGTTGTCGCAGCAAAGGCTCTTACCTGCCCTTCCGCTGCTGTTGCTCTTACAATATAATCTTTCATATGTGTATTCCCTTCTTTATTATTTCTGTCTATTTTCCATATTCTCTTGCGATCACTGTAATCCGTTCGCTTGTATACATCGGTGCTTTCTTCGTATACGCATCATATGCCGCAACGAATTTCAGTCCTGCTTTTTCTAACAATCCGCGCATTTCCCGCAATGTATATGCCTTTTGGAAATGGCTCTCCTGATATTTTCTGTACAGAGACGCCTCTTCATCCTCACGTACAAATAAAGTCAGTTCATATTCATTGATCATTGATGTATGATTGTAATAATTTTCCCAGATAAAACTGCATTCATCCCTGTCTTCCGCGATTACCTGATTTCCCAGCACTTCTCTGTACTTATATTCTGTATTAAAATCAAAAATAAAAATACCTTGCGGATCCAGATAATTATTGACCAGACGGAATACTTCCTGCAGTTCATTCTTTTCTGTCACATAATTGACACAATCACAGACACTGACTATTGCTCTCACAGTTCCGTACAGTTCAAACTCCTGCATATTCTGCAACAGATAAAGGATATCATGGCCACTCTCAATCCTTTTCTCCATGGCAATCTCCAGCATATCTTCGGAATTATCTACTCCGATCATATCATACCCTTTTTCAGCCAGGAGTTCTGTCATACTTCCGGTCCCGCATCCCAGTTCCAGAACCAGTCCGTCTTTTACTCCGTATTCTTTTAATCTGTCTTCCAGATAATCCGCCCATTCTTCATACGGCACATTATCCATAAATGTATCATAAACCTCGGCAAAACTTGTATATGCCTCCATGTATAATCTCCTTTTTCATACGTATTTAACATTTCTATTATATCGGTATTCTATTAAAAAGGCAATACGAAGAAAATATGACCAACAGTCAATTTTGTTTGACTTCTTATTTCTGATTTGCTATACTTATTATGTTGAGATATTTATTTCAGTATCTGTACAAAACTACTCTAAGCAATTTGTACAAAAAGTTATAAAAGGAAGTCTGATTACTCATGGGAAGAGTCGAGGAAAATAAAAAAAAGAAAAAGGAAGCACTCTTTCGCACTGCATATGAATTATTTACCACCAAAGGGATCAATTCAACCGCCATTTCTGACATTGTTGAAAAAGCAGGTGTAGCGAAAGGAACTTTCTATCTGTATTTTAAAGATAAGTATGACATCAAAAATAAGCTGATTGCTCACAAAACCAAAGAATTATTTGATCATGCGGCAATTGCTCTGGAGCACTCCGGCATCACCGGACTTGAAGACCAACTGATTTTTATCATTGATGACATCATTAATATTTTAGTAAATAATAAGCCTTTGCTGAACTTTATTTCAAAAAATCTTGTAATGGGTGCATTAAAATCTGCTTTCTGGGCCGAAGACGAAGGTGACAAAATCTTCTATGAACGATACCTGGAGCTGGTAGAAGCCGATGAACACGAATATCAGGATATTGACATTATGCTATTCACTATTCTGGAATTGGCTGGTTCCACCGGATACAATTCTATACTGTTTGAAGAACCTGTATCTATCGAAAAGTACAAGCCATTTCTTTATCGAACCGTCCGTCTGATCATTCAAAGTCATAGAAAATAGTGCGCATAGTCTGAGCCGTTTCTTACGAGTGCATGACAATTTATAAAGCAGAATCCGCAGTGTAGTATGTAACATAAATATCTTTTTATGTTCCTGCAAACAAATTTGTGTTACATACTACACTGCGGATTTTATTGTCTGGTAGTTTCTTTATGATTCACACGATTACTTATACTGCATAAGCAATTCTTTCATAGTCTTACCGGTTCCCTTCACAGATCCCTGAACCATCTCCGGCTTTCCACCACCGCGTCCTTTAAACGCGACGTTTAATGCTTTGCTGATCGGGCGTACATCCTCACTCCTGCTTCCGATTACATATCGATAACCGTCCGTATCTGTTCCGGCAAATACCGCACAGATCACTGCGCCTTTATCAAGCAGCCTGTTCATCATTTCTCTTGGAAGATTACCGGACAATGCACTGTCGAATACAGTCACAATCTTCTCTTCTACCGGAATCTCTGCCACACGAAATTCCAGGAGTTTCTGCTGTAATTCTGCGATCTGGCTCTTCATACGTGTCTGCTCATCTTTAAGCTTACCAACCGCATCTGCCACTTCATATTCTTTTGCACATAACAGTGCCGAGATTTCTTTTGTCATGGCATCTTTTTTCTCATAATCCCGCATTGCACGTCTTCCGC
>OLOL01002609.1_pt1 | contig 12458 bp, 15 predicted proteins | sample 1673081 | NCBI WGS metagenome assembly OLOL01 (sample SAMEA3136753, study PRJEB25190) | human gut metagenome
GTGCGCGCCTTTTTTGCATACCTCAATGCTTATCCCCGCAGAAGGTGGCCTCATCATTCGACCAGCCGCGGTCAAGCAGCCAGTAGGTCGTCTCGTCGTCGGCCGCCATCTCGTCGTCCGTCAGCTCGCGGTCCTGGTGCTGGCGGCCCCACTTGAGCAGCTCATAATTGCGCAGCTCCTTGAGCGTGAAGGGCAGGCCCAACTCCTCCGCCACCGGCAGGAGCACGTGCTCGGTCATCACGTCACGGATCTCGAGACTGCCGGGATAGCAGTCCATCGCCTGCTGCACGCGCGCCTGCAGGGCGGGGTCGGCATCATAAATCTCAAAGAACTTATCCACATTCGTTTTCGGTTTGTCTGCCATGTCGGTCACTCCTGATACAGGTATTTTCCTGCATTATACTACACCCAACGCCCGCGCGCAAGGCGCGTTCACGCCTCCGGCGATTCGGCCAGCTGCGTGAGCGCGCTGCGCACCGCCGCGATCACGAACGCGGAAAACGTACAGTCCTTACCCGCGATGGCCGCCTCCACGTCTGCGATGACATCGTCCGGAAAGCGGATGGTCTTGTTCGTCGTGTGCGGCGTGCGCGGTATCTGAAATGCTGCCATGATGCCGCTCCTTTCAGTGTATTCCCTGATAATGCCACGGCCGGTGCAAAAATGCACCCGCGCGCACCCTGCCGAATACCATGGGTACGGGAGGCAATCGCCTCCGGAGGAAGGGGAAGCAACCATGACACAGATCCAAACGCTCAGCGAGCTGCAGCCCGGCCAGAGCGCGACCGTGCGCAGCGTGTGCGCGCCCGATGGGATGCAGCGGCGGCTGCGCGACCTCGGCCTGATCGAAAACACGCGCGTCGTCTGCCTCGGCCGCAGCCCCATGGGCGATCCGAGCGCCTATCTCATCCGCGGCACGGTGATCGCGCTGCGGCGGTGCGACTGCTGCGGCATCCGCGTGGCCGTGCCGTAAAGGGGGTGCGCGCATGGGACTGACGCACCGCTCTGTCGGCGCGCACGCGGCCGCGTTCGGCGGCACACGCCGGGCGGGCGAGCGCGTCGTGGCGCTGGCAGGCAACCCGAATGTCGGCAAGAGCACCGTCTTCAACGCCCTGACCGGTATGCACCAGCACACCGGCAACTGGGCGGGCAAGACCGTCGGCTGCACGTGCGGCCGCTGCCGCTCGGCGCGGGAGAACTATTTTTTCGTGGACATTCCGGGCACGTACTCCCTGTGCCCGCACTCGGCGGAGGAGGCCGTCGCGTGCGACTTTGTGCGCGGCGGCGAGGCCGACGCCGTGGTCGTCGTGTGCGATGCGACGTGCCTGGAGCGCACGCTCGTGCTCGCGCTGCAGGTGCGCAGCGTGACGCCGAACCTGATCGTGTGCGTGAACCTGCTCGACGAGGCGCGGCGCAAGCGCATCACCATCGACCTGCCGGGGCTGCAGGCGCAGCTCGGCGTGCCGGTCGTGGGCGTGACGGCACGAAAGAAGAAAACGCTCACCGCCCTGCTCGACGCGCTCGACACCGTCGCGGCGGCGCCGCAGCCGCAGCCGGACGCAGCGCCGCCGTCCGACCCCGCGGACGACGTGCGCCGGGCAGAGGCCATCTGCCGCGCGTGCGTGACTTACGGCACGGCCGAATACGCCGCGCGCGACCGGCGGCTCGACCGCCTGCTCACGAGCCGGGCGACCGGCTACCCCATCATGCTGCTGGGGCTGGCGGGCGTGCTGTGGCTGACGATCGCGGGCGCGAACGCCCCGTCGGAATGGCTGGCGCGCGCGCTCGGCTGGGTGCAGGCGCAGTTTTCGGCATTGCTCACGGCGCTGCGCGCACCGCTCTGGCTGCAGGGGCTGCTGGTGGACGGCATGTTCCGGACGCTGGCGTGGGTCGTGGCCGTGATGCTGCCGCCGATGGCCATCTTTTTCCCGCTGTTTACGCTGCTCGAGGACGCGGGGTATCTGCCGCGCGTGGCATATAACCTCGACCGGCCGTTTCACGCCTGCCATGCGTGCGGCAAGCAGGCGCTGACGATGTGCATGGGCCTCGGCTGCAACGCGGCGGGCGTGGTCGGCTGCCGGATCATCGACTCCGAGCGCGAGCGGCTGCTCGCCGTGCTGACCAACAGCCTCATGCCGTGCAACGGGCGATTTCCGGCGCTCATCGCGCTCATGACCATGTTCTTTGCCGCGGCCGGCGGCAGCTCGCTCGTCAGTGCGCTGCTGCTCACGGCGGCGCTCGTGCTGAGCGTGGGGCTGACGTTCGGCGCGACGTGGCTGCTGAGCATGACCGTGCTGCGCGGCAGACCGTCGGCCTTCGCGCTGGAGCTGCCACCGTACCGCGCACCGCAGGTCGGGCAGGTCATCGTGCGCTCCGTGTTCGACCGGACGCTGTTCGTGCTCGGGCGCGCGGCCGCCGTGGCCGCGCCGGCCGGGATGATTCTTTGGACGCTGGCAAACGTGCACGTCGGCGGCGCGAGTCTGCTGGCGTGGTGCGCGAATGCGCTCGACCCGCTCGGGCGGCTGATGGGCATGGACGGCGTGCTGCTGCTGGCATTCGTACTCGGATTTCCGGCCAACGAGATCGTGCTGCCGATCGCCGTGATGGGGTATCTGGCGCAGGGCAGTCTGGGCGATTCGCTCGGGCTGGCGCAGATGCACGCGCTGCTGACCGCCAACGGCTGGACGTGGACGACCGCCGTGAGTGCCGTGCTATTTTTCCTGCTGCACTGGCCGTGCTCGACGACGCTCTGGACCATCCGGCGCGAGACCGGCAGCACAAAATGGACACTGCTGGCGGCGCTGCTGCCGACGGCGATGGGCATGGCGCTGTGCACGGCGTTCACAGCGCTGGCGCGCGCACTCGGATGGTGAGCGGATTAGGCCGCGGCCGCCGGGACATACTAGCCGCAAGACGCAGGAAAGGAAGAAGCAAGTGACCCGACCGACCACGGAGGAGCTGGCACGCCGCGCGCTCGAGTCCGTCGCCCGGGCGCACGGCGTGTCTGTTGCCGATGTGCACGCCGCCGTGCGCGGGGCGGCGGAGCACACGAAAGCCCTCGGCGCGCTCGCGCCGGAGGAGCTGGTGGCATATCTCGCGCACAAGAGCAGAAACCGGGAGCCGTAACGGCTCCCGGTTTTTTTGCCTGTCGGAAAACCCCAATTTGGTTTTCCGACAAAAGGCTTACAGTCTGCTGCGCGCAGAATTTGTGCGCCGATGGCACGCAAATTCCACACTTGCAGCCTGAGCGGTATTTTCTCCGCCGCACATGTCGCCGGAGAAAATGATCTGACCTTCTTTCGCCGCTGCGGCGGCGAAACTCTACGAGGTTTTTGGACAAGCTGTAGGCGGCGACCGGGGATGACCTGGCCGCCGCCTTTGTTTTATGCTTCTTTGCCGTCGCGCGGCAGCGTCACGAGCATGACCGTTCCGTCCGCGCCGCTGCGCTCGATCTGCACCGTACCGCCGTGCAGCGCGGCAATCTCCCACACAAGCGACAGACCGAGTCCGACGCCGCCGTGTGCCCGGCTGCGCGACTTGTCCACGCGGAAAAACGGCTGGAAAACGCTCTCCCGGTATGCCTCCGGGATGCCGGGACCGTGGTCACGGACGCGGATCTGTACATTCCCGTCCGCCTCGCTGACCGCGATGCGCACCGCCCCGTCCGGCCGGCCGTAACGGATGGCGTTTTCGGTCAGGTTGAACAGCAGCCGGTACAGCAGCGGGTCGCTGCCGGTGAGCACAGCGCCGCCGTCGGCCTCCAGCGCGATGCACTTGCTCTCTGCAAGCGGCGCGAGATCGGTGAAGATCTCCTCGATCATGGGCGCGAGCTCGACCCGGTCGTCACAGGGCACGGTGCGCAGCTCGCTCATCTCCAGCAGGATCTTCGTCATCTGCGCCATACGCTCCGTCTGCTCCTGCAGCAGGCTCAAAAACGCCGCCGTTTCGGGCGTGACGTCCGCGTGCTCGGCGGAAAACAGCTCAAGCTGCGCCTGCATCAGCGCAAGCGGCGTGCGCAGCTCGTGCGCAGCGTTGCCCGTAAACTGCCGCTGCGCCGTGAAGCCCGCGTACAGGCGGTCGATCATGCCGTTGAACGAGCGGCTGAAGCGCTGAAACTCCGGCAGCACGTCCTCGCTGACCTTGCACTGCGCCAGATTGCTCGGCTGAATGTTTTCCACCTGCGCTGCAAAACTGCGCAGCGGACGCAGCGCGCGGCCGCTGACAAAATACGCGAGCACGCCGCCGATGAGCGTGACCGCCGCCGTGATGTACCAGTTCGTGACGCCGAAGGCCGCCTGCGCGCCGCTGATGATGATCGTCAGCTCGTCATCCGGCTGTTTGCTCTGCGGGTCGAAGGCGTCGGGCGCACCGGATTCGATCTCGCTGTAAGCCGAGATGCCGCTGCCGATCGCATCCATATACCGCTTGCCGGAATAGCCGATCAGACAGTTCATGAGCACACACGTCACGCCGATCAGCGCCGCCGTCATCAGCGTGATGCGCCACTGCAGAGATAACCGCTTCATGTCTGCGCCTCCATAACATAGCCCTCGCCGATGCGGTTGCGGATGGGGTCATAGCCCAGGGCGGCGCGCAGCTTTTTCCGCAGTGCGGAGATATGCACGCGGATGGAGTTGCCGAAGCCGTCCGCCCCGCTGTCCCACACGTGCTCCAGCAGCTCCTCCTGGCTGACCGGCCGCCCCTGATGCAGCAGCAGGTATTCGAGGATGCCCGTCTCCTTGCGCGTGAGCGACAGCGCCTCGCCGCGCACGGACGCCGTGCGCGCCTTGGTGTCAAACGACAGCTCGGCGCAGGTCAGGACCACGTCGCTCTGCGTAAAGCGGCGCAGCGTCAGGCTGCGGATGCGCGCCGCGAGCTCATCGAGGTGAAAGGGCTTGGTGAGATAGTCGTTCGCGCCCGCATCGAGTCCCGCCACCTTGTCGGCGACCTCGCAGCGCGCCGACAGGATCAGCACCTTGGTGTCGCGGTCACGCTCGCGCAGCGTCCGGAGCACCGTCATACCGTCCTCGCCGGGGAGGTTCAGATCCAGCACGACCAGATCAAAGCGCTCGACGGCGAGCATCTCCGCGGCGCTCTGCCCGTCATAGCAGCAGTCCACGCTGTAGGCAAGCCGCCGCAGGCTGCGCGCAATCGTGTCGCAGAGCGCCCGTTCATCTTCCACAATCAAAATATGCATACCATTCTCCTCGTGCGTATTTACGAATGTCCGACTTTGTTAACTTTGTTATATGATAACACAAAAGCATAAAATCTCTGTTAAGTTTCCGTTCTTAACGAAGATTTTATCTGCGCCATGGTATCATGGGGCAAACAGAAGGGAGTGATCCGGGTGTTTCGTGCAAAAAAAGCCATTGTGCAGGGCTTGCTGATTGCTGCGGGCATCGCCATGGTGTGCTTCGGCGCGCTGCGCGGCGAGGCCGGCGCCGTGCTCAGCAAGGCGATCCGGCTGTGCTTGGAGTGTGTCGGCATTGGATAAGAAAAAACAGTCTGTTTCCCTGCTCTTGAGCCGGTTTCGCGGCTGGATCCAGGCGGCGGCGACGCTGCTGACCAACATCCACCTGCCAAACTTCTTCAAGGGCGGCATCTATCAGGGCAAGGGCAAGACCGTCTGCGTGCCCGGCCTGAACTGCTATTCCTGCCCGGCAGCATCGGGCGCGTGCCCGATCGGGGCGTTTCAGGCGGTGGTCGGCTCGTCCAAATTCCGCTTTTCGTATTATATCACCGGCATTCTGATCCTGCTCGGCGTGCTGCTCGGGCGGTTCATCTGCGGCTTTTTGTGCCCGTTCGGCTGGCTGCAGGAGCTGCTGCATAAGATCCCGGGCAAAAAGCTGTCGACGAAAAAGCTCAGGCCGCTGACCTATTTGAAATACGTCATCCTGCTGCTGGCCGTGGTACTGCTGCCGGCGCTCATCGTCAACGACGTGGGCATGGGCGACCCGTATTTCTGCAAGTACATCTGCCCGCAGGGTGTGCTGGAGGGCGCGATCCCGCTCGCAGCCGCAAACGAGAGCATCCGCGCGGCGCTGGGCGCGCTGTTTACGCGCAAGCTGATCATTCTGATCGCGGTCGTCGTTTTGAGTGTGCTGTTTTTCCGCCCGTTCTGCAAGTGGATCTGCCCGCTCGGTGCGTTTTACGCGCTGATGAACAAGGTCTCCCTGCTCGGCATCCAGGTCGACACGAGCAAGTGCGTCTCCTGCGGCAAATGTGCGCGCACCTGCCAGATGGACGTGGACATCACCAAGTCCCCCAACGACACGGAGTGCATCCGCTGCGGCAAGTGCATCCGCGCCTGCCCCACGGAGGCCATCCGCTTCCGCTATGGCTTCGGCCTGAACGGAAGCACGAATCCGAAACAAGTAAGCAACCATCAAAATCAAACGGAGGAATCATGATGAAGAAAATCACAAAATTTGTGACGCTCCTGCTCGCGCTCGCGATGGTGTTCAGCCTCGCGGCGTGCTCGTCGGGCAAAGACAAGGACAAGGCGGACGGCAGCGCCGACATTGCGACCCTGATCGCAACCGAGCCGAACAGCGCCGACGAAGCGGCCAAGCTCTACCAGCAGCTCATGCAGAAGGAAAACGACATTCTCGCCGCAAACTCCGAGCTCTGGAACAAGGTGTTTCTGTCTGCCAACAAAAACAGCACCATGATCGAGGACGGCACGAACTACGGCGACTTCCTGCTCGCCACGATCGAGAGCGCGAAGGACAGCTTCTCGACCGACGAGCTCAAGACGCTCAAGGCCGGCGCCGAGCAGATCAAGGAGATCGAGGGCAAGCTCACCATCCTCGAACAGAAGTATCCCGGCTGCGGCACGGCGCCCGGCGCAGGTGACAGCGTGAGCGCGGAGGAGGCCGGCATGACCGCCTCCGGCAGCGACCTAATGAAATTCCCGAGCTTTCAGGGCAAGGATCTCGACGGCAATGACGTCGACAGCAGCAAGCTCTTTGCCGGCAACAGCGTCACGGTCGTGAACTTCTGGTTCACCACCTGCAACCCGTGCGTCGGTGAGCTGGCCGACCTTGAGGCGCTCAACAAGGACCTCGCCGCGAAGGGCGGCGCGGTCGTCGGCATCAACTCCTTCACGCTCGACGGCGACAAGACCGCCATCGCCGAGGCGAAGGACATTCTGGCGAAAAAGGGCGTGACCTACTCCAACCTCTGGTTCGCCTCCGACAGCGAGGCCGGTAAGTTCACCGCCGGCCTGTACTCGTTCCCGACCACATACGTCGTTGACAAAAACGGCAACATCGTCGGCCAGCCGATCGTCGGCGGGATCACCGCACCCGATCAGGCAAAGAAGCTCAACGAGCTCATCGATCAGGCGCTCGCAAGCAGCAAATAACGACCCGAGACAGCATCCGCCTCGACGCGCCCTTCTGACGGAAGGTGCGCCGGGGCGGATATTTGCTGTCTGTCAGAGCCTGACGTCCTCGAGCTGGTGTAGCTGCTCGAGCGCGACGCTGCCGCCGCTGACGACAAAGCAGACCTTGTCCCCTTCCCGTACCGGGAGCCGGCCGCACAGCGCCGCACCGATGCCGATGGCGGACGACGGCTCGCACAGCAGCTTGCCCTCCAGAAGCAGCAGCTTCATGCCGCGAAGAATAGCATCATCCGCAACGGCCGCAAAGCCGTCGGTATTTGCCGCCACATATGGGAAGCACACATCCCCCGGCATCTGCGCGACGAGCGCGTCCGCGACTGAGCGCTTCTGCTCCACCCGCACCGGGTGCCCGGCGCGCAGACTCTCCCGATAGCGCGGCAGCGCGGCCGGCTCCGCGCCGAAGACGCGCACGCGCGGCGCGAGCGCCTTGACGGCCGTGGACACGCCGCCGATGAGCCCGCCGCCGCTGACCGGGACAACGACCGTGTCGATCTCCGGGCACTGGGCCAGAATCTCCAGCCCGACGGTGCCCTGCCCCGCCATGACCGCCTCGTCATTGAACGGCGGCACCATCGTCGCGCCCCGCTCGGCGCACAGCCGCGCCGCCACGTCGAACCGCTCGGACGCCTCGCACAGCACGAGCTCCGCGCCCAGCGCGCGGATAGCCGCCTGCTTGACGGGCGGGGCCGTGCGCGGCATGACGATGCAGGCGTGCGTGCCGAAGCGCTGCGCGGCATAGGCCACCGCACGGCCGTGGTTGCTGGAGGACGCCGCGACAAAGCCGCGGGCGCGCTCGGCGTCCGTCAGGGTGAGGATCTTGTTCATTGCGCCGCGCAGCTTGAATGCGCCCGTGCGCTGCATACACTCGGCCTTGACATACACCTCGCAGCCGAGGGCATCGTCGAGCGCCGGCAGGCGCAGCAGCGGCGTCCGGACAATATAAGGGGCAATGCGCGCGTGCGCCGCCCGGATGGTCTCCAATGTCATGTTCATGGGAACGCTCCTTTCTCAGCAGACCTATTGTAACGCAGCCGGCACGCATTGTAAAACCCGATCTGCGCGGCCGCCGCGCTTGACAAGGCCGGTCGAAAAGGGGCATAATCAGAGGCGAACGACCCGTTCATTCCCACGTAAGGAGGGCAATACCATGTATGATCTTGATCGTTTTCTCACCGCACAGCGCCGGGACTACGCCGCCGCCCTGCGCGAGATCCAAAACGGCCGCAAGCGCAGCCACTGGATCTGGTACATCTTCCCGCAGGTCGCGGGGCTGGGCATGAGCAGCACGTCGCAGTACTATGCCATCTCCGGGCTCGACGAGGCGCGGGCCTATCTGCGCGAGCCGACGCTGCGCGCGCACCTGCTGGAGATCAGCAGCGCCCTGCTGGCACTCGACGAGAGCGACCCCACGGCCGTGTTCGGCTTTCCGGACGACCTGAAGCTGCGCTCGAGCATGACGCTCTTCGCGGCCGCCGCGCCGGACGAGCCGGTGTTTTCCGCCGTGCTCGATAAATTCTTCGGCGGGCAGCCCGACACGCGCACGCTGCAGATTCTCGGCCTGTAAGGAGGCGCGCCATGGACAACCTGACCGAAACCAAACTCACATCCGAAAAGATCTACAGCGGCTGCATTCTCGACTTTTACCGCGACACCGTGCGCCTGCCCAACGGCGGCACCGCGCCGCGCGAACTATCGCGCCACGTGGGCGCGGTGTGCATCGTGCCGCTGCTCGACGACGGCCGCGTGATCGTCGAGCGGCAGTTTCGCTACCCGGTGAACGAGGTCATCACAGAGATTCCCGCCGGCAAGCGCGACAGCCGCGACGAAGCGCCCGAGGCCGCCGCGCGCCGCGAGCTGCGCGAGGAGACCGGCATCACGGCGCGCGAACTCATCCCGCTCGGCCCGTTCTACCCCGCCGCCGCGTACTCGGACGAGGTCATCTGGATGTACCTCGCCCGCGGCCTGACCTTCGGCGAGCAGCAGCTCGACGACGATGAATTTCTCAACCTGCAGGCCGTGCCGCTCGACGAGCTTGCGCGCGATGTGCTGGCCGGGCGCATCCCGGACGCGAAAACGCAGGCAGCCATCCTGCGCGTGTACTGCATGGAGCACGGCTTTGAGCCGAAATAAAAAGAAGCGGCACGCGGCGGTCATCTGACCGCCGCGTGTCGCTTATCTCATGAGGGTACGCTCAGTGCCGGTGGAACAGGCCCTTTTTCTCATACGGGGCGCAGGCGTAGCTCGTGAGCTCGTAGCCCGTCTTAGCGATGACCGGGCGCAGCTCCGCCTCCGGGATCTCCATTTCGGAGAGAATGACCGTCTGCCCCTTGCCGTGCGAGGACGAGACCTTCTTGACCGGAAAGGCATTGCGCACCGCATCGTTGATGTGGCTCTCGCACATGCCGCACATCATGCCGTCGATCCCCAGTGTGATCTGATACATGGAATGTCCTCCTTGAAAAACCGATTGGTTAGATATATCTAATCTCAACTGCATGATAACACCGCCCCGCCCGGGTGTCAAGCCCTGCGGGGCAGAAAAAAGCGGACTTCCGCAGCCGGAAGTCCGCTCTGTTTTCCCATACCGGGTCACGGGTTCGGGAACACGACGCGGATGGTCGTGCCCGTGCCGGGCGTGCTCTCGAGCTCGATGCGGCCGTGGTGATACTGCACAGCGTGCTTGACGATCGACAATCCGAGGCCCGTGCCGCCGGACGCCTTGGAGTGGCTCTTGTCCACGCGGTAGAAGCGCTCGAACACACGCGCCTGATGCTCCGGCGCGATGCCGATGCCGGTGTCGGCAACGGTGATGCTGCTGCCGCCGGCATCGTCCGCGACCGTCACGTCCACGCGCCCGCCGTCACGGTTGTACTTGATGGCGTTGTCGCAGAGGTTATAGACGATCTCATAGATCAGGCGGCGGACGCCGGGCAGGACGGCCGGCTGCCCCGTGACACTGACCGTCACGTTGCGCGCGGCCGCGACGTCGTGCAGGTTCTCCGCCGCCTCCTGCGACACGGCGAGCAGGTCGACCGGCTCCGTCGGCATGGCGTCGCCCTCGTCGAGCTGGGACAGGCGGATGATATCGTCGATGAGCGTGACGAGGCGCGCGGCCTCGGCGTGGATATGGCCGACGAAGCGCGGCAGATCCTCGGGCCTGACCATGCCGTTTTCGATCAGCTCGGCGCTGCCGATGATGCCCTGCAGCGGCGTTTTGAGCTCGTGCGAGACATTCGCCGTGAACTCGCGGCGGTTGCGCTCGGCAAACTCCTGCTCCGTGATGTCAAAGGCCAGAATGACCGTGCCGAGGAATTTCCCGTCGGACGTGATGCGGCTGATATCGAACTGATACACGCGGCCCGCGCGCTCGGCGCGCACCTCACTGTGGCCGTCCGCAGCGGCGGCCTGAATGGCGGCGCTGATCTCGTGGCTGCGCTCGATGGTGAGAAAATCCCTGCCGACGCACTGCGCGTCCGCGCCGAAGAGCGCCTGCGCCGCGGCGTTGATGCTCAGGATGCTGCCGTGCTCGTCGAGCAGGACAAGGCCCTCGCGCATGCTGCCGGTGATCTGCGTGAATTCGTCGGTCTTTTCGCGCAGCTCGCGCAGCTGCGTCTGGATCTCGACGTGCTGGTGGTGGATGCGCTTGAGCAGCGGCGAGAGCTCCTCATAGGCGTCGTTATCGAGCGGGTGCTCGAGATCGAGGCTGTTGAGCGGATCGACGATGCGCCGCGACAACCGTCTGGCCAGCAGGCCGGAGAGGATGAGCGCCACGATGAGCACGATCAGCAGCGGCTGGATCATGCCGACGGCGATCATGCCGACCGTCGCGCGGCTGATGGAAATGCGCAGCACCGTGCCGTCATCCAGACGCTGGGCGTAGTACATGGTCTTTTCCATGAGCGTCGAGGAATAGCGCGTGCTCTCGCCGGTGCCGGTCGCCAGCGCCTGACTGACCTCGGCGCGCGAGGCGTGGTTCTCAAGACTCTCGGCGTCGGTCTTGGTATCGTACAGGACGCTGCCGTCGGCCGCGATCCATGTCAGGCGGCAGCGGTCGGCCGTCAGCCGGGACAGATAGTCCGTGCCGCCGTCCTCGACGGCCGCTGCGGCGAGACTCAGCTCGTCGCGCAGCTGGTTTTCCTCCACGCCGCCGAAGTAATCGTACAAAAAGCCCATGATGATCAGCAGGCTCGCCAGCAGCACGCACCCGGCCACGAGCAGGATGGATTGAAAGATCTTTTTGGTCATGTCGTTGCCTCCATGCGGTAGCCAACATTGCGCACCGTTTCGATCCGCCGTCCGTAGGGGCCGAGCTTCTGCCGGAGCGTCCGGATGTGCATGTCGACCGTGCGGGTCTCGCCGCAGTAGTCCATGCCCCAGATCTCCTGAAAGAGCTGGTCGCGTGTGAACGCCATGCCCGGGTGGGACAGAAACAGGCGCAGGAGTTCAAATTCTTTATACGTAAGCGCGACACGCGCGCCGTCGACCGTGACCGTGTGTGCGTCGAGATCGACGACGAGCCCACCGCTGCGCAGCTGATGTGCAGCTTTTTCCGGCTGGCAGCGGCGCAGCACCGCCTTGACGCAGGACACCAGCTCCATCACCCCGAAGGGCTTGGTCAGGTAATAATCCGCGCCCAAGTCCAGCCCCTGGATTTTGTCGATCTCCGAATCCTTCGCCGTGGCCATGACCACCGGGATGGCTTCCAGATTCGGGTCTTCCCGCATACGTCGCAAAAGCTCGATGCCGTCGATTCCGGGCAGCATCACGTCCAGAATGACCAGCGTCGGCTTTTCCTGCTGCAAGGCCTCCCAGAAGGAGGTTCCGTCCTCAAAGCCGCGGGCCTCCATGCCCGTGGAACGCAGGGCGTATACCTCGATATCCCGAATGCTGGCGTCATCCTCTACGCACCAGATCATGCTCAGTCCTCCTTGTGGGTCCCTGTGACGGAGAAAATCACCCACTGCGCAATATTCACCGCGTGATCGCCGATCCGCTCCAGATACTTGGCGATCATCAACAGATCCAGCGCGTACTCACCGTCGCCGGGATC
>OLOL01002613.1_pt1 | contig 12434 bp, 15 predicted proteins | sample 1673081 | NCBI WGS metagenome assembly OLOL01 (sample SAMEA3136753, study PRJEB25190) | human gut metagenome
AAAAATACTTCTCCGTTGCTTCCGGCGGTGGTACAGGACGTACACTTCACCCGGACAACATGGCAGCAGGTCCTGCTTCCTACGGTATGACAGATACTATGGGACGTATGCACTCTGATGCACAGTTCGCAGGTTCTTCTTCCGTTCCGGCTCATGTTGAAATGATGGGTCTGATTGGAGCCGGGAACAACCCGATGGTTGGTATGACTGTGGCTGTTGCCGTTAGTATCGAAGAAGCGGCGAAGGAAGGGAAGTTCTAAGGAATCCTTATTTTATAAGGGTTTGAGAAGTTGTGAGGTGTGCTGAAAAGTGCTGAATTTGAGTGTGTAGAACACAAGTAGCGCACACGTAGCACACATGCGTAGCGCACAAAAGATTAGAATTAAAATGTTATTGTATAAGAGATGTTTTTCAGGGTGAACGCCTTGTGAAACATCTCTTATTTTGTTATCTTGCATAGCTCTTTTTGAAGCTGTTCCATTGTTCTGTGGGTATAGGTTTTTTCTGTGATGTCTGTTATGGCATGACCGACAATGAGTTTTAGTATGTATTCGTCTACATGACATTCTTTGGCTTTAGTGATGAAAGTATGTCTGGTTTCGTGTGGTCGGTGGGTTAGCTTCAAGCGTTTCATGGCTTTTACGAATCTGCCCCGATATTTGTCATAGGTCATGTAGGTTCCTTGCTGTCCATTATCGTCATTGAACAGAAATTCATTTTCTGGTGAGTAGCGTTTTTCAATGAGAGGGCGGATAATAGGGTGAATTGGTACAACACGGTTTTTTCCTGCGTCTGTTTTCATGCCGCCTTTCATGGTGTTGGCTTCAAGGTCAATATCCGCTGTCTTTAAGGTAGCCAATTCCTGCGGACGCCAACCGCTGTAAATCCCTACTAAAATCATATCTACAAAAGGAACCTCGTTTACGTTTTCCCAGAGCAGGTTGAGTTCTTCTGGTGTAAAGGGAATGACTTCTTTTTCTGGTGCTTCCCGTTTGACAGCGTTACAAAGCTGTGCGTAATCCTTTTGGACAATCTCATGTTTCATTGCGTAGCGGTACATCATATTGAACAGCGATTTAATTCTGCCTTTTGTAGCATTGCCTACAGTTGCGTCACGTATGGTTCCCTCTAAATGCTCCACACGAATATCTTTCATTCGCATTTTGTAAAGGGGAGTACAATAATTATAGGCGGCTTGGACAGTCCGCACACTTGATATAGTGGATAGTGTAGGGAAGTAGTCTTTACTCCACAACTCGTATACATCTTCAAAGGTAACAGAGTTGGTCTGAATATCATAGGGGCTGGAATTGTAGTTTGCAATGGCTTGTATCGCTTCATCTCTGGTGTGATAATAGCCGATTGTTACCCGGTTTTGTACCAGCTTCCCTTTTTCCTCATTGTATGCCCAACCATTTGTAACAACTGCCCGCCACGGATTGCGGCGTTTGCCTGAAAGTTTATAGACGCTTCCTGTTCCGTTTGCTCTTTGTAATGTTTTTGCCATACAATCATCCTTTCTTTTCGTATTCTGTTTTCAAGGAACATTTGTTAAAATTATTCTTCTGGTTTTTCTTCGAGCGTGGTAGAGGAATAATAGGCAAGGTCTTTGTCCTGTAATTCCTTGTACCGTTTGGCGCTGATACGGTTATTCTGAAATTCTTCCCGGTACTCTGCAAATTCTTCCAGAAACAGACACATATCCGCATTGAAATCTGCTGACTTGTCTTTACCATTGAATGTAATAGAACACTCCCATTCGTCATAATGGGGAGGACGCTTTACATCAATATTGAAATTCAAGCCTTTTATCCTGTCCAGCTTGAAAAGAAAGTCCATTATATCTGAAAGACTATGGATATTCTTTTCGTCATGCTCGTAGCCAATCAGGAATGTAGATGTGGTATCAAGAGCCTTTGCCAACTCGTTAATCATGGCAATGGAAACCTCGATTTCTCCGCTTTCATATTTTTGTATGGTACGGAGCGACTTTCCTAAAAGGTTCGCTAATTCTGTCTGATTGATACCTTTTTGTTTTCTGGCTGTCCTGATTCTCTGTCCGATATTATTTTGATTGTCTATCATTTGTTCACCTCCACCCTTATCATATCATATAAAAATACGAATTACAAGTACATATAATTATAAAAATGGCTTGACATATGAAAAATATATGCGTATAATAAAATATGTACTTAAAGTGCATATTTCAAATTTTAAGGAGGAAAAAATGCGATTAAACGAAACAAAAATGCAGATTAAAATGGGAGAACAGGAAATGAATATCCGTATGTTAGCTGAAAAGAGTGGGGTGTCCAGACAGACGATTTCTTGTATTAAGGCAGGAAAAAGCTGTTCTCCGGTGGTAGCGTACAAGTTAGCGGAAGCTCTTGGAATGAGCATGGAAGAAATTTTGAATCAGTAGGGAGGGATTAGATGGAGGGAATCCGGTACTATGTAGAGTTACCAGAGTTTAAAGGTCGAAATGTACCAATAGCAGAAATCGCAAAAGCAATCGGAAAAGACGCTCAATACATACGATATGGATTGCAAAAAGGGATATTTACATTTGGTTATGCTGTTAAGCTGGAAAATTCATCAGAGTACAATTACTACTGTCCAGACCGGAAAGTATGGGAAGAAACCGGATATTTTAAGCCGGAGGAAGAAACCAAAGATAATGAAAAAACCCTTGCTTAGCAGGCAAGAGTTTTTAATGATAAACGGGCAAGCCGCCGATACCATATCTCACAATATAAGTATACAGGCGGCTTCTCCAAAAATCAACTGAAAATTTGAAAAGAGGTGCCAATATGGAAGAAAAGAAGAAAACAGAATTAAAGATTATAAGTATGGTTGATGTAGAAGAGGAAGAAGTTGAATGGCTTCTTTATCCATTTATTCCTTTTGGAAAAGTCACGATTATTCAGGGTGACCCCGGCGAGGGTAAAACAACGCTTGCCCTACAGATAATTGCAAAGCTGACCCGTGGGGAAGCGGTACTTCCTTTTGATAAACTGTTGTCGGTGGCTGAAAGCGAAGAAAAAACAGAATTAGACAGACAACCTATGAATGTTTTATACCAGACAGCAGAGGACGGTCTGGGCGATACGATTAAGCCACGTTTAAATGCGGCAGGAGCAGATTGTTCAAAAGTATTGGTGATTGATGATAAAGAAAAAGCACTGACTATGATGGATTCCCGGCTGGAAGAAGCGCTCATTGAAACGGGTGCCAGATTGGTGGTGCTTGACCCGATACAAGGTTATTTAGGTGCTGATGTTGATATGCACCGGGCAAATGAAATAAGACCTGTAATGAAGCGTATTTCTACATTAGCTGAAAAGTATCGCTGTGCGATTGTGCTAATCGGTCATATGAATAAAGCCAGCGGTGGAAAATCGTCTTATCGTGGTCTTGGCTCTATTGATTTTCAAGCGGCGGCTAGAAGCGTTTTAATTGTTGGCAGGATAAAAGATGACCCGGAAATCAGGGTAGTTTGTCAGGTGAAAAGCTCGCTGGCACCAGAAGCAAAACCCATAGCTTTTCGATTAGATAAACAGACCGGATTTGAATGGACAGGAGAATATGACATCAATGTAGATGATTTACTTTCTGGTGATTGTAGAGGTCAGAAATCAAAAAGTGCAAAGGAGTTCTTAAAGGAAATTTTGGTAGATGGACAAATGGCTTGCAAGGATATTGAGGAAGAAGCAAAAGACCGTGGAATCCGAAAAAAGACATTATGGAATGCTAAAAAGGAATTAAATGTTGATTCCATAAAAATAGGGAATCAGTGGTATTGGACATTGTAAAAAAGAAGATGGCAAGATTGCCATATCAATAAGAATAGGGAATCTTGCCACCTTGATTATGTAGGGCTTGCCATGACAGAGCAGACAGGACAAACGGCTGTGAAGCCGAGGGCGGCGTTAGCCGGACAGCTCCCGGCAGGGCGCAAAACCTGCTTGCAGGTCTGCATTTTTGATAGGGAACCTGTCAAAAGTGCTTTTGCGTTACTTTCGACGAAAGTAACAAAGCTATGGCGGCTTAAATGCCGCCCGTATTGCCCGACTGAAAGGAGGAGATTCATGGAACGAACAATCAGCGGCATGATGGGGAAAGGTTCACTCACCCATAACAGGAGAGCATTTACAGCAGAAAATGTTGACACTGAACGGACAAAAAATAATATTGAGTATTGTAATGAAAGTTTAAAACAGGTATATCATACTTTGTTTGATGAAGCAGTCAACCGATATAATGCGAACCAGACACGTAAAGACCGTATGATTGAAAATTACTACGATAAAATTAGAACAGGTAAACAAGAAAAGCTTTTCTATGAAGCAGTATTCCAGATTGGAAACAAAGATGATATGAATGTTAGAGGGGAACATGGAGAGCTTGCAAAACAGATATTAGATGAATTTATGCAGGATTTTCAAAAGAGGAATCCTAATTTATATGTGTTCTCTGCTCACTTACATCTTGACGGACGTGAATTTCTACCGTTATTATATCGGAAGAGCGGATCAGTCCGTGGTATACAACAGGGAGCAAACGGGGGTTAGATACCAGAGTATCCTTAAAACAGGCATTAAAAATGCAAGGCTTTGAGGGAAGCAACAGGCAGGAAACAGAATGGAATCTATGGATAGAATCAGAGAAGCAACAGCTATCTTCTGTCATGGAACGGCATGGAATCCAGTGGTTGAAATTAGGAACACATCGGAAGCATTTAAGTGTACTCAATTTTGAGAAACAAGAGCGTCAAAAGGAAGTCTTGCAATTAGATAAACAAATAGAGGAAGCATCGCATAAGATTATCATTACAGAACAACAGGTTAAGGCGAAAAAGGCGGAAGTAATACAGGTTGAAAAAGAGTTGACTAAAATGGTTTCCAATCGGGCGAAAGCAGAAAAGAATATTCAGATAATTCAAAATGACAAAGAGTGGCAGTTACCAGAGCCGACAACTCTAATGAGTGCGAAAGCGTATAAAGATAAGAAAGCGGAGCCGCTTGTTACCAGACTAAAAGAAGTATTACAAACAGTAGTGATAAATAATTTAGATTTAAGCCGTAAATTAGAATCATCAGGAAAGCGTCTGGAACAGATACGACAACAGATAAAGCGTTTGGAAAACCGCTTGGAATCTGTGGAGCAGGAAAATGATGTGTTAAAGGTAGAAAACCGTGATTTAAAGCGGCTTAAAATGGCTTTAGGAGAGGAAAAGGTTATTTCTATCCTAGAACACCAAAAAGCGGCAGAACTCCCTGATAACAAGCTTAAATGCAGGAACGGAATGGAAAGGTAGGTGCTTCATTGTGACAGAAATGGAAAAGAAAATAATGGTTCGCTTATGTGCAAAAATATTACAATATGTCAATCTTTCAGAAGATAAGGAAGCAGATAATTTGATTCATTGGGTTATTACAAGCAATAGCTTGAAAGAGAACAATAATGAAATCCGCAAGGTAACTGCTGATTACAAAAAAGTACAGCCAGAGGTATATGGTGGGATTCGGGAAGCATTAAAAGCGAATCAGGAAATATGCAAAAAGCGGAATGAGTTATACGAAAAGCAACAGGATTTAAAAGGAAAGCTGTTCAAAATTGAAAGAGATTTAGAACGCTAGAGAGAAAGGCAAATAATAAAAACCACCGGAGCAGTATAACATATTTCTGCTTCGGTGATTTTTGACAGACATTATTTATTTGGGATTTTCATTGTTAAGAATGACCAGCTTATTTTGAAAACATTCAACAGAGATATGGGAGCCGATAGGAAAACCGAAATCCTCTACCCATTTTCCTTGTAAAGAAATTTTGGGTATAGAGGTCTGATAGCCAGAAGCTTCTTGGACTTTCAGATTTCTGGTTGAATTATCACGTGTTTCATATGATATATTTGTGCTTATATTGAAGTGCTGCAAAATAGTGAATATTCTGGCAAGCATGGTATCATGCCCAAACCTACAAGGTTCAGTAAAATCAATATGACCTTGCCAATTCCCCATTTTTTGGACTTCATATATTAGCAATGGTTTATTACAAGTTACAAATTCCGCTAACATGCAAAGATTATTTAGTTGATAGAGAGAATCTACAATGGAATAAAATTCCCGGTCATTCAAACTTTTCTTAGAATAAAAATTCTGAAAGTCTGTGTCATTTGACATCATAAGAAAGCGGAAATTTTCAATAAAATTCCGTTGCTTGTCTTTTGATTCTAGTTTCTCATATTCCCTTGTTATGTAGTGGGAAAGATTTTTTTCAATTTCAAATATAGGTATCACCACCTTTGTATAATATAGTAGGACTTTATAAAAATTTAATAATTAGGCATCACCTCACTATAATCACAAAAATAAATTAACTATCACACTTATATTTGTGATTATACATAACTTGATGTGAAAAGTCAATACTGTATTGTAATAAATAAATTAGAAAACACATGACACTTTGATTTTTCACATTTATTCATGTATAATCTTTGTAAAAGTAAAATGAGGTGATTGTATGGCTATGGCTTCTAAAATCCGCATTCTTCTGATAGAAAGAAACATGAAGATAAAGGACTTGGCAGAAATGCTTGGATATAGCGGAAACAATTTGAGCAATAAATTGAGAGATGATAATTTTTCAGAAAAGGAATTGAGGAAGATAGCGGAGTTGCTGGATTGTGACTTTGACGCTACATTTACTTTGAGAGATACGGGGAAAGTCATTTAGTTGAGAGAGCAACAAAAAGATATTCCTTGTTAATTGTTTTAGAACGTGATGTTAGCATCACGTTATGAATTATAATCAAAACGGTGTTATAATAGATTGTTATTTCTATATTTTCTGCTATGTGTTTCGGGATTCCAGTTGAAATGAGTTTTGACCTTATACCAATCTTGAATTTAGGAATTGGAGTGAGTGAATTTATGGATATATCAAATAATGTAGGTGGTCTGGGCGTCCTTGGGGTTAGAGCCTTTTATTTGACAGGGAAATGAGCATTAGTATAGAAAATATGGAGTAATAATAAGCGCCCTGGGTTCGATTCCCAAAACCCCATTTAAGGAGAATTGTTTTGGCAAAAGAAAAAGTATTTGGTACTTGTGCATTGTGTCAAAAAGAAAATGTTGAATTAATGCAAAGTCATATTATCCCTAAAGCAGTTTATCGAAGAGCAAAATCATTTGATAATTCTAGGTTCCGTAGTTTTTATGAACCGAAAGAAATATTTCAAGATGGAGAAAAAAAGCCCATGCTTTGTCATGAGTGCGAAGAATTTTTTAGTAAATATGAAACGAATTTTGCGAATCGTTTTTTAGATAAGTATTTAAAACGGAATTCTGATAAACTTCCAGAGATAACCGAGGATATTAATTTTTATGCGTTAACTGTTGCATGGAGAATTTTGTATGACGATTTGTATATATATGATTCATTTTTAGATGATTATGAAAGAATTTATTTAAAAGAGTATGAACGGAAATTAAGAAAATTTATTTATGATATATATTTACAAGAACATTCAGAATATAATACTTCACAATCTGCTTATGAAATACCTAACTTAGAGAACAAATGCTTTGGTGAAATTATTGCAGAAATAGAAAAATACCAAAAGAGTATTGTTCCCGAAGATATATCAGAAGTTAAAAATTATATATATTCTTTAAGTGAACTGGGATTTACAGAAGCTGTTGCAAAGATGTTTGATTCTATGATATTTGGTTATTCCTTTTACACTCCAACAAGAACAAAATATTATATTATATCAGGTTATAAAGGTTTAATTATTACAACTGCATATCATAGAAAAAGAAACATTCTAATAACAGATGATAGGGAACTATTTGAAAAGGTAGGTTCATCTGAAGAAGTAGTGCAAAAAGACATTATTTATGAAATCAATTCGTTGATAAATGAAATGAGAGAAAGATATCCTAAAGTGCAAGAAAAATTAGATGAAAATGGTCTTAGAGAAAAAATCGCAAAAAGATATAAAGATAAAAAAAGTAGGCAAGAGGTTTAATTGTTAATAGTAGCAATCAGTAGTGCAGAGTAGCACACCTATAGCGCACAAACACCCCTCAAACCCTTGAAAACCCGCCCTTCACCGTTTCCATTGAGGAAGCTGCAAATGCTGGTAAGTTCTAGGGTTTGTGTCACTGTAAAGTGTTAAAGCCTGAAACAAAGGGGTATGTATGTGTGCAGTTTGTGTGCAATTTGTGTGCAAATACCCCCCTAAAATTCAGTTTTTTGTGTGCAGACAAAAGAAGGTATTCCTAAGACAATTTGGAATATCTTCTTTTTTTCGTTTATTCGGAAAAACTCTAAGACATATTTTGAAATTGTGGTGGTAGCTTTCGCTGCTGGAAGTCCCACTGCCCGTACTGAATGAATTGCTCCTGCCCTTGCGGCCGTTTCCTCAAGATTCGTCCAGCTGGCTCCTTCATCGGCTCTTAACTGCCATTGATAGGAAAACGGTGCAGTGCCGGTAACTTTTACTATGTAGACCGCCTGATCGTTCTCGGTCACAGCCAGAGCCTTCGGATGTGTAAGGATAGTGAGCGGTGCAGGATTTCTCACATGTTCCTTATGATGGATATCAGGGAATTTGACAGATAAAAGCATTTTTTGATTATGAGAGAAAAAGTTATATAAATGATGAATAGTCGAAAAATTAATTAAAATAGAGCAATTGGAAAGGCTACCTTAATATGTATAAAACCATATCAAAAAAATTTATCATACTGAGTGTAGTAAGTTTAGTTGTTACGGAGAAGAAAAGGACAAAGAATTTTCTTCGAAAGCTTTTAGTTTATATATTTACGAACTAAATTTGTATCCTTTGTTAATACCTCTGAGATTGTATTGGAATATGGGATTCGTTTGTCCGTCAGTAAAAGTATGCGCAGAAAATCGGAGATAACTTTCGATTATAATAGGATAATTTAGACAGGTTTATTTCCTGCTAGAAAATAGTTTTAAATATTTTACATATCATACTGTTTTTGTTTATTTGCCAATTCTGAGGAAGTATAATTTATATTATAGACAGAATAGCGAATAAATGGTAAATATATTTTAGAGATGAAATAAGAGCTATCGCTTTAAACGTTTGAAAAATAGTAAAGATGATGGAGCTTTGTTTTTATGTGAATCCAAATACTCATAACATTTTATAAGAACTAATCAGTGATAAGGCAGTCAATAAATATGATATCTGGATCGCTGGACTTAGAATGAAAATAGCAATTCTAAAGAAAACAATATGCCTTAACTATTTGACACACATTTTTACTTTGTTTAGGGAATAGCTTGAGAAGATTTGTCTAAAAAGATGCATCTAAAGTGTTTGTAATTCTTCAAAATAGTCAATGGATATACTTTAATTGAATAATAAACAGTGAATAAAAGGAGTTTATTAAAGGTATGAAGGAACAGATAACTTCAGGTGCAATCCCAGCAATTTATATGAAAATAGTTATAGATTGTGGTGATTCTATTTTGAACATATTATTTTAGTTGGAGAAAGCAGCATTAAGAGTTTTCTCTTGAAGCTTTTACAGAGAGGAAAAGGGATTGAAGATTCCGCAGGTCATGATAAATTGTTAAATAAATTGTTCATTTTGATACGCCAGATATTGTAAATCAAGTATTTCTTATAAATCATTTACGGTCGCTTTTTTTATAATCATCCGTATACCATCCTTCTTATTAGTCCTTCAATACTACAAAATAACATTATGTACCCATTATTATTTTATGAAATGTTCTTTCAAGCAAAAATTTATAAATTCTATCTTTGAACGGAAAAACATTACGACATCAAAAAGTTCAACAGTCAGATGGAAGTAGCTTTTTTGGTTATCATTTCATTTATTCCTGGTCAGCTTCAATTATGAATTCGGAATGTAAAAAAACAGATGCTTAACAAGCATCTGTTTTTTTGTGCGAAGTTTTTTACCCCATTTTCCATTTCGCAAAATCATGCATTATGCGAAAATAAAAGTAGGTTTTAAACTGACATTTATTAGTAATTATTAACTCGGCTATGCACCCTATTGTAAGACAAGTATTGTATTTTGTCAATTAATGTGTAAAAAAAAATAGTAAAATGTCGTTTCTGGATAAAGAAGTAATATATTGCTGAAAAAAGATATTGTCACAAATATTCCTGACAATTGAAAGAGGTTATCTTTCGCAACACCTAAAGGGCATTTACACTTCGTAGGCAGTGCAGTTAATTTATGGGCCGTCAAATATTTCGTCAGGATAATGGAGGAGATTATGGCAAGAAAAGGAGAAAATATATATAAAAGAAAGGATGGCCGCTGGGAGGGTCGTTATCGTATGAATAACCCGGCTGACGGACGGAAACGATATTGTTCCGTTTATGGAAAAACCTATAAGGAAGTGAAGGAAAAACTTTTCATAAGGAAGAGAGAACACATTCTGGACAAAGGTGGATGCGGCTGTCTGCCTGATGGCATAACAATGGGGGAAGCGGTAAGGATGTGGCTTGAGGAACGCAGGTATCGCTGGAAAGAATCCACCTTTTCTACTTACCGTTCCATTATTGAAAAGCATATTCTCCCTGTAATAGGAAAATGGATGGTGGAAACATGGAACGCTGCGTCATATCGGGAATACTTTAAAATTCTGCGTAAGAGAAAGGAAGGAAAAGAGCTTTCTGAGAACTATCTTCATCAAATCCAGATAATTCTAAGCCAAATCCTGCGGTTTCTGGATGGAAAATATCATTGCGGCGGACTGGAACAGCCCCATACTTATGCCGCAGTGAAACAAAGACCTGTTTTAACTCCCCTGGGAACGGATATCCGGAAATTAGAAGAATACCTGCAGAACGAAGCTGCAAAGGGGGATGTGACCTGTCTGGGAATTCTGTTAACCGGCTGCAGCGGGATACGGATTGGGGAATTGTGCGCCCTGAAATGGGAGGATATTCATTTTGACACAAGAACTATGCATATAGGGAAGACTTTGCAGAGAATCCGCACGTTTCAGGATAATGGTGAAGAAACAGGCGGTTCTCATGCAACCGGTACGAAAATAACGATTACTTCGCCAAAATCCAGCCATTCAGACAGGGAAATCCCCATACCGGATTTCCTGCTGGAACTTTTACAAAGAAAAAGGAACCAGAAAGGTTATCTTATATCGGGAAAGAAAAAAGAGTATACCGAACCAAGGACCCTGCAGTACCGTTTTCAGAGAATCCTGAAGACACTTGGAATTCCTTATTTCAATTTCCATATGCTTCGGCACATTTTTGCAACAAACTGTATTTCCCATGGATTTGACATGAAAACTTTGAGTGAACTGTTAGGACATTCAAATGTGGCCACCACTATGCGTATCTATGTCCATTCGGATATGGAACGGAAAAAAATGCTGATGGCCGATTATCGGATGACGGCTTAACCCGGGAAGGATATATCTTCGTACCTTTTCATTTCTAAGCCGTCAAAAAAATGGTCATGATTACTACAAATATATAGTGAGTATCTGCTTTTTTTATGTCTTTTCGCTTAATGCATGATTTTGCGAAAATACGAAAATAATGGTTTTAAACCGATATGATTCTTTATTTATTATATACAATCTGTTACTTCGGTATGTAAGCCAAACAAAAGATGACATAAACATCCAAGTATAACTTACATTGTATAACAGATCGGGGAACTTCGGAAGGTGGAAAGAATGCAGAAGGACACATACGATAGAAAAGCTGTCGGAAATCGGATAAGAGAAAACCGCAGGCAATTGGGGATTACCATGAAGGAGGCAGCGGAAAAACTGGGAAAAGTGCCAACCTATTATGCCGATATTGAACGGGGCAACTGTGGGATGTCGGTAGAAACCATGCTCGCCATATCCAGCCTGTACCATATGTCCCTGGATTACCTGATCCTTGGGCAAGGGGAAAAGGAAGAGGAAGACGGGCAGGTATACTCGGAAGAAATGGAAGTTGTGTACCAGCTTCTGAATCATGTGTCAAAGAAAGAACGTTTATACGCAGCCAAGGTCCTGCGCACCTTCTTGATCGCCTGCAATGATATGGGGGCTGATGACGGGAAAGCGGAGGAACCGATGGCTGACGGACGGATGGGAAACTGGGACTATGAACGGATTGATTGATATCCATTCCCACACGCTGCCCCTGGTGGACGACGGAGCGGAAACCGTGGAAATGGCGCTGCTTATGTTAAGGACAGCTGCGGAAGAGGAAATTGAAAAAATCATACTCACGCCTCACCAGAAAGCGGATAGAAGATGTGTCACACCGGAGGGGATCCTGCGCAGGATGGAAGAACTGCAGGAACTGGCCGGAAAAGAAAACATACCGGTGCGGTTATATCCGGGAAATGAAATTTTCTACCGCCATGGCCTGGCGGAACTGC
>OLOL01002628.1_pt1 | contig 12383 bp, 13 predicted proteins | sample 1673081 | NCBI WGS metagenome assembly OLOL01 (sample SAMEA3136753, study PRJEB25190) | human gut metagenome
AACAGCACATAATTTACGCATAATTACCTCTCGCTTTTCTGCAATAAAAAAGGCGCCATTTCTGGCGCCCGTATTGGGGTTATAAAATTCAGCTAATCGTGATGCCTGCAGTGGCTTTCTTCATCACAACAACCAGCAAATCGCTGATACTTGCTGTGGGATACCAGCCATTTACCCACCATGCTGATACAGAAAACTCCAGCGTCATGTGGCCGCGACCAGCAGGCATATCAATAACACCACTGTAAACCAGCGTATTATCCAGCGCGGTACGGTTATAAATTTCAGCACCGTTTTTCCGTACTATCAGGCGGCATGACGAATAAATATCGTTATTCTCCCGCTCATGTCTGGCACCGCTGAATGCCACCGCCGGAATAACAATTTGCCGGTCAAACGGCTGATCGTCATAAACCCTGACGGTAATGGTCCCTGATGGCCACCTCTCCGGTGCACGGGAGTCACGGGGGAAAGCCTTACCCACTGTTTTAACGAGATCGCCTTCAATCTGGTTTGCAGACAGTTTCCCTCTGATGACACAGTTCTCGTTAATGGTGACATTATTGAGCGTGCCGGTATTCGCCGTGATGGCTCCACTGATATCCGCATTGCGGGCTGCCAGCCTGCCATCCGGCGTCAGGGAAAACGTAGGAGGATTGCCGGATGACGTGATGCTCACCGCAAACAGTCGCTTCAGGAACACGTCGTTCATGAACAGCTGATTCCCCTGCGCCACAAACAGCGGCGTGGTGTTGCCATTCTCCGGGGTAATCATCGCGATACGGTCAGCCTGCAGCAGAATACTGCTCAGCGTCTGACCATCAACATCCTCAATCCCCGCACCAATCCCGGCCACATAGGGAATACCGTTTTTTGTTTTCTGCACCTTCAGCATATACATGGCATTCAGCTCATTGCGCGTGTCTGACTGAACCCGCTGGATTTGCTGTATGGTCACGGCCTGGTCACCCAGTTTTTTATCCGTGGTCGAGGTAATTTCACTCCCTTTTTTATCCACGTACTGGCGGACCTGTGCTATCTGTCGGGCATTTTCTGACTGCCCCTGGCTGACAGTCTGTGAGATTTCACTGCTCACCCGGTCCACTTTCTGGCTCACCTGCGCGATGGCCAGTGTCTGGTCCTCATTCTTTTTCGCAACCAGCTGCGTGAGGCTGTTTTCCGCCTCCCCGATTTTCCGGGTCACTTCTGCGATATCCGTGTCCATCCGCTGACGGATGTCTTCTTCCAGTTGCGTGACCTCCGTACGCAGCGCTGAAGCATCAATGCGCTCTTTCAGTGCCTGGCCCAGAAGCGTCTCATCTATCAGCCCCCGGAAAATTTCCAGATACCCTTCACCATCATTGCTGGGCTGCCCGCTGGCTTCCACAAAAGCAGATTTTCCCACCAGGTTGACGCTTCGCACGTAAAACCAGAAATCCGTCCCCGGCTTAATCCGGCTCCCCTGGACAGTCCACTGACTGCCGGTCCCCAGATAACGGGCAGATTTTTCCACCTGTGCCGTGTTCGTGATGCGTTTTTCTGAGAACCAGAATTCAAACTGTACCGTCGGGTCATACACCGCAAGACGCGGGACCGCCGTTATCTGAAAATACCCCGGCGTCAGCTCAATGGTGGCGGGTTTTGCAGGCGCGTTAATCCGGAAGGTGGTGGTCGCAGGTTCGCCCTGCTGGCCGTAGCTGTTAATGGCCCGCACCGTCAGGGTGTATTCCCCCAGCGGCAGACCACTGAAACGGTGCTCCGTGTCTGCGGTGATGGCGGTGCTCACCAGACGGCTGTCTTCTCCGCTTCCGCTGGTCAGACGCAGACTGAAGCGCACACCCTTCACCACCCGCGGCGTGTCCCATTTCGCCTGTGCCAGATACTGACCGTCAGCTGCACTCACCTCCACCGTCAGGTGCTGCACTGCCGGTGGGATAACGCTGTTCAGGCTGCCTGACTGCGGCTCAAAGCTGGCCCCGTTATCCACAATGGCTTCTTTTTCCGGTACGTGCTGCACCGCCGTGATGGCGAACGTGCCGTCCGTGTTTTCCCGAATGGAGACACAGCGGAACAGGCGACGACGCAGTGACGGCAGGGAGAGTCCCCACACACCGTATGTCTCCACACCATCCGGCAGGGTGCTGACCTGTATCCGGTCAGGCGCGGGGTGTGCGGTGATGGCCACGCTCGCCGGCTTACCGCTGCCGTTAATCAGATTAACAGTGGCCGTGCCGGTCTCCGGCAGTGTCACCTCCCGGTCCAGCGTCAGGGTACGGCTGGCGGCATCGATGGACAGGACACGTCCGCCGGTCATGGTCCCGGCATAGTCGTTATCACAGATTTCAATGATGTCACCGGGTGTGTGACGCAGCCCCTGTGACCCGAGCGTGAAATCCACCGTCTGCGTTTCCAGCAGTTCGGTCTTTATCACCCACAGCCCGGCACGGTGGGCCTGACCGCGGCTGGTACAGCCGAACGCGTCCATCTTCAGCAGGTTGCGTCCGTAGCGCAGTATGGCTTCCGGGTCTTCCACCAGTTCCGTGGAGGTCTGCCAGCCGTTCTGCGGGTCGGTGTAATTCACCTCCACTGCCGTGTGCCGGTCCTTCAGGGCACTGAAGCTGTAGCGGAAACCCACGCCGTTATCATCCACCACCACATCGCTGTTGGTGTACGGCCACACCACATCCGACGGACGGTCCTGAACGAACATCAGCGTCTGGCCGTTCCATACCGGCATACAGCGCATCGCAGAGCAGAAATCACTGAGAACGTCCCACGCCTTACGCTGTTGTGCCAGGTACGCATTAAAGGTCATCCGCGGCTCGGTCCCCCCGAAACCATCCGGGACCGTCTGGTCGCAGTACTGCCCGATGGCATACAGCGCCCACTTGTCCACATCCGCCGCCCCCAGACGTTTTCCCATGCCGTAGCGCGGGTGAGTCAGCATGTCCCACAGACACCAGGCCGGGTTGTTGCTGTATGCCGGTTTCAGGCTGCCGTCCCAGATACCACTGTACGTGCGTTTTTCCGGGTCATAGTTTGACGGCACCTGGATGATGCGACCGCGGATATGGTAGTTCACCGTCATCTGCTGGCCGCCGAACTGCTCCGCATCCACCTGCAGCCCCACAATGGCCGTGTTCGGGTAGCACTGTTTCACATCGATGATTTCGGTGTATGACGACCACAGCGTCTTATTCTGCAGCTGGTCCGTGGTGCTGTCCGCCGTCTCCCTGACCATCCGGATGTTAAAGGGCCGGGGAGGCAGATTATCCAGAATCACCGAGGCCAGGAACTGCGAGGTGGTCTTGCCGTTAATGGTGACATCCTTTTCCGTCACCCAGCGGCCATTACGCTGTAACTGAATCAGAATCCGGACAGAGGAAGGATTACGGTCGCCCTTTGACGTGGTCTGCACCAGTGACTGCACCCCGAAGGTAACCCGCAGGCGGTCAATGTTCGCGGACGTAATGGTGCGCGTCACCGGTTTTGCCTTCGTCACTTCCACGCCCAGTCCGGTTTCAGCTCCGGAGGACTCAAAGCCTTCCGGTGGTGTCTGCTCCTGCTCCCCGGCACGCCAGACCGCAGTCACACCGTGTATCACGGGATTACCGTCCGTGTCCGTCAGCGGGGTTTTGTTCACCAGAATACTCTGCAGTCCCTTCACCGGACCTTCTATCGGTCCCTCACCAATCGCATCAATCACACTCATCATCTGCGTGGATTTGAGATTATCCTTCGCCTCACGAGGCGTGTGTGCCTTACCGCCACCTTTTCCCATACAGCCTTCCCCTGAATAAATTAACCGCCACTTGCCATTCCGTACAGAAGTCGGATATCCTTCGCCCGAAAAGCATGAAACACATTTCTGCCATGCTAAAGAGAAACCCCGGTATCAGCAGATACCGGGGTTTTCTTTCATGCCCACCGATAATCCTGTTGGTTAAAACCGGTAATGGCATAAAAATTCTGAATATCTTCACATTTTCACAAACTGACTGTGGCGCGTATAATTTCTCTGCGTTAATTTTTTTGTCGTGATATAAGAATAATTCCTTACACTTAATCTTCGTAACTCTCCCGCAGTTCCTGTCCGCGATCACTGCGGGATTTTTTTATTCTTTTTACCCCTGCCGCCCGATAACCACGACCTTTCCGCCCCCGCCTTCATCACGGGTGCTGATGTCCTGGGATATACGGCGGGAGCCAACCAGCATTTCCCCGTAAGGCACCGGCATCGGGTTCCCCTGGGCAATCATGTTATCCAGCGAGGAAAAGTACGTGTTCTGTCTGCCGTTATCCGTTGCGCGGTAATCCGGTGTTTTTGCCTTCGGGGCCAGCATCTGGGCCACACCGCCCAGTATCATGCTGGCCCCCAGTGAAAACAGCATCGTGGTGGCAGAAAAACCGCCGGCACTCAGGGCTGTACCCCATAACACCATCGAGGCACCGGCCGTGAAGAAAGAGCCCACGATGGCTGCCGCCCCCAGCACAATCTGCAGTCCGCCCTTTCCGGCTCCGGCCAGTCGCGGCACAATGTGGATGACCGTTCCCTCACCCAGCTGTTCGTGAAGACGGGCGTACACCGCCTCCGGTGCCGTGTCATCACCGGCAATACGTATCTGGTACCAGCCTTCGTTCATCTGACGGCGAAAGCCCGGCACCTGTAACGACAGGGCACGGATGGCTTCCGCTGCCGTGTTCACATACAGGCTGAGGCGGCGGCCAAATCGTTGCAAATCCCCGTGAAGGCAGATGCGTGCCAGTGGCGGTGACGCCAGACAGAATGCGTTCGTCGTTGCCATTTTTCGGAATACCTCTCCCGTTTACTCAGTTGTTCAGGAATATGGTGCAGCAGCTCGCCGTCACCACAGTAAATGGCGGCATGATTCGGCACCGATGAACCAAAACAGCACAGCAGCACATCGCCCGGTTGTGCTGATGACAACGGCACCTGATACAGCCCTGTGGCCTCCAGATTATCCAGATAGAGATTCTGACCGTGACGCCACCAGTCATCCTCGCGATGAAAATCCGGCATCTCAATCCCCGCCAGATGATAAGCATCCCGGAACAGCGTGTAACAGTCCGTCACCCCGTGCTCAAAGCGCCGTCCCGTCAGATGTGGCACACAGCGGAATTTGTGAATGTCACCCCGGCAGACCAGCCACCAGGGCAGTGCGCTTTTTATCTGCAGCCGCCGGTCAGCCTCGCTCAGCCAGGGCAGCCCACCGGGATGACTGTGGACCAGTGCCACAATCTCCCCCTGCATCTCTGCCCGCAGCCAGTCTTCCGGTGCAATACGAAAATACGCCTCCGGCTCTGCAGAGATATTCACACAAGGGATATACCGCTCCCCCTCCGGCGTTCTCACCACTAAGCCGCACGACTCCGCAGGCACACACCGCCGGGCATGCGCCAGAATCGCTGATTCTGTCTGTGTCATTGGATTTACTGCGAAAGTTTGTTAATGGAAAGGAAACCGCCAAAATTAGCCACCATGCCGCGCATCTCACACCCGCGCATGCACTTGCTGCATCTGTCCTTACGGATATCCGTGGTGGGGTTGTCGAACTCATCCGCCACCGCAGGACCGTTATACCCGCATTCATCTCCCCGGTAATCCCACATACAGGTGTTCGCCAGCATGATGCGACCGGGAAACAGCGCCCCGTCCGTCTCGGTCGGTGTAGCCAGCACAAACGAGGCCGTCATGGCTGTCAGCTGCGACATCTGCTCCACCACCCAGCGGTCACTCAGCTCCTGCTCCGGGTCCGCCTCCGGATTGCCCGCAACGAAATTCACCGCATCCAGAAAACGGGCATACACCCGGCGGCGGACCACCGTGGCCCCCACCAGACTCTGCAGGTCTTCCGCCATCCCGGTGACCAGACCGAACAGATTGGACACCGTCAGCGACGGTCTGGCACTGCTGCCCCGGCCGTTCATCTCAAAGCCGCTGCCGTCAATCGGGTATGCCTCATACTTACGCCCCTGCCAGGTGACCGGCTCCCCTTTTTCATTCAGCTCATTACAGAAAAAATACCGCTCACCACCCTGTACCGTCAGGTCGATTTCCCAGAGTACCACCCGCGGTGACTGCTCTGACTTAACCGACTCGTTCAGACTTTCTTCGCGAATATCCTGCATCAGTTCACCACCTGCTTAAACTCCGCGCTGAACTCAACGCGCAACATCCCGACCCGCGCAGACCACCCGGCACAGGTCACCTTTATCTGCCGGTATGCATAGGGTGGCTTCCACAAAAATGCCTTCCAGCCACCGTGCTCTGCCAGGAACGCTTCCAGATGCCGGGCCTCCTCCCGGGTCACGGAAAGCGTCACCCTGTATGTTTTCAGGTCAGCATTCAGCCCTGCCGCCATACGCTGTGAGTACCCGTCACCAAAACGCACTTCACGCACCGATGGCTGCGAGTTCACCTCCATATCCGGCTTCACTTTCCAGCGAAAGGTTTTCATCCACCGCTCCCTGATAACATACCGCCATCACGCAACTGCAGCCGGAGTTCATCCTGTGCCCCCTTGCGGGCCATCTCATACACCGCTTTCATCAGCTGCGGCCCTGCCCGCCCGTTGGGGCCGTCGTTCTGAATCACCACGTGATTGTTCTGATTAAAATTAATGCCTTCCGCCCGCCGCATCTGCGCCGGACTTCCGGCACCGCCGACATAACCACCTTCCGCATAGCCCCGCATCAGGCGGTACAGATTGCCGACACCAATCCGGCTGGTCGCCTCCTTCGTGAAGACAAATTCACCACGGTGAACAATCCCCGCTGGCTCATATTTGCCGCCGGTTCCCGTAAATCCTCCGGTCGCAAAATGGAATTTCGCCGCAGCTGCCTGAATGGCTGTAACGCCTGACGCTGATGCGCCGCCGCCAATGGCGCTGCCGATACTTCCGACAATCCCCACCATTGCCTGCTTAAGCAGAATTTCTGTCATCATGGACAGCACGGAACGGGTGAAGCTGCGCCAGTTCTGTTCACTGCCGGTCAGCATCGCCGCCATATTCTGTGCAATACCATCAAAGGTCTGCGTGGCTGCACTTTTTACCTGCGACATACTGTCCGTGGCGCTCTCTTCCCACTCACTCCAGCCGGACTTCAGGCCTGCCATCCAGCTCCCGCGAAGCTGGTCTTCAGCCGCCCAGGTCTTTTTCTGCTCTGACATGACGTTATTCAGCGCCAGAGGATTATCGCCATACTGTTCCTTCAGGCGCTGTTCCGTGGCTTCCCGCGCTGCCTGCCGGTCAGTCAGCCCCCGGTTTTTTGCATCAATGGCGGCCCGTTTTGCCCGTTGCTGCTGTGCGAATTTATCCGCCTGCTGCGCCAGCGCGTTCAGGCGCTCCTGATACGTAACCTTGTCGCCAAGTGCAGCCAGCTGGCGTTTGTACTCCAGCGTCTCATCTTTATGCGCCAGCAGGGATTTCTCCTGTGCAGACAGCTGGCGACGTTGCGCCGCCTCCTCCAGTACCGCGAACTGACTCTCCGCCTTCCACAAATCCCGGCGCTGCTGGCTGATTTTCTCATTCGCTCCGGCATGCTTCTCCAGCGTCCGGAGTTCTGCCTGAAGCGTCAGCAGGGCAGCATGAGCACTGTCTTCCTGACGATCGCCCGCAGACACCTTCACGCCGGACTGTTTCGGCTTTTTCAGCGTCGCTTCATAATCCTTTTTCGCCGCCGCCATCAGCGTGTTGTAATCCGCCTGCAGGATTTTCCCGTCTTTCAGTGCCTTGTTCAGTTCTTCCTGACGGGCGGTATATTTCTCCAGCGGCGTCTGCAGCCGTTCGTAAGCCTTCTGCGCCTCTTCGGTATATTTCAGCCGTGACGCTTCGGTATCGCTCTGCTGCTGCGCATTTTTGTCCTGTTGAGTCTGCTGCTCAGCCTTCTTTCGGGCGGCTTCAAGCGCAAGACGGGCCTTTTCACGATCATCCCAGTAACGCGCCCGCGCTTCATCGTTAACAAAATAATCATCCTTGCGCAGATTCCAGATGTCGTCTGCTTTCTTAAACGCAGCCTCTGCCTTAATCAGCATCTCCTGCGCGGTATCAGGACGACCAATATCCAGCACCGCATCCCACATGGATTTGAATGCCCGCGCTGTCCTGTCTGCCCAGGTCTCCAGCGTGCCCATGTTCTCTTTCAGGCGGCGGGTCTGGTCATCAAACCCTTTCGTTGCGGCCTCGTTCGCCGCCTGCAATGCCCCGGCTTCATCGCCGGAACGCTGCAACTGAGCAACATACGCAATCTGCTCCGCCGTCACGTTATGGAACTGCTTCGCCATCGCAATCAGCCCCGACGTCGGGTCAGTGGTCAGTTTTCCGAAAGCCTCTGCAACCTTGTCCACCTCCACACCGGATGCAGAAGCAAAACGCGCGACACTCTGGTTGATGGCATCAAACTGTTCACCACCACGCACACCGGCATTCACCATGGCTGCCAGTGACTCACTCGCCTGGTTAAACGTCAGCCCTGCGGCCTGTCCGGCTCTGGAGAGCGTCAGCATGCGATCGGCAGTCAGTCCGGACTGATTACCGGAAAGAACCAGGGTTTTATTAAACGCTGAAAGCGTGGAATCTCCCTGGTACCAGGCGTACACCAGCGCACCTGTCGCCACCGCCAGCGAGGTGACCCCGACCATCGGCAGGGTGATCGCACCGGCAAGCCCCCTGAACATGGGGATCATCCCGCCGAAGGAGTCCTTCACCTGACCGCCCTGTTGCAGCAGGATCAGCCAGGGATTCTGACCACCGGCAAGCTGCGTGGCGATATCCGTAAACTGTGCGGGCAGGGTTCGCATGGCCGCTTTATACTGCCCGACGGAAATCCCTGCTTTTTGTGCAGCCAGCGCCTGGCGGCTCAGGCCCTGTTCAACAGCACTGGCGGTTTTTCTGGCGTCGGTATCCAGACCTGAAAAATGACGCCTTACCCGGCTCATCTGCTCATCGAAACGGACAGCATCCAGACTAAGGTCAATAACAAGATCACCAACCGGCTGGGACATATCTCACACCTCCCGGAATCCCCGCTGAAGCCATCATTAATGCGGCATCATCCACCATGACATCCGCCACATCCGCAGACGATAAAATATCGCGCCCTCCGTCCCCACCGAACCGGACGCCTCCGGCAAGTCCTGCCGCTTTCTGCATCAGCATTTTGTCCTCATCCGGCCTCTCCACCTGTTCTTCCTCATGCCGGGGGACAAGCAGACTGAAATCAGAGGGATGCATATCCGGATCGCAAAAAAACAGGCTGAGTACAGCGTACGTCAGCCCGGAAAAATGCATATCCAGCTGGGTATCCTGAAAATAATGCGTGCGGTAAAAACGGTGCCAGTCGGCATATTCGGTGGATGTCATCCCGGCAAGCATGGCGCGCCAGTCGGGTCTCCCCATCTCACGCGCCAGTCTGAGGGCAAAGTTCAGCTCGCCGTCGAAGACTTTCCCGCAGAAAAATCATCATCAGTCAGCGTGTTATTTTTCGCCACTTCAGTAATATCAGTATCCGGACGAACAGCTTCGATCATCCCGGACAGGCACAACACCACGTCTTCCGCCCGGGCAATGGCATCGGCAGGCCAGGTGGTGAGCACTTCCTGCTCTATCTTCATCACGGCCTCATTCATTGACGGTGACTGCGTTTTCTGTGGATGGTTATGCCACAGGGACATCGCCACCAGAAACGCGCCGGTTCTGACAAGATCTTCCACACTCACCTGCAGGTTGCCGCTGGCTTCAGCCTCTTCTGCCCGCCGTTTCAGGAGGGCAAGATGCTCAATACGCTGCAGCGCAGACAGCTCAGAAAGCGTGACGGATACACCGTTATATTCAAATTGTTCTGTTTTCAGGAACATCGCTTATCTCTCAGCTCTTTAGCCACCCGGCACATTATTAACGGTAATTTCAGCCACCGCAGCAAACTGACCATTACCGGAAATCACAGGGATGCTGACTTTTCCATCCTTAACCCCCGTCACAGTAATCGTCATATCTTTCACGCTAATGGTGGCTTTTGATGGATCGGCGGAAATCGCCCTGAATGTCTTATCCGTTGCATTTTCCGGTTCCACAGTAACGGTCAGGGTGGTTGTTTTCCCTTTTTCAACCGTACCTGTCGGCGTTACCTTAATCGCAGTGACCGGCGTAATTTTGCTGCGTTCTTCCGCTACAGAAGGTTTACCCACGTTAGTGACTTTCACCGTGCGGGTGATCACTTCTTTCGCCGTCACGGCCTTACCGATACTGCTGACCCAGCCACGAAACACATCCACCGTGCCATTCGGAAAACGGATTTTATAGGCCCGGACATCGCCGCTTTCAAACCAGCCTATAAGCCCTTTCTGACCTTCCTCTCCCGGTTTCCAGGCCAGCGTAAAACTGGTATCACCTGCAGATTTCTGTCCCTGCCCGGTCGCGGTCCAGTCCGCGTCTTCATCATCCAGGTAGTTATCATCGTAGGGTTCAGCCGTCATCTCGCCCGGCGTCAGATCCTTCACCTTAGCCAGTCGCTGCCAGCCATCGTCTGACAACGGGTTTGCATAAGCATCAGCCTTGCCGTTGTAAACCCACAGAGTGGTACCGGCACCTTTTACCGGCTCAAGGGGATTTGGTGTTGCCATATCGTCCTCACATCTCGTATGTAATGGAATAAGTCAGATCTGCAGAACTCCATAACGCCATATCGTCATCACGACGATACTCATAGCCCTGCGTAACCATCGTGGTAATCAGTCCTGCCAGTGCCGGGATCGCGGTCATCGCCGGGTAAATCCGGCTTTCCATCCACTGATCAAGCTCTGAATCCGGTACCTGTGCCGGTAAAAACACCTCAATATGCAGCGTGGCCCGCCAGGTATCTGCATCCAGCTCTTCACCGGTATACTCTGCATCCGTCAGATAAACCGCGATCGCAGGAAAATCCTCTTCGTCAAAAACAACGGGGCGACCATCAAACAGCGTCGCCCCGTGTTCATGCTGCTCGAGTGCATCCAGCACTGCGGCACGAATGTCAGTGTGTTTCATCGTTTTATCGCAATCCTCAGTTGTTGTTTCAGCGCGGATGCCAGTTCTCCGGGCAGGCGTTCACACCGGATACGGTCAACATTCTCATCAAACGCCTGTTTCAGTGGGGCCGCCATCGGGATTTTCACCACATCAATAGGGTAACGGTTTTTCCCGGCCACACGCTGCATGACATGCCAGCGACCGTTTTTTAATCGCTGAATGAATGCCCGCTGATACCGATGCTGACCGGCTTTAAGTATGCTGTTCGGACGACGGCCCAGCATCCTGATCCCCAGCTTAATCACTGGAAGATCACCGCGGTTAACGATAATTTTTGCGTTCGGATTTCTGACCGTCGCCCGTTTCAGTCTGGACCGTTCCTTTACCAGTTTCCGGCGTACCTTTGTCTCCCGGGCAACCTGTGATGAAGACTGATTAATCGCCGTTGTGGCCACGCGGTTAATCGTCATTGCTGAAGCCGCCGGAATGGCGTTTTTACGAACCCGGCTCAGATTATCAATCGCCTGATCAAGCCCTTTTATCGCCATAATTTCACCCTGCGTTTATCGTCGCCGGTTAACAGCGGGTGGTTGCCCACGGTTGAGCCAGAGATAACAGCTGCCCCCGTCATCCGGAGAAACACGATCCACCCAGAACATCTCGCCGTTAATGGTCAGCGTGTCACCACGCCGCACGGCACGCACCGTATCCGTCCGCACAAATAATGACGGGCTGCTTCCTTCAATACGGACCCCGCCACCGGCAAAACCCAGCGACTCCGGATCGTCAAAAACCCCCTGAACTTCGCTTCCACGCTGTGCTCCCGAGGTGAACTGCGCACAGAGCCCCATCACTTCAACAATCGTGCTGTCCACCCCGGCAAGGGCAGCATCAAAGGCATTCTGAAAATCACGCATGCTCAGCCGTTCCGTGCTGTATCATGGCTGTCGCCAGTGGTGATGGCACCATAACACGCATGCCCCGGTACGTCAGTTCAACGGGACGGCCTGTCTCCGGGCAATACCCCATCACATGCAGGCATTTCCGCACACGGACCGCTTTAACATCATCCGTAGCATCAGTGTTGTGCAACTGCTCACCATCGTCTGTGTGATTTTGATCAGCCCCGCTCTCATCAGAGTGCATAATGCCCTCCGGGGAAACAGCAAGCTCCTCTTCCCACTCAGACACACGTTGAGCAATATCCGCAGCACTCCCCGACATATCCGCCTCGCGCCCCAGCAGGCCAGCCAGTTGACGAAGACGATTCAGATTTTCTTCTTTTGTTGCCATCTCAGCCTCCTGTGAAAAAAGACACGGGGGCATTTCGCCCCCGCTCACGGATTATTTCACCTG
>OLOL01002640.1_pt1 | contig 12334 bp, 10 predicted proteins | sample 1673081 | NCBI WGS metagenome assembly OLOL01 (sample SAMEA3136753, study PRJEB25190) | human gut metagenome
AAAGAATCAGTTCGACAGTATTGAATGTAAATGCTTCCATTGGATATAAGTGTCGTTTTTACGACTGCAAAAGTACGCATTTTTTTGGTAGCTCCGTCATCTCGCAGGAAGGTTATTTCGTAAATCCAGATATTCTTTCTTGAACATGTCGACGAATAGAAAGAATAATGAAAGCAGCAACGGACCGAAGATGACTCCCATAAATCCGAACAACGGCAAACCGATAACGACTCCGAATATCGTAATCAGCGGATGGGTATCCGCCATTTTCTTCTGCAGGATGAATCGGATCAGGTTATCCGACTGAGATATGACTATTCCACCGTATGCGGCGAGTCCGATAGCGTTGAACCAGTCTCCGGTTACGGCAAGATAGGCAGCTACGGGAAACCATATCAAGGCAGTTCCCACCATTGGAATGATGGTGGCGAAGCAGGTCAGGAATCCCAATACCAGGACATTGGGTGCTCCGAAGATAAGATACCCTATCATGGCGACCCCTCCTTGAATAATGGCTAACAGAGGTATGCCGATGGCATTGGAACGTACAATCATATTGATTTCGTGAATTACTTCCTGTGTATTCGCTTCATTGAACGGGAGAATGTCATTCACATAAGCTTCCATCTTTTTTCCTCCTATCAGCATAAAGTATAGTACGAATACCATGACAAACAGATTGATGGCAAGGCTGCTGATGCTTTCCATTATGATTTGTCCGATGCGGGGTAGGATGGAGACAATGAATGACAAGGTATCTTTTCCCAGCACATCATAACCCGTTTTTTCTTTGATAAACTCTGCCACCTGCTGCATCGGGGCAATGAATGTTTGCGGGTCCAGATTGATGTCCTGAAGTTGGTTTACCAGTAGCCAGATTGTCAGTCCGAGCGGAACCAAAAATACCATAACCGTCTCTGCCGTAATCAGCAATGCGGCAACACTGCGTTTCAGTTTCCACTTTTCTGTCAGGTGCGTCATTTGTGTGCGTACCAAAATATAAATAGTGAGTGCTCCCAGCAATCCTCCCAAAAAAGGAGTGATCTGACGGAAGATGATGATTCCCATAAATAGTATGATGACGATGAGGGAATATTTCCAGTATTGTTCTTTGATGCTCATATTATGTATTTAGATATTCTGCTTTATAAACAAAAGAACAGTGGAAAAAGTTTGAATGTCCGGTATGAGGTTTACGTATGTTGTTTTTAAGGGAGCTCAATATGAAAAACCGTTTTTCCGGCTCTGCTTTCTTTGATAGCCAAATGCCCTTCGTGGCGGCGGATAATTTCTTTGCACAGACTTAGTCCGATGCCTGTACCTTCTGATTTAGTCGTAAAAAAGGGGATGAATACTTTGTCCATAATTTCGGGAGGAATACCGGGACCATTGTCGGTGATGTCTATGACTATATGTTCGTCTTGTTCTGCTTGCAGGGAAAGCTCTCCATGCGGATGCCCCTCCAATGCCTGCATGGCGTTTTTCAACAGATTGAGAAACACTTGTGACAGTTGCTTTTCGTCTCCTTCGGTCATCATCGGTTCGGGGGAGCACCGGAGTGTAAAGGAGATATTGTTTTCTTGAAAATTGGTTTGAAGCAGTTCCTCCAGATTGTGTAATAAGTCGGATAGGGAAAAGAGACGCTTTTCGGGCTGCGGAAGATAGGACAGATGCCGGAAAGATTCGGTAAATTCCATCAGCCGTTCGCTTTGCGCCTGAATAATGTGAAGCCCGCGGATTCCTTTCTCGCTGATTTCCGGATAGGAAGCCAGTGTCTGAGACAGTGAGATAATGGGAGCGATCGTGTTCATGATCTCATGAGTCAGGACATGACTGAGTTTGCTCCATGATTCACTTTCGTTTTCGTTGAGCCGGTCGTCAATGTCTTGTATGGAAAGCAAGGTGATTGTTTCGTCTTGTAGTTTCATCTGACTTTGGGAGAGGCTGAGCCTTTTTCTGTTCTTCTCATTCTGCAGGATATTTTCCAGTTGGGAATATAGAGTCAGTGATTCGATGTTTAGTAAGGTCAACGCTGTGTTGTTGACGAAGATTATTTTCTTGGAGTTGTTCCAGGCTATGATTCCGTTGGGTACTTTCTCCAGCAGAGACCGGTAGAAATGTTCCTGTTTCTGGTAGTCCATTTTGGTTTGTGCCAATAGGGCGTTGATCCGGTTCAGTGAACGGTTCAGCTGTTGTTGCTCTTCGTTTATTCCTTGCTCGGGGTAGCTGAATGTATTATCTCTGTCCTCGATGGCATCAAAGAAAAGCCGGAGTTTCCGGTTGATGTTATTGAGATAAGTGACTATTCCGCCGATTTGAAACAAGGAGCAGATGATTAGTAACATACCGATGATGATGCCACGTTGGGAGATGATGAGCCACAGCCCTGTTCCCGAAGTTGCGAGGATGAGCAGGATACGAAGCAATATGGTCCAATAGATATGTCGGCTGAATATCATCTTGTTCAGGGTTTGAATCGTTTCAGTTTATTATAGAGAGTTTGTCGGCTGATGCCTAATTGTTCGGCGGCGGCTGTCAGATTTCCATTGTTTTGGAGGATTGCTGTTTCGATGGCTTGCCGTTCTACTTCCTCCAGGTTGGGGACGACGCTTGCCGTCTGAGGTTTCCAGCTTTGCTTTACCAGAATATCTTTGGGGCGTATCACGTTGCCTTCGCATAAGATCACCGCTTTTTCGATGGCGTGTTGCAGTTCGCGGATATTGCCCGGCCAGTGATAGGAGCGTAGTTTCTCAATCGTTTGCTCGTGCATCCGTATGTCCGGCCGTTGATATTTGGAAGTAAAACGACGGAGGAAAGTATCTATGAATAATAGGATATCGTCTCCCCGTTCCCTTAAAGGAGGGATTTCCAGATGAATGGTGTTGATACGGTAGAACAAATCTTCCCGAAACAGTCCTTGCTTTACCATTTCCGGAATATCTTTATTGGTAGCAGAGATCAGCCGGATATCAACGGGAATCACTTTGTTACTTCCGATTCGGGTGACATTCCGGTTCTGTAGTACAGTCAATAGTTTGGCTTGCAGTGCAATGGAAAGGTTTCCGATTTCGTCCATAAAGAGGGAACTGCCGTTGGCCGCTTCGAATTTTCCCGGACGACTTTCGTATGCGTCGGTAAACGCTCCGCGTTCGTGTCCGAACAGTTCACTTTCGAAGAGTGATTCACTGATGGCGCCCATATCAATGCCAAGCATTTGACGGGAATTTCGGGGAGATAAACGATGTATCTCTCTGGCTAACATCTCTTTTCCTGTTCCGTTCTCTCCGGTGATCAGGATGTTGGCGTCGGTTTTGGCTACTTTCGTGACCACTTTAATCAACTGGAGCATTGCGGGAGAGTGTCCGACCAGCATTTCCGGTTTGCTCGGTTTCTCGGTATCCCCCTGTTTGCTGGTTGTCTTTGAAGCGCTTTTGGCTTTGCTGTTGTTACTTTTATAGGCCTCCTTTATTTTCCGAATCAAAATCTGATTATCCCAAGGTTTGAGTAAAAAATCAGTAGCCCCGTTTTTTAGTGCTTTTACCGCCAATTCAACGTCTCCGTAAGCAGTCAGCATAACCACCGGTAAAGATGGGCGGATTTCGTGGATTTGTTTTAACCAGTACAGTCCTTCATTGCCATTGTTTATGCCGGCAGAGAAATTCATGTCAAGGATAACGACGTCGATAGAGGTGGTAGTCAGTAACGTGGTGATTTGATTGGGATTGGCGGCGGTGCGAACTGTACCGAACTCATTTTCGAGCAGTAACTCCAGTGAAGCTAACACGCTTTTATTATCATCTACTATTAAAATAGTTCCGTTTTCCATATCTAAGATTGGGGGTATCTATCAGGTTGAACCATGCTTTAAGTTTGGGGGTAAAGATATTCGTTTTTGCTTTCCTCTGCAAGCGAGTGTCCAATAATTAGACGTTTTCGGGCATATTTACTGCAAGGCTTACTTAAATGCCCGAAAATTGCTCCCGAAGAATATGAAATAATGGATAACGTCCAAAAGTTGGACGTTGCGGTGTGTAATAATTGGACGGATGCAATGCAATCGTATTGGTCATTTGGCTAATAATCAATTACTTAAAAATTGTGGCATCCTATTTGCCTTCTAATCATCGTAACACACAATCGCATATATTATAAAGAATGAAAAACCTTTTCTTTTTGTCCTTATTCTTATTACCGCATTTTGTGCAGGCCCAGTCCGGCATGACTTTGGATGAGTGCATTCGTCTGGCATGGAAGCAGAATCCTTCTGTGCGGAACAGTGGGATAGATATAAAGGAGGCACGGGCAGATTATATGGCTGCTGTCGGTGCTTTTCTTCCCCGTGCAGCGGTTAATGCAGAAACAGGGAAACGCTTTGGGCGTTCTATCGATCCGGATACGAACGGATATACCAACGAAACTTTTGAAGAAGGGACTGTGGGGCTTGATATGACTCTTTCTCTTTTTGAGGGCTTTTCACGCATTCATCAGGTACGCTTCCGGAAGATGAATAAGGAGCGTAGCGAATGGGCATTGAAAAATAAGCAGAATGAACTGGCATATCAAGTGACGGATGCTTATTATAAACTGATTCTGGAGAGAAAACTGCTGAATCTTGCTTTAGAACAAAGCCGGTTGAGTGAGCGGTATCTGAAACAAACCGAAGCCTTTGTTGAGTTGGGATTGAAATCAGCTTCCGATTTGCAGGAAGTCAAGGCCCGCAGAGAAGGGGATATCTATCGTTATAAATCTCGTGAGAATACTTGCCGGTTGGCCTTATTGCATCTGGAACAGCTCATGAATTTCCAACCCGGTGATACACTTGTTATTCAGGATACTATTGTGGAAGCGAATCAGTTGCCCTTGCTTTCTGTTCCGTCTACGGAAACACTTTATACCCAATCACTGGAAATACTTCCCGTCATGCGTATGATTGATTTGAAACGAAAGGCTGCCCGTAAAGAGTATGCGATGGCTGGCGGAACTTTTTCTCCTTCTGTCTATGCCCGCTTTACGGTTGGTTCCAATTTTTACAATACGGTTTTTTCTGCCAGACAGTTGCGGGACAATATAGGAAAATATGTCGGCATCGGTATTTCGTTTCCTTTGCTGAGCGGATTGGAACGTCTGACTCATCAACGGAAGCAGAAACTAAACCTGTATCGCTTGAAGAATGAAGAAGAACTGGAAAAGCAGCAGCTATATACCGATATAGAGCAAACACTTCTTTCCCTACATGCCGGATTTAGTGAACATCAACAGGCATTGCAACAGCTTGAAGCAGAAGCTCTCGTACTGAAAGAGTCCGAACGTAAATGGGAGGAAGGGCTCATTTCCGTCTTTCAGCTGATGGAAGCCCGTAACCGTTTTATCTCCGCCAAGGCAGAACTGGTTCGTGTACGCCTGCAAGTGGAAATGATGAGGAAACTGGAGAAATACTATCGGGAGGGGACTTTCCTGTAAAACGGAGTCTGTGCCATCGGATCAATCATTTAATAACAACCCTATTTTGAATATACCTTTATGGATACACCTGTTGAACGCAAACCCGGCATAAATCGCAAACACCTTTATACGATCGGTGGTGTGGCGCTGGGAATCGCTGTCATTTTATATTTTATTTTTAGAGATACGGCTTCCTCCATGACAGTTGAGAAAGATCGTCTCACGATTGCTACCGTCAAGCAAGCGGAGTTCAATGATTATATCCGTGTGATCGGGCAAGTGATGCCCAGCCGGATTATCTATATGGATGCCATAGAAGGCGGTCGTGTGGAAGAACGTCTGAAAGAAGAAGGAGCTATGGTGAAAGCGGGCGATGTGATTCTGCGTCTCAGCAACCCGTTGCTGAATATCGGAATCATGCAGAGTGAGGCAGACCTTGCCTATCAGGAAAATGAATTGCGCAATACCCGCATCAGTATGGAGCAGGAGCGTCTGCAACTGAAACAGGAACGCATAGGCTTGAATAAAGAACTGACATTGAAAAAACGCCGTTATGAACAATACAGACGTTTGGTGGAGGAGCAATTGATTGCCCGCGAGGACTTCCGTCAGGCAGAGGAGGAGTATGAAGCTGCCAAAGAACAACTGGCGGTCATTGACGAACGTATCCGTCAGGACAATATTTTCCGTGAAAGCCAGATCAGCAGTCTGGACGAGAACATACGCAACATGAAACGCAGTCTTACGTTGGTCCGTGAGCGCTTGGAAAACCTGAAGATTAAAGCTCCGATTGACGGACAGGTAGGAAACTTGAACGCGCAGGTCGGACAGTCCATTTCCGCAGGAGAACATATCGGCCAGATTATTACTCCGGACCTCAAAGTACAGGCACAGATAGACGAGCATTATGTGGAGCGTGTACTTCCCGGACTTCCCGCCGACTTTACCCGTGACGGAGGAACCTATAAACTGGAAGTAACCAAACCTTATCCGGAAGTGAAAGAAGGGCAGTTCCGTACTGACCTGGCTTTCATTTCGGAGCGGCCGGAGAATATACGTGCCGGACAAACTTATCATATCAACCTTCAGTTAGGAGACCCGGCACAAGCGATCCTTGTTCCCCGTGGCGGATTCTTTCAAATTACCGGAGGGCGGTGGATGTATATTGTCGATGAAAGTGGTAAATTTGCCACGCGGCGTCCTGTGAAGATCGGGCGCCAGAATCCACAGTATTATGAGGTGACGGAAGGTTTGTCTTCGGGTGAGAAAGTAATCATATCCGGTTATGAGTTGTTCGGAGACAATGAGAAACTAATACTAAAATAAATAAAAAGAATCACCATGATTAAAACAGAAAAACTGTCTATGCTTTTCACTACGGAAGAGGTGCAGACGAAAGCATTGAACGAAGTCACCTTACACGTAGAACAAGGAGAATTTGTCGCTATAATGGGACCTTCCGGATGCGGCAAGTCAACGTTGCTGAATATTCTGGGCACGTTGGATTCTCCCACTTCCGGCTCTTATTTCTTTGAAGGAAAACAGGTGGATAAAATGAACGAGAACCAGCTGACTGCCCTTCGGAAGAATAATCTGGGCTTTATCTTCCAGAGTTTCAACCTGATTGACGAACTGACGGTATACGAAAATGTGGAACTCCCGCTTGTCTATATGGGGATTAAGACTGCCCAACGCAAAGAGAAAGTGAACAAAGTGCTGGAGAAAGTAAATCTGCTACATCGTGCCAACCATTATCCTCAACAGTTGTCGGGCGGACAACAGCAACGTGTGGCCATTGCCCGTGCGGTAGTGACGGACTGTAAGTTGTTGCTGGCTGACGAACCGACCGGAAATCTGGATTCGGTGAATGGCGTGGAAGTGATGGAGCTGTTGAGCGAACTGAACCGCCAGGGGACTACGATTATCATTGTCACCCACTCTCAAAGGGATGCGACGTATGCGCATCGGATTATCCGGTTGTTGGATGGACAGATTGTATCCGAAAACATCAACCGTCCGTTAGAAAAAAGTACGTCCTCTAAAAACGAAGCTGTATGATAGGAAATTATTGGAATAGTGCCTATCGGAATCTGATGAAGCGGAAGAAGTTCAGCTTCATTAATGTGTTTGGACTGGCGATCGGCATGGCATCGGCGTTACTGATTCTGACGTATGTAACTTTTGAGTTCAGTTTTGACAAGATGCACACGAAATATCCCCATATTTACCGTGTGCAAAGTACATTCCGCGAAGGGGAGGTGCTGACCGATAACTGGGCAAGCAGCTCTTTCGGATACGGCTCGGCAATGAAAGAGAATCTTGCGGGAATTGAAGATTATACCCGAATCGGCTCTCTGCTCCAACCTGAACAGATTGTGAAGTATGGTGAGTTGACACTGCGGGAAAACCAGATAGCTTATGCCGATCCGGGCTTTTTCCGTCTTTTCGATTTCGAGCTTCTGAAAGGTGATAAAAAGACCAGCCTTTCGATGCCGGGACAAGTCGTAATCACTGAGCGCATTGCCCGCAAATATTTCAAAGAGGAAGACCCTGTCGGAAAGATTCTTATCTTTACCGGTCCCTATTATAAGATATCGTGTGAAGTGACCGGAGTCATGGAGGAAATGCCTTCCAATTCCCACATACATTATAACTTCCTGATTTCGTATACATCTTTGCCCAAGTTTATACATGAATACTGGTATAAGCACGAAGCATATACGTATGTTCTGCTCGATTCACCGGAGAGGGAAGCGGAAATAGAAAGAGAGTTTCCCGTCATGGCGGAAAAGTACAAGACGGAGGAAGCGTTGAAAAACAAAACATGGGGAGTCGATTTGGTTCCTCTGGCAGATATACATCTCACTCCGCAATTGGGTTATGAAATGGAGACAAAAGGAAACCGTTCTGCCATGATTGCACTTGTCTTTGCAGCCATTGCCATTCTGGCTATTGCCTGGATTAACTATATCAATCTGACAGTAGCCCGTTCGATGGAGCGTGCCAAGGAAGTCGGAGTGCGTCGGGTAGTGGGTGCTTTCCGCAAGCAGCTGATTCATCAGTTCCTGTTCGAAGCGCTGGTTATGAATCTGATTGCTTTCATATTGGCGGTAGGGCTGATAGAGCTGATTCTTCCGTACTTTAATCAACTGGTGGGACGTACGGTCACTTTCTCCGTTTGGCTGATGGATTATTGGTGGGTGCTGCTGGTTCTTGTTTTTATCGCAGGGATATTCCTTTCCGGATATTATCCGGCATTGGCTTTGCTGAACCGTAAACCGATTACCCTGTTGAAAGGAAAGTTTTTGCATAGCAAGTCCGGAGAACGGACTCGTCAGGTGTTGGTTATCATTCAATATACGGCCTCTATGATACTGCTTTGTGGAACATTGATCGTGTTTGCACAGCTGAATTTTATGCGCAGCCAATCATTAGGGGTAAAAACCGACCAGACATTAGTCGTGAAATTTCCCGGACGTACAGACGGGCTGAATGTGAAGCTGGAAGCGATGAAGAAAGCGATAATGCGGTTGCCACTGGTGCATAGTGTCGCAGCTTCCGGTGCTGTGCCGGGCGAGGAGGTGGCTACTTTCCTTTCCAATCGCCGTACCAATGACGCTTTGAAGCAGAACCGGCTTTATGAGATGCTGGCCTGCGATCCGGATTATATAGAGGCATATGGTTTGCAAGTGATAGCCGGACGGGGCTTTTCAGAAGAGTACGGAGACGATGTAGATAAACTGGTGATTAATGAGACGGCCGTACGCAATCTGGGCTTTGCTTCCAATGATGAGGCGATAGGAGAGTTGGTAACAGTAGAATGTACCGATGCTCCGATGCAGATTATCGGAGTGGTCAAAGATTATCATCAGCAGGCGTTGAGTAAGAATTATACTCCTATTATGCTGATTCATAAAGATAAGATAGACTGGTTGCCACAACGCTATATTTCTATCGTAATGACTTCCGGCAATCCCCGCGGACTGGTATCGCAGGTACAGGAAATATGGAATCGGTACTTTGCTGATTCCAGTTTCGATTATTTTTTCCTCGATCAGTTCTTCGACCATCAGTATCGTCAGGATGAAGTATTCGGGGTGATGATAGGTTCTTTCACCGGATTAGCGATATTCATATCCTGCCTGGGGCTTTGGGTATTGGTGATGTTTTCCTGTTCTACCCGTACGAAAGAGATGGGTATACGTAAAGTCTTGGGAGCTTCCCGCTGGAATCTTTTCTGTCAGTTGGTCAAAGGATTTTTCCTGCTGATTCTGATAGCGGTTGTGATTGCTCTTCCGGTAGCTTGGTTCAGTATGAACGCCTGGTTGAGTCATTATGCTTTCCGGACGGATTTAGAAGCCTGGTTCTTTATTGTGCCCGTATTGTTGATGTTGTTCATTTCATTCGTGACGGTGGCCTTTCAGACAATGAAAATAATAATGAGCAAACCTGCTCGTTCGTTAAGATATGAATAGCTTTTAGATCACTCCTTCGGGTATTCGTTAATATCCGGAGGAATTATGTTAAATGTTAACGAGTCTGCAGCTTTTATTAAACCATGTTATAAGATGCCCTGCTTTGCTCCTATAATTTGGAGATATGCGGAAAGTCCGTATCTTTGTTGTGTGTTTTTCATAGTATTAGATTTAAGGTTAACAAAAAGATTGGCTGTCTGGGATAGATAGCCTTTTTTTATGCCCTTTAAAATGCTGCAAATTAATGCCGGAACTTAAAATCAGGAACAGCTTCATTCTGAATCCGCTATGCAGCGCATAGCGCTCCATTCGCTGCCATAAATGTATTGTACTGTTATAAAAGAATAATAATCAGAGATTTATCGTGCTTTAGAGGATTAATACCGTAACTTGCAGGAAAGGAAATCCCGTCTATTTTATCCCCGTATATAAACTATCCTAAAAAACAATGTATTATGAAAGGTAAAGAGAGAAAAAAAGAAGCGAAGAAAGAAAAATCGGACAAAAAGACAAAAGTGTTGACTGATTATCAGAGAGAGAAACAGAGTAAGAGTGACAGAGGAATGAGTATAATACCCAAAGCATAATGGTGCATGTAAAAAGAGAAGGTGTTATATTGGAAGGTACTTCACTTGAGTTTGAAAACGAAGGTGTGATGAATCCGGCGGTGATGGCCGAAGGAAATACGGTGCACATGTTTTATCGTGCAGTTAGGGAAGGAAATCATTCAACTATAGGCTACTGCCGTCTGGAAGGACCGCTGACTGTAGTAGAGAGGCATACGGTTCCTTTGATAGCTCCTGATTTTGATTATGAGAGTCAAGGCGTGGAGGACCCGCGAATTGTGAAAATAGAAGGCATCTATTATCTCACCTATACCGCTTATGATGGGTATAGTGCCGTAGGGGCTTTGGCACTTTCTACCGATTTGAAGCATTTTGAGAAGAAAGGCATTATTACTTCCCAGATTACCTATCCGCAGTTTCGTGAACTCCTTCGTACCCAACAAGCTATTATCAGCAAATATTTCCGTTCCGGTAATAAGCGTGAAGCGACAAACGAAAAAGGGCATCCACTTTACATGATGGATAAGAATGTGGTATTCTTTCCTCGTAAAATTAATGGGAAGTTTTACTTCATGCATCGTATCCGCCCCGATATTCAATACGTAGCAGTAGAACGTCTTGATATGCTGACAAAGGAGTTCTGGAAAAGATATTATCAGAATTTTGCGAAACGTATCCTGTTGGCACCTTATCACGATCATGAATCGAGTTACATTGGTGCCGGATGCCCTCCGATAGAGACAGGGGTAGGTTGGCTACTGATTTACCACAGTGTTTATGATACGCCTTCCGGCTATGTATATTCCGCTTGTGCGGCTTTGTTGGATATAGATAATCCAGCTATTGAAATAGCTCGTTTGCCTTATCCGTTGTTCACTCCCGCGACAGAATATGAACTGTCCGGTGTAGTCAATAGGGTTTGTTTTCCTACGGGCACTGCCTTGTTTGGAGACACTCTCTATATCTATTATGGAGCAGCCGACAAATACGTGGCCTGCGTGTCAGTGCAACTGACAGAGTTACTGGATGAATTAATAAAACAAATCAAATGAGAAAAGTTATATGTATTACTACTTATCCTCCTCGTGAATGTGGCATAGCCACTTTTGCCCAGGACTTGGTCCGGGCTATCCTGTCAAAGTTCGGAGAATCTTACTCCATCAAGATAGGTGCAGTAGAGTCCGATACGGAAAAACATACCTATACGGAAGATGTGGAATATGTTCTCAATACTTCGGATGTTTCGGAATTTGCTGCTTTGACCAGACAGTTGAATGAGAATCCCGAAGTGGAAATAGTACTTGTGCAACATGAGTTCGGTTTGTATGCGGAGCAGGAAGAAGCCTTTCTGCAAATGCTGGAACAGCTCCGTAAGCCTGTGATACTTGTTTTTCATACTGTACTTTCGCAACCAACTTTGGCAATGTACGGAACAGTACGCAGAATGGTGTCTGCCTGTACGCAACTGGTAGTGATGACACAAAACTCCGGGCGTATCTTGTTGGGAGATTATCATGCTGATGAAGATAAAGTCATGGTGATTCCTCATGGCACTCATCTGGTATCGTTCAGGGATAAGAACAAACTGAAAGACTTTTATCAGCTTTCGGGTAGGAGAGTTCTTTCCACTTTCGGTTTGCTTAGTCCCGGGAAGAGTATTGAGACGACTCTGGATGCTTTGCCGGCCATTGTAGAAGCGAATCCTTCCGTGATATTTCTTATTATCGGAAAAACACATCCGGGAGTCTTGAGGGTAGAAGGAGAGAAATACCGCAATTTTCTGGAGGCGAAGATCAGAGGGCGTAATCTGAACTCTGTCCCCAAACAATTATCTTTGTATTATGGATAGAA
>OLOL01002643.1_pt1 | contig 12328 bp, 9 predicted proteins | sample 1673081 | NCBI WGS metagenome assembly OLOL01 (sample SAMEA3136753, study PRJEB25190) | human gut metagenome
ACTCGAATCAGCCTCGCGGATAATCCGCAGACGGTAAGGGAACTGCGAATCTGCCGCCAGCTCGGCATCAGCTACAAAAGGTGGCTCGGCTGGGAACCAGCGTATCGGGTGGAACGCGACTCGCATAGGCGCATCACCGGCTACACGCCGGAAACCGAATGGGACGAGACCGAACGCGAGTGGATGCTCGCGCTCGACGACTACGAACACTCGTTATGCCCCCAATGCGGCATGCCCATCAGCGTCTGCCATGACGAGCAGACACCCTTCCACTTCACGGCCGAGGTCGGCGTCTGCCAGATCTCCCTGCTCCAATCCGTGCGATTGGAGGAGTGGAAGAAGGACCATGCGAACGAGAACGAGCTGAAGCAGTCCGCATTGACGGTGGGAATCAAACCAAGATGAATCTCAGGAGGCCGCTATGGCAGGCGGATTGAACCGCAACATCACAGTCCGCCTGCTCGCGGACACCAGCAACTTCACCGCCGGCATGGCCAAGGTGTCGGGCGAAAGCCAGAAGGCCGCGACCACCATGGAAGCCGCCGGAGGCAAATCGAAGCTCATCACCACCGGCATCGCCGCAGCCGGAGTCGCCGCCACCGCACTGGGTGCGGCAGCGGTCAAGATGGCCGCCGACTTCGACGCCAGCATGAGTACCGTGCAGGCCAACACCGGAGCCAGCGCCGACGAGATGAACCAGCTCCGCCAGGCCGCCATTGATGCCGGTGCCGACACCGTATATTCGGCCACCGAATCCGCCGACGCCATCAACGAACTCGGCAAAGCCGGCCTCAGCACGTCGGATATCCTCTCCGGCGGTCTGAGCGGCGCGTTGAACCTCGCAGCGTCCGACGGCATGGCCGTGGGCGACGCGGCCGAACTCATGGCCACCACCCTCAAGCAGTTCAACCTGACGGGTGCCGAATCTACTCAGGTGGCCGACGCGCTGGCAGCCGGTGCGGGCAAGGCCGTCGGTTCCGCCCATGACCTCGGCCTCGCGTTGAATCAGGCCGGAATGGTGTCGCACTCGTTCGGAATCAGCATGCAGGAGACCACCGGCACGCTCGCCGCGTTCGCCGAAAGCGGCATGATCGGCTCGGACGCCGGCACCTCGCTGAAGACCATGCTCATCAGTCTCGCCAACCCGAGCACGAAGGCATCGAACCTCATGCAGGAACTCGGCATCAACGCCTACGACGCACAAGGCAAATTCATCGGCCTAAGCGGCTTGGCGGGCGTGCTCAAGGACAAGCTGAGCGGACTGTCCCAGGAGCAGCGCAATCAGGCGTTGGCCACGATTTTCGGCACCGACGCCATTCGAGCCGCGAACGTGCTCTACGAGCAGGGCGCGGAAGGTATCGACGACTGGACCAAGGCCGTATCCGAATCCGGTTTCGCCGCTGAACAGGCCGCCGCCAGGAACAACAACCTCAAAGGCGACCTCGAGAACCTCAGTGGTTCGTTTGAATCCCTCATGATTTCCCTCGGCGAAGGCGGCCAAGGGCCATTGCGCTCCCTCGTGCAGATGCTTGACACGCTGGTGGACGGTTTCAGCCAGCTGCCCGCACCGGTGCAGCAGGGCATCGTGCTTTTCACGGCTCTTGCCGGCGGTTCGGTCGCATTGCACAAGGCTATGGCACCGTTGAACGCGAGCAGCAGCCAGCTTGCGCAAACCATCGGATTGATCGCCGACCCAGGGCAAAGGCTTATAGGCCTCGGCTCCGGAATCGCGTCAGCGTTCCAGACATGGGGCTCGACTTTCGGCAGTGCAGAATCTCAGCTAATCACGTTTGGCACCACCGTCAGTCGTTCTCAAGGCGTTATGGCAGGTTTCAAAAACCTGGGAAGCGGCATAGTGTCGTTATTGGGTGGACCGTGGGGTATAGCCATCGGCGTCGCCGGCGCGGCCCTCCTCTCCTTCGCCGACAAGGCCGCAGAGGCCAAGCAGCGAGCCGACTCGCTAAAAACAGCGCTGGAAAGCACCGGCGACGCCAGCAAACAAATCATCGATAATCTATCAAATGCAAAAATCGATAACTCCTGGATCATTCCGGACAATATCGAACAGGCGTATTACGGATACAAGACCCTTGGCAGCTTACTCGATGATGTCGGAATCAAGATGTCCGACATGGCACTGGCCGCACAGGGCAACTCGGCAGCAATGCGCCGAATCAACGGTGTCACCGATGAAATGATCGCGAAAGGCGGCAAGCAAAAAGAACTCGCGGGAATCATTCTCAGCCAGCTCAACGAGGAAAAGGATAACTATAACAAGGCATCCGATGCAGCCAAGTCAAAAGCCCATGCACTCGCTGAAGTAGAGAATGCTACCAACGGCGCTGCTGACGCCACTGGAGAATACTCAAACGCAACACAAGGCGCTACGACCAGCACTCAGGATTTGATGGACGCCATCGACGGTCTCGTTAAAGGCTTCCTCAGCCTGCCCGGCGTGCAGCTGTCCGCGGATCAGGCCGTAACCAAGTTCAACCAGGGCATACTCGACCTCAACGAGAACATCGCAAAGAACGGTCGAGTGCTCGATGACAACGGTAATGCTTTGGCGGGATACGAGTCTCAGGCGTATGACAGCCAGAGCGCGCTGCAGGGTCTCGCCTCGACCGCGCAGAGCACGGCGCAGAAGATCATCGAGGAAGGCCAGGCCCACGGCGACGCTGCAGCAGCCACCCAGCAGGCGGGCGACATCCTCGAGCGCGCACGCCAGGCATACATCGCCAACGCCACGGCAGCCGGCATGAGCGCCGACGCGGCCGCAGCTCAGGCAGACCGTTACGGTTTGGCCCGCAGCGAGGCCGACAATCTGCGTCAGAGCATCGAGTACATGAACAGCGAGGCCGCTAACCCTGTCGACGTGAGGATTACGATCACGGACGAGGCCAGCGACGTGCTGGACAAGGTGAAGGTCAAGGCCGAGAAAATCGACGACAAGTCCGTGCGATTGACCGGTGACGACACCGACCTGATGCAGAAGATCGCCGACGCCACCAGCGCGAAGATCGACCCCAAGACCGGCTACCTGGACTTGGATAAGAGCCAGTTCGACGTCGCCATGGCAATCGCCGGCGGCGCAAAAATCGACGACAAGACCGGCGTCCTCAAGGGCAACAACACGCCCCTGTTCGACAAAATGGCCGAAGCGAACGGCTGGCAGGTAGATCCCAAGACCGGCTACATCTATGGCAAGAACGATCAGGCTTTGCAAGCGATCCGCGATGTGAACAACGAACCCTTGGAAAACCCGAGGGAGGTCACGGTCACCACGAACATCGTCCGCAACTTCATTGATAACTATATGAAAAACGACGTGCCGGATGACAGCGTGGGCGTTCGCCCGCCCTCCAAGACCGGCGGCCTGTTCACCGGTTATGGGGTTTCGATGCGCGGCTACGCCACTGGCGGCCGCGTCATCGAGGGCCTCCTGCCAGGCAAGGCCACTACTACGGGCGGCGACAACATCACGTTGGCGAACGCGCGCGTCAAAAGCGGCGAATTCGTCAGCAACGTGAAATCGGTCGGCTATTACGGTGCCGACCTGTACGCGGCCATGAACCGTCGTCAGATTCCACGTGAGGTGTTCGCGAAGGTTCCCGCCGCGCAGACCGTCCCTCAGGGTCGGGCCATGCAGCCATCGGTGACCAATGTCACGGTCAACGTTGCAGGGTCGAAGAGCCCGGAGGTCGTGGCACGTGAGACGGTGGAAATCATCCGACGAGAGCTGGGGGTGAGGCAGTGAGGATCGCTTTGACGCCTCCGCTGGACAGTGGTCTGGAACCCGTCGTATTCGTGGATGGCAGTCCGCAGAACCTCTTCGCCACGTTGCATGATCCGTTTGAGGTCACGCTGGCAAGAAACTCGACGGACGGCTGGTATACGGCGGCCGAGGTACGGGAATCACCGACCGATCGTCCGCAGGCGGACGGCGCCTACTGGCCGTCCAGAATGACGTTGAAACCGCGCGTGGTCACAATCCGCGGCCGTGTCGTGCAGCACGACGGGTCAAGCTCGCTCGAACTGGCGTTGCTCAACGACCGGCTCAACGCGATGGTCGGCCAACGCCTTACCCTCCAGGTGGAGGACGCGCTCGGGCGACGGCAATCCGACTGCTATCTCTCGAGCCAGATGAGCTGGTCGAGCGATCTCGGCGTCACGGACGTGACACTGATCGTCACCTGCCCGGACCCTCTCAAATACGGGCCGGAACAGTCGTTCCAGGCGTCCTCGTCCACGTGCCTGGTCGTGAACGGCGGCAACGCGCCGACATGGCCGCGGGTCAGGATCGACGGGCCGGTGAAGACGCTCAAGATCCGGCTCTCCGACGCCGGCGCGGATGGCCTGGTCGTCTGGCAGGGGGACGAGAAGGACGGCCTCGACCTCGACTTCCGCGACATGGTCCCCAGCCGCGGCACCGTCACGGACGACCACGCGTTCCCGATACCGCCAGGCACGCACCGTCTGACGGTCGAGACCGGAAACATCGACGCGAAGGCCGTGGTGTTGCTGCGGCCGGCATGGAAGTGAGGAAGCATGGAAGCCGCCGAAATGCACGTGTACGACATCACCACCGGCAAACATGTGACGCGCCTGCCGTTCACCTTGTGCTCGTGGCAGGAATCCCGCAACCGCGAGGGCGGCATGAGCGCCGAACTCGCGATGACCGACGTGCTGCGCGATATGGGGGCTCGGGGACTGCTGCAGCCTTGGCGCGTCATCGTCGCCTACCTGCCGGCACAAGGGCCAGCTCACGCCGGACCGCTGACGTATGTCAAATGGGCGGCTTCCGACCACAAAGTCACCTTGACCGTAGGCGGCGGTCTCACTCTCCTGACGAAACGCCTTGTCATCGGCCGCCAGCTCGCGGCGTCCTGGCGCGACCACAGCGTCGTCGTGGACGAGCGGAAGCCAGCCGGCGACCTCGCGCTCACCCTGCGCGGCCCGTACTGCAGGGACATCGCCTGCCAGCTGGTCGACGAGGCCCTGCAGTGGGGCATGCTGCCGATCACCCTGCCCGGATTCGTCCGCAAGGGCAGCCTGACCCGTACCTACTACGCGTGGGATCTGGCCACCGTCGCCGACCGGCTCACCGACCTGACCAACCTCGAGAACGGCATCGAGATACGCTTCGCCCCTCGCATCAGGGACGACGGATCCATCACATTCGACTTCACCGCGACCGACCAGACGCTGGCCGACCGGGCAGCGACAGATCGATGGAACGCCGTAATCCCGGACAGCCGGATCATCCTCGATTCCCTCACCGACGACGGAGCCGACCTCACCTCGCAAGTCTGGCTCACCGGCGGCAAGGACAACGACAAAACGCTCATGTGCCGCAGAAGCACGGAACTGCCACAGAAACGCGGCTGCATGTTCATGCAATCCGTCGACACGGAGCACACGACCGTATCGAGCATGAAAACACTGCAGTCACACGCCGTATCCGGCCTGCGCAGACACGCCTTCCCAGCGGAAACCTTCGAATTCCGCGTGGGCGAAGAGAGAGCGCCGCACGTGGGCGACAACATCGACGTGACGGTCTCCGACGACTTCATCGGAGCGTCCACGCTGCACGTCACCATCACCGACGTGTCGGGCACGTCGGATTCCGACTGGGTGACGGTCGGCGCTCAGGAAAGGAGCTGACATGGCTGATGACGATACCATCGCTTCGATGGAAGCGTCCCAAGGGACCGCGCTGTGGCTGGGCGACGGCACGTGCGCGGGCGGCGGCGCGTCCAACGCGGCACACCGGTATTCCACTCTCACGAGCAAGGCGCTCGGACTCGTGGAGGAGAACCACGCCGCCACGGGCGTGGGATTCGCCACGAAGCCGGACATCGGCTCTCAGGTCGACGCGGCCTCGAAGCTCGGTTTGGCCGGCGTGGCGTACGTGTTCCTCATGGCCGGCATCACGGACTCCTACGATTCGCTCGGCAGCATGCGCTCCGCCACGGCCGCCGCCGTCCGCGCGGCGGCGAAGGCATGGCCCGGGGCCCGCGTGGTGGCCGGCGTCGCGCCGGGCTGCCTGACCGGCTTGGACGACGCCGCGCTCGAACGCATGGAGCTCGTGTGGACCGCGATCCGCCTGGGCGCCGGGGACGCGGGCGCGCTCGTGTGCGATGGATTGTGGAAGGTGTGCGGCAGCGACCCCGCGCTGTGCTCGTCGGGCGGACTGCCGAACGACGACGGGCACGCGCTGCTCGCGGAGTCCATCGAGGCGTCGGTGCGCGAGGACCAGGGCGAGCCGTTGGACCAGCCGGTCGAAAACCTGACGCGCGTGGTCACGTCGGGCGGCGGGGACTGGCTGTCGCGCTCCCTGCGGGAGTCCAGGAGGCGCGAGGCCGAGAAAAGGGAGGCGAACCGTCCGACCGGCACGGAGCTCTCGAACATCACGTCGAAGCTGGAGGACGTGACGAAGGGGCAGGCCCTGATGCAGGCCATCCAGCAGCAGATGCTCGACCAGCTGCAGCGGCAGCAGAAAATGCTCGACCGGCAGCAGCAGCAACTCAAGCAGCAGCAGGACGCGCTCGCCGGCCAGCAGGAACAGCTCCGCCAGCAGCAGGCGTCCCTGCAGTCGCAGCAGAAGCAGTTGGAATCGATCGTGGGCCAGCAGGGCGAAACGGTGGAGTCCCTGCAGACGGTGACCGCCGACCTGCAGAAGCAGGCGCGGAACACGAGCGTACTGCTGAACTGGTGCAACGTGCAGTTCGGGGCGATCTCGAGCTATGTGGAAGGCTACGTGCCCGGCTCCAAGCCGGCGCTCGAATAGACGGGAGAAACACGTATGGCGACTGTGGGCAGGAGGGTCGGGCGTCTGGACGTGCGCCTGGTTCGGGGCGATTCGGAGCGTTTGGGCGGCCGGTGGCGGCAACGGTATCCGGACGGGACCGTGAAGGCGGTGGACCTGTCCGCGTGGAGCGGGCGGGTCGAATTATGGTCGCCGGACAACTTCGAGCGCTGGTATTCGACCGCGTGCGGGGAGATGACCGCGGACGGGTATGCGATCGCGGACATCCCGCCGTCGGCGTTCACGGACGCGATATGGGCGGCCCGCCGGACCGGCCAGTGGAAGGTCGCGGTCACGTCACCGGACGGCGGAACGAAGCGCACGTTGGGCTGGGGCTATTTCGCCCTGTCGGATTGAACGGTTCAAGGGAAAGGTTTTTGATATGACGGAGCAGATAGTGGATGTGACCGAGGCGACCATGCCCGCCTCGTCCGATGTGGTCGCCGCCGCGCGGTCGGCGGGCGGCGCGGCGGGTTTGGAGGCGGGTCGCACGGCGGCCTCCGAACTGGCCGGGGACATGCGTGACCGTCTGAACGCCCTGTCGTCCCGTTTGGACATGGTCATCGCGTCCGGGTCGGATGGCGGGGACGTGGGAACCGAGTTGAGGGACGTGCGCGTGGGCGCGGACGGGACAACGTACGGGTCGGCCGGCGGGGCAGTCAGGGCGCAGGCGCGATTGTGTGCTTCGGTGAGCGAGGCGTCGGCGTCGGGCGTGTCGGGCATGCGCGTCATATTACACAGGGGCGAGGTACTGCACGAGAGCGGCATAGGATACAAAACCGCCGACGGGGTCCTATGCTACGTGACCGACGTGGTCATGGCGTCGGCCGGCGAGGAGTACGTGTACACGGGATCGTCCGACGGCGCGCCGTCCGTATTCTTCTACGATTCGCTGATGCGCAATGTCGGGAGCGTGAAAACCGATAACCCCAACGGGGAGTACGTGTTCCGAGTGCCGGGTGGCGCCTCGTACATGCGTGCCCAGTCGTTCGCATGGACGGATTCAACCTCGGACGTCACGCTGTCGCTGCGCGAGAAGGACGGCGAGGCCATACGGTGGATGCTGGACGGCAGGTACGCGACCGCGCTTAACGTCGGCAGGGTGTCGGACGCCGTCGGCGGCGTCCTGTCCGACGTGGGAGGTCTGGTGTACGGGCGTGGCTTTCTCCTCGGCGACGAGACCGTGCTGAGCCCGAGGTACGACGAGATGACGTCCGGCGCGTTCCTGAACCAATCGGGCGGTGCCACCCCATTTGACGATGGGTACACGTCCGACTACATCGACCTCGACCTGCTCGGAGACGCGTACGTCACCGTGAGGACCATGGTGGCGTATGAGTCGCGCGCCGCCGCGCTCTACAATCGCGACCACGAATTCATCCGCATCCTCGGCGGCAACGAGGACACGAGTGAAATCACGAGCGTGGAATTTACCGTGTCCCTGCGCGAGTGCAGGATGATCGGTGGCGCGTACATACGGTTCGGGTTCTTGGGATACGTCGTTCCGGATGCGGACAAATTCCAGGTCGTCTCGACGGCTCCGGTGGCACTCGGCGACTACATCGATTCCAGGAACGTGGCGTCCTATGCATCGAACGTCCTGTACGGAAAGAAGTACGTCGCCTGCGGTGACAGCTTCACCGCAGGCGCGGGACTGACCGGCGACGACTATGACCACGACCTCGGGACCGCGAAATCCTATCCGTGGTGGATTGCCAAGCGCAACGGCATGACCCTAGTCAACGAGGCCATATCCGGCAGCGACTTTACGAACATCGAAGGGGCGAACAACCCGTTCTCCGTGGAACGTTACCTAGCTGTCCCTAACGACGGCGACTATATCACGCTCATGTTCGGCCTGAACGAATTCAACTTAACCGCCGAACAGATCGGCTCCAGACAGGACACCGGAAACACGACCCTGTGGGGCGCGTACAACACCGTGTTCGAACGTTTCCTGACCGACATGCCGTACGCGAAGATTGGCGTCATCATACCGGACGCGTGGATGACCGAGACATACGCCGATGCGATCAAGGACATCTGCCGATACTGGGGAGTGCCCTGGTTGGACCTCAAGGGCGACCCGTCCGTGCCCATGGGAATCGGCGGACGCAACGGGATCGACGTCAGCCCGCGTGCTGTGGAACTGCGCAACAAGGCGTTCAGATTGTCCGACGCCGACGCCCACCCCAACGCCAAGGCCCACGAATACCGGAGCACCATCATCGAACACTTCCTCAGAACCCTGTAAGGAAGTATCGTGACCTCGTGGAGGTGGTGATGCCGGGTCGATGGCGACGTGACCGCGAAGATCATGGACCGCGCGACCGGTGCTGGAGATCGACGCGTACGGGAGAATCGCCATCGACCCCGGCGCCATCCGGAGCAACGAGGGATGGATCCAGCTCACGGGCAGCGTCCCACTCGACGAACCCGACCGATAGGCGGGGCGCGTCCCGTCACACTACATCCGGTACTTCAGCGCCGCGTCCGGCGAGATCGCCAACCCGACGGCCGACGGGACGATCCCCCGATGCGACTGGATGTTCCGGGCCTCACCGGTACAGGTGAGCCCGTTCCGTCTCATGGACGGCTGATGGGACGAGCTCGGACGATCCGGACGGTGGGTTCAGCACAATCCACTGCCCTATCGTGGGCATATCGTTCTCGAACCGTTCGCTGATGAGGCGCGGGATATCATCTTCCGCGGTCCCGTGGGCGCACAGCAACGCCAACTCGCGTCCAGTCGATGTCAATGAGTATCCGGACATGAAGCAGACGGTGTGCCTCTCGCTGTTCCATACCTGTCGTACGTCGCCGTTGACGATGATGGCGTTTGGGCCAGGCCGGAACACGATTTTCCGCCCGGTTGACTGGGTGACGAGCCCCGCGTCCTCAAGGACCGTCCCGCGCGGCAACGGGAATCCGCCATAAGTCCTTCCTTTGCCGTCGACCTGAGCCAGCAGGGGCACGGCATAGGGAGGTTCGCCTTCGCAGCACACATCGAAGCACCAGGAGCACAGTTCCCGGAAACGCTGGGCCTCAAGCGGTGACATGTTGTTCAACGTCGTCAATGTCCGTTTCGAGAACGTTCCAGGACGGTTGATCTCACCGGCCAGCAGCTGGGCCCATATGGCCCGCACCTCGTCGTCGTACGCGTGCGAGGCGCCGTCCTCGAACGCGTCCCACCAGTCCGGCTGGAGCCGATCGACGCCGGACACATCCACGCTGCCGGCACGGCACGCGTCCTCGGCCATGCGTCCCACCGCGTTCAGGTTCTCGAAACCGTTGACCGTGCGCACGTACTCCCAGGCCAGCGCGTGCTTCTCCTCATCGGACAGCACGTCGTCGCCGAACAAGCGGCGCGCGTCCCCGACGGACTTGCGGAATATCGCCCGCTTTCCGCGCGTTCCGTCCCCGGACCGAACAGCCTCGCTGATCGACGTGACCAGTTTCGAAATGCCCGTCGTCGCACGCTCCACACCCTTGCCGGCCGATTCCACACCTTCGCCGATGGCCTTCACCTGACCACCCGGCGTCAACACGTCATCACTCATACCTCAGAGCATACGCCGAAAGGAACGATCCATGACCCCTCCAGCAGGCACCCCGTTGTGGGCGGTGATCCTGATCGCCGTCGTGCCGAGCCTGGCCACGATCGTCGTCGCGGTCATCCAGTCGCGGCAGATCCGCGGGCTGCGTGACCAGCAGTCGGCCACGAAGTGGGAGATCACGAACGACCATCAGGCGCCGTTGCGCGTGGACATGGACGAGAAGCACAAGCGGGTCATGGACGCGATCGACGGGCTGCGTGACGACATGAACGGTGAGTTCAAGACGGTGAACGAACGCGTCGCCAACGCCGAACGCGAGCACCTGGAGCTGCGCGAGGACATCCGCGAACTGAGGAGGCATCGATGATCGTCATCGTGATGATAGTCGCCGTAACCGTCGTGTGGATGTTCGTGCGCGGCGGCGACGACCGCTGGTAACAGTCAGCCAATCAGAAATTTCGCCCCATCCGATCGGGTGGGGCTTTTCCATATCCATCAACAGTAAAGGAGAGGAATGAGCATCAAGAACAAGAGCAAGCCGAGCCTGGTGACGCGGATCCTCGCGGTCGTCGTCGCCGTGCTGCTCGCGTCCGCGCCGGCGACCGCGCACGCGGACATGCAGGGCGTGGACATGAGCAACTGGCAGTGCGGCGCGGACGTGTATAACATGCAGGCCGATTTCATCGTGGTCGGCACCACATGGGGCACCGGACAGGTCAACAACAACTGCCTCGTGTCCGGCGTGAACACCGACGCCAACCGCATGATCTACCAGGCGCAGGCATCCGGCAAGAAATTCGGCCTCTACCATTACGCCATGGGCGGCAACCCGGAAGCCGAAGCCCAATTCTTCTACCGCAACACCAGCAACTATTGGCGTCACGGCATCGTCGCCCTTGACTGGGAGATGGACGATAATCCGGCGTGGGGTAACTGGGACTGGGTGCGCCGCTTCATGGCGGAGTGCGAACGGCTCTCGGGCGGCGTCAAGCCGCTGCTCTACACCGGCCCCGTGGCCGGCACCATCCCCGGCGACATCCGCGCCAACTACGGTTTGTGGATCGCGCAGTACGCGAACATGGCCCCGACCGGCTACCAGGCCAACCCGTGGATGCTGGGCGCGTACGGCGAGGCCATGCGACAGTACAGTGGCACCGGCGTGGTCAACACGTGGAGTCCCATCGACCTCAACATCTTCCGTGGCGAAGGCTGGCAGTGGGATTTGTACGCCAACCCGACCGGAGGCGGCACGCCCCCGTCCACGCCGGCCCCGCCCGCGCCCGCGCAGACGAGCACTCCCCCGGCCGACACCAACACGGGTGGCATCAGCCACGTCATGCAGTGGGGAGAAACCATCTGGGGACTCGCCGTAGCCCACAACGCTTGGCCGTTGTCCGCATGGCACACGCCTTCCGGTGATATCAACCGCTACTACGTGGGCGACGTCGTAACCTACGGCGGCGGCACCGCCCCCGCACCGTCCACCGGGGTCTCCAAGGTCCTCCAATGGGGCGACACCGTGTGGGAGTTCGCCACCTCCCACGGCTACAGCGTCTCCCAGTGTTCGGTCCCCAGCGGCAACATCAACGTCTACTACGTGGGCGACACGGTGACCTGCCGCTAACCCAAACCGATGCCGTCATCCGCATGACCGGGTGACGGCATCACCCCATCATCATCCCTTATTGATCGGAGCAAACATGACCGACAGCAAAAACACGACCGACACCGGCGAAACGCTTCCCGGCGTCGATGTGAGCGACTGGCCCGAGACGGCCGACGTCACCCATGACGTGCCCGACTGGCTCATCCCCAGCCGCGTCTACGACATCCTCAAATGGCTCGGCCTCATCGTCCTGCCCGCACTCGCCCTGTTCGTCAACACGGTCGGCCCCGCATGGGGCTGGCCTCACGTGGACGCGATAGTGACCACGCTCAACGCGCTCGGCATCCTCGCCGGCGC
>OLOL01002645.1_pt1 | contig 12324 bp, 20 predicted proteins | sample 1673081 | NCBI WGS metagenome assembly OLOL01 (sample SAMEA3136753, study PRJEB25190) | human gut metagenome
TGCCGCTGCCGCCCCGGCCGCCGCGCCGCGCGCCCGTGCTGGCCGCCGCGAGCCCGTGAAGGAGTGGGAGTTCCGCTTCCGCGCCACCAAGGCCCAGGCGACCATGATCGCCGAGTACGCCAAGTCGCTCGGCGTCGTGAGCGATGGCGTGAAGGGGGTGGCCTAGCATGGGCGCGGCCGAGAAGATCGCCATGGCCCAATGGCAGGAGCGCGGCCTCGCGAGGCTGCGCGAGCCGTTCCCCGAGGAGGACATCGAGCTTCGCCCCGTCTACGTCGGCCCCTACGACTTCAACAGCGATGGGCGGCGCTTCGTGCCGGCATCGGCCGTGCAGAAGTGCCCGCGCTGCGGCAAGACCCACGCGCTGCCGGCGCGCCATCTGAAGTACGTCGGACACGCCCGCGTGACCGAGCGCCTGAACGAGGTAGACCCCGCCTGGGGATGGCGGCCCATGGCCGTTACGGCCTCCGGCGAGCCGGTGACCCACGGCGGGCTGTGGATATACCTCACCGTGTGCGGCGTGGAGCGCATCGGATTCGGCGACGCGGGCGGCAAGGACGGCCCGGACGCCGTCAAGGAGATGATCGGCGACGCCATCCGAAACGCCGCCATGCGCTTCGGCTGCGGTCTGGCCATGTGGATGGACGAGGACGACGAGGTGACCTGGCCGCCCGACGGCGAGGACGGGCGGCCCGCGTTCAAGCCGCACCTCCCCGCGCGGGCCACCAAGGCCCAGCGGAGGCTCGCCGAGGCCATCGAGGCCCGCCACACCCTCGGGCTCTACGACGGGAACGAGCTGGCCGAGGCCATCCTCGCCGAGTTCGCCGAGCCGTACTACCGCATGAACGAGATGCAGGTGGAGGGGGCCATGGAGTTCCTGGACGAGGCGTTCCCTGTGCCGCCCCAGCCCTGCGAGGGGCAGGAACCGCTGTTCGGCGACGACGTCGAGGTGATTCCCGTTTGAGCGCGAACGTCATGTCGCGCCTGTCCGCCCACAACATGAGGGGTGCAGACCACCTTCCCGGGTGGTGTTCCGTGTGCGGCCGCCCGCACCCGGAGCGCCACCATGTGGTGTCCCGATCCCTCGGAGGGTCGGCCGGCCCCGTGGTGCACCTGTGCGGGCGCGGGAACGCGCTCTTCGACGCCGACGGGCGTCTGCTGCACCACGGGGCGGCCGAGATGCACCGGCTGCACCTGTGGTGGGCCGACGGCGAGGACGCCGACATAGCCCCCGACGTGCGCGGGTGGCAGAGCGCCTTCTGGGCGTACCTCATCACCGATTTCCAGATAGACACGTGGGACGCCCTCCGGCTGCCGGGGTGGCGTCCCTTCCCGTGAGAAAGGAGGTGGCGAGTTGATCGTCACCGTAGCGAAAAGCGAGCTTGCGCGCCTCATCGAGCGCCCGTGCAAGCTCGCGTCCAAGCAGAAGGAGTCCTACCTCGCCTGCGTCAAGCTGTCCGTGTCCGATTTCGGGCCGCTCGTGGCAGAGGCCACCGACCTTAACGACTCCGTCCGATCCGTGTGCACAGCATCTATGGCATCAGAGGACGGGGAGGTGCTCGTGAGCGCCAGGATCCTCTCCAAGGTCGTCAAGTCGCTCCCCGAGCAGCCCGTCGAGCTGTCTGGGGACGGCGAGGGCCTGAGGCTGTCGTGCGGAAGGTCGTCGTTCGACGTTCCGGCCATCGACCCCGCCGAGTTCCCCGGCCTGATCGGGCGCGGCGATGTGGTATCCGTCGACATTGAGACGGCGACCCTCGCATCTCTCGCAGCGCGCACCACCTACGCCGCGAAGAAGGAGAAGGAGGAGACGGTGAGCAAGAAGCCCATCATGGGGTGCGTCAACCTCAAGTGCGCCGGAGGCACCGTGACCGCGACGGCCACCGACTCCTACCGCGTCGCCCGCACGAGATGCGCCGCTCCCGACGCCCCCGACTTCGAGATGAACGTGCCGGTTCGTATGCTCGCCGACTTCGCCAAGTCGTCGTGCGGAACCGTTACGCTCTTCGCGTCGGACACTACCGTGGGACTTGCGAGCGACGAGGACGAGGTGGTCGGACGCGCCTTCGCCGGCAAGTTCCCCGACGCCGACCGCGTCATCGCCATGAAGCCTGAGCACCGCGCCGAGTTCGGGCGCGGCTACCTCCTGGAGGCCCTCAAGCGCGCGGCCGTCATCGACGGGGCGAATAACCCCGTGGTTCTCGCCCTTGACGACGCCGGGATAAACGTGAGCCGCAAATCGGACGTCGAGTCCATGAGCGAGCTGGTGGACGCAAAGGTTGACGCGCCGGTTGTCGTCGCGCTCAACGCCGCCTACGCCGTCGATGCCGTGTCGGCGATCCCGTCGGCCGAGGTCGTGATGGAGCTTCAGGATCCCAACCGTCTCGTCAAGTTCTCCGGCGGCGGCTGCGAGGCATACGTCATGCCCGTCCGTCTGCTGCACGGGTAGGCTGTGGCGACCATCGAAGTCCCGGCGCACCTGGTGCGCGACCAGATCCGCGCCCTGCGCTACGCCTTCCAGGAGGCGTGCCGCATGGCGAACGAGGCCGTGCGCCAGAGGGACTACTACCGGGAGCGCGCTATCCGCGCCGAGTGCGCGCTCATGGAGGCCGAGGGAGGCTGCCCCGACGAGGCGGCCGACCCGTGCCTGAAACCGTTCGGGCTGCGCTGCCGCTCGTGCTCGGAGCCCATGGACAAGGAGGCGAGGTACCTTTGATCAACTTGAGAAACCCCGGCCAGTTCCTGGCCGCGCTCGCGTTCGGCCTCGTGGTCGCGGGGCTCTGCTGCGTCGCCGGCGGCATCGGGATCATCTTCGGCGAGGGCTCGGGATACATTGCCACGGGCGTCGTGCTCGCGGCCGCCGGCGCGTCCGTCGGCGTCGCGTGTAAGAGGCTCTACCGCGAGATGGGGGGTGGCGGCGATGGAGAGGGGGAATAGCATCGAGGGATACTACGAGTTCCTGGCCGGGAAGGCCGTCGAGTCGCCCGATGCCGGGTTCGACCCCGGCGACGATGTGAGCGACGTGCTGTTCCCACACCAGCGCGACATCGTGCGGTGGTGCCTGCGCGGCGGGCGGCGCGCCATCTTCGCCGCCTTCGGCCTCGGCAAGTCGCTCATGCAGTTGGAGATCATGCGGCTCGTGCTAGCCCGCGAGGGAGGCCGCGCGCTCATCGTGTGCCCGCTCGGCGTGCGCCAGGAGTTCGTGCGCGACGGGCGGCTTCTGGGCCTCGCGCCCAAGTTCGTGCGCACCGACGCCGAGGTGGAGGGCGACGGGCTGTACCTGACCAACTACGAGAGCGTGCGCGACGGGCGGCTCGACGTGTCGGGCTTCACCGCCGCGAGCCTGGACGAGGCGAGCGTGCTGCGCTCCTACGGCTCCAAGACCTACCAGACGTTTTTGGAGCTGTTCGCGGGCGTGCCCTACCGCTTCGTCGCCACCGCCACGCCGTCGCCCAACCGCTACAAGGAGCTCATCCACTACGCCGGTTACCTGGGCGTCATGGACACGGGCCAGGCCCTCACGCGATTCTTCCAGCGCGACTCCACAAAGGCGAACAACCTGACCCTCTACCCGCACAAGGAGCGCGAGTTCTGGCTGTGGCTGTCCACCTGGGCCGTGTTCGTGCAGAGGCCGAGCGATCTGGGCTACTCCGACGAGGGGTACGACCTCCCGGAGATCGAGGTGGTCTGGCACCGCGTGGCCGCGCCTGATGACGCTGATCTGCCCTGCGACCGCGACGGCCAGGTGCGCCTCGTGCGCGACTCGGCCATGTCTCTCTCGGAGGCCGCAGAAATCAAGCGCGACACCATGGGTGAGCGCATCGCCAAGGCCGCCGAGATCGTGGCCGCCTCGCCGGAGGACAGCTTCATCCTGTGGCACGACCTGGAGGACGAGCGCCGCGAGATAAAGCGCCAGATACCCGAGGCCGTGGAGGTCTACGGCTCGCAGGATCTCGACGAGCGGGAGGCCCGCGTGGTCGGCTTCTCGGACGGCGAGTTCCGGCTGCTGGCCACCAAGCCCATCCTCTCGGGGTCGGGCTGCAACTTCCAGCGCCACTGCCACCGCGAGATCTTCTGCGGCGTCGGGTTCAAGTTCAACGACTTCATACAGGCAATCCACCGCGTTCAGCGCTTCCAGCAGAAAAGCCCCGTGCGCATCGACATCATCTATGCCGAGGGCGAGGAGGGCGTGGTGGACGTGCTTCGCGAGAAGTGGCGCGCCCACGACGAGCTGACCGAGCGCATGGCCGAGATCATCCGCGAGTACGGGCTTTCCGATACTGCCGCCGCCGACGCCATGCGCCGCTCCATCGGCTGCGAGAGGCGCGAGGAGTCGGGCGACGGGTGGCGCGTGGTGAACAACGACACCGTGGAGGAGACGGCCACCATGGCCTCCGACTCGGTAGACCTCATCGTTACGAGCATCCCCTTCGCCAACCACTACGAGTACACGCCCAGCTACAACGACTTCGGGCACACCTCCGGAAACGGCGAGTTCTTCGCCCAGATGGACTACCTCACCCCCGAGCTTCTGCGCGTGCTGCGGCCCGGGCGCATATACGCGTGCCACGTCAAGGACAGGATCCTGTTCGGCAACGTGACCGGGGCCGGAATCCCCACGGTAGACCCGTTCCACGCGCTCGTGATCGAGCACACGATGGGCCACGGGTTCGACTTCATCGGCATGATTACCGTGGTCACCGACGTCGTGCGCGAGAACAACCAGACCTACCGCCTGGGGTGGACGGAGCAGTGCAAGGACGGCACGAAGATGGGCGTCGGCTGCCCCGAGTACGTGCTTTTGTTCCACAAGCCCCAGACCGACCGCACGCGCGGCTACGCCGACGTACCCGTGGCCAAGGGAAAGGACGAGTACTCCCGCGCCCGATGGCAGACCGACGCCCACGCCTTTTGGAGATCCTCCGGCGACCGCCTGCTAACGCCTGACGAGGTGGCCGCGATGGACATCTCGGAAGTGTGCCGCGCGTTCTCCAAGCGCTCGTCGGAGACGGTCTATGACTACCGCGAGCACGTGGCGCTCGCCGAGGAGATGGACGGCGCGAAGAGGCTCCCGGCCACGTTCATGGCGCTCGCTCCGTCGTCGTGGGCACCGGACGTGTGGACGGACGTGAACCGTATGCTCACGCTGAACACCCAGCAGTCGCGCAAGCGGCAGCAGATGCACGTGTGCCCGCTGCAGTTCGACATCGTGGACAGGCTCATAGAGCGCTACAGCAACCCCGGAGATCTGGTGTTCGATCCGTTCGGCGGCCTGTTCACCGTGCCGCTGCGGGCTCTTCTGGCGGGCCGTCGCGGCACCGCGACCGAGCTTAACCCTGGGTATTTCGACGATGGGGTTGCGTACCTTCGCGCCCGCGACCGGGAGATGGCCGCGCCGTCGCTGTTCGACGTCGAGGAGGTGGCGTGATGGTCGGCGACTTCGAGGAGGAGACCGTCGAGGGCCTGTGCGATTGGGCCAACGGCCTCGGGCTGTGCGAGTTCGAGATCATCGAGCGGCACGGGGGCAAGATCGTCGCCGCCGTCGGCGACCGCGTGGAGATAACCATGGGCCTCGGCGGCAGGTTCGCCGATTGCGTCGTCGGCCACGAGGGCAACGCCATCGTCTACTACGACGCCTATGACAACCGCAAGGGCAACTGCAGCGGATGGGGCATGGGAACCGACAGCCGCGACAAGCTGGCGCGCGCCCTTGAGTGCGACGTGGAGCGCCTGGGCCTCTACAACGGCCAGATGCGCCTCTTCTAGGGGGTCGGTGCCGATATGATCCTGTTCAGGCCCTACGACGTGCCAGACGGCCCCCTGGAGCCGCCGGACGAGGCCGTGCCGCGCCGATGGTGCGACCGATGCGCCAATTGGGCCGAGTGCCCAGACGGGTGCGGCTGGGGCTGGTGCTACCTTGCCGACGAGTTCGCAAGGCCAGACGATTCGGACGAATGCGGCGACTTCTACGGCGAGCCGCCGGATCCTCCCGACCCGCCAGACCCCGACGACCGATGACAGAGGCGATCAGAGAGGAGGTGCGCATGGCCGGAGATGCCGGCGCGTACGACGAGGGCGGCGTCTTCTCGGGGCCGCCCCCGTTCTGGAAGATGAGGCCCGAGACGATGGGCATCCTGGCCGGCGCGCTCCTCATGGAGCGGCGCGACGCGCTGTGGCCGAGGCTGCTCGGCCCTATGTGCAGCATCGTCCGAGACGCCGGGGCGCTGCCCGAGAAGGAGGCCCTGTGGCTGTGGGACTGGATGAAGTCTACCGGGCGCGCAACCGTGCCCTTCGACGACTTCCAGTGCGTGCAGCTATCGCGCGGCTGGGCGGCGGGGCTGCTCGACGGGCGCGACGAGACCGCGAATAGGGCCATCTCCGGACTTGTGGAGATAGGGCTGCTGACGCCCGTCCATCGCGGGGTGAAGGGCCACGCGAGCCTCTACGTCGTCAACCCGCCCCCGCCGATACCCCCACTTTAGCCCCGGGCAACTGTGGGGGAACGCGCGTTCGAGCGTCTGGAAATAACCCCACAGTTACTTAAAGGATCGTGGGGGTATTCCGACGGGCAGCGCGCGAATAGCCCCACAGTCAAGGGGGGTAAGTGTGGGGGCAAATACCCCCACAGTCTGGGGCCATAACCCCACAGTAGGCCAAAAATACCCCCACAGTCGGGCCGAAATACCCCCACAGTTAGCCAAGGTTTCCCCAGGGAAATCGAACATAAGCATAGATAAGCATAGATAAGCAGAGCTAGAAGAGAGGAAGACCCGCAGTGAAGGGGGAGAGGCGGCAAGTCTGCCGAGTCGCCCTCGCTCGCGGCACGCCAGCGCGGGGCCTCTCGGGAAGGACTGGACATGAGAGTCAAGGCGATCTACACCGTCGGCTATCCGGGAGTGAGCGAGCCGATAGCCGCGTTCGACAGCTACGAGGAGGCGGCCGTCATGGCCTCCCGCGTCTTCTTGGACGACTCGGCGGCCCGCGTCAAGGCGGTGCCGTTCTACGGGTGCCTCCCCATGGACGATTTCGAGAGGGCGTCTGCGAAGGTCGCGGAACCGCTTGGGGCGGCGATCATCGAAGCACGCGGAAAGCCGCCCCTCGCCGCCGCTGCGGCCCCAAGTCGCGAAGAGACGGCCACGGACTAACGAACGGAATGAACTGGGCCTCAAATCGCCCAAGAACCGAGGAAAGAACATGGAACAGAAAGACCCCAAGGACATGACCGCATCGGAGTTGGTGCGGTGGGCTGCGAATTACGCCGATATTACGTGCCGAGCGTGCCGAAAGATGGGCTTCGGCTGTGATAGTGGCGAAGTTTGCTTCTGCGAACAGGTGTGGGATCACATCGCCGACAAGATCGACGCCGAGCTGGCCCAGGCCCGCAATGAGTCCCTGCTACAGGGCGCTCAAGTGTGGGCCAAGGCCAACGGCTGGCCAGACTTCCGCGAGGGGGAGGACTTCGGCACATGGCTCGACCGCTGCGCCCTCCCGTGCCCCCGCTTCGAGGACGGGGAGGTTGTTGGCGTCCGCGAGTACGAGGACATCCAGGGATACTGCGTCTACGACGACGGCGAGTTCTTCGTAACCACGCCGAACCGATCAATCGACTACGCGGCAGGCGAGCGCGTGGAGCGCCCCGCCCCCGAGGCGCTGGGAGCCGACGGTCTGCCGCTGAAGGTCGGGGAGGTCGTATACAGCGCATGGTATGGACGCAGAAATCCTCCAATCACCAGCGTCCACAAGGCGGGAGATACCATCGACGGCTTCCCTGCGGAATTAGATTTCGTGCGCTACGAGGACGGGTACGACTGGGCAAAAGACCTCACCCACACCCCTCCCGACACCCAGTGGCGCATAGACAGGGACGTTCACAAGGACGAGTGCGAGTACTTCGATCACGTGGGCAATTGCAGGGGATGCCCCGCCAACGGCACCGGTGAATCATGCATCGAGGCCATGACTCTCGATCTGCTGCGCCGCCAGCGCGAGCTGGACAAGCGTACGGGAGGCGCGGAATGAACGGATTCGCCAAAGGTGACTACGTGAAGTTCGTAGGCATGTTCGGAGACGGCGGGTTCGGCCGCGTCGCGTCGGTCGGCGGTAACGGCTTGGTGTTCGTCTGCTTCACGACGGGCTGCACTGCCGAGGCCTGCGACCCGATATGTCTCAAGCCCGTTAAGCCAAGTAAGCGGATGCTCGAAACCCCGTTCGGGAACCACCGATTCGACGCAAGCTGCCCGGAGTACGACCCGGAGTGCTGCGCGGCCTACTGCCCGGAGAAGGGAGGCGCGGAATGATACCAAAGAACGTTACGATGAAGAGCTGCGTCGGAAAGCGCGCAACTACCGACTGCGACATAGCGAACCACTACGGGACGATAACCAGGGGGTCGGAGGTCGAGATAACCGGATCGAACAGCTACGGCATGGAGATACGTACCCCTCCGTGCAAGTGCTGCGGCGTCAGTCTGCGGGTATCCCATGTCGGCAGGAATTATCTGACTATTTTGGAGGGAGGCGAGTAGCCATGAGCGAGTACATCATCCAGGACATCCAGATAGCGCATCTCGAAGCCGGCGGCTCCAGGAAGCTGCTCAAGATGCCGGAATTGGTGCGCTGCACAGACTGCGCCAACCTCGCCGTAGGCGATGACGGCACGCGGTGGTGCTCGCACTGGGACAAGAAAGTGCCCGTGGACGGATTCTGCCACTTGGGAGAAAGGAGTAACGATGACCAATGAGAAGAATGATGCAAACAAGGACGACGCGAAGAATGCCGGCTGTGTCGGCTTGGTGCTGATCGCGTCGTCGTTCGTCGTCGCGAGCATCGCAGTGGGTATGTTCCTCGGTGCCGGATTCGGCGTCGCGGCATTTGCGGCCTCCGTGTTCTTCTGGGGCGCTTTCCTCGTTTTCGCCGCGCGCAAGGACATCAGGGAGCAGGCAAGCAGCGCTAAGGTGGTTACGTCCGATGAGTAGAATCGCGCTCTGCTCGGCTGCGCTCGTGTTCGGGTTTCTGCTGCTCGTGTGCATCGACGAGGCGGGAAGGATAGACAAGCGATGAAGGAGGACGAGCGGAAGGTGTCTGCTGCTGCGGTGCCGATTCCCGGAGAGCTTATCGACAGCTTCAACGAGATGCTCAAATGTGTTTCCGATGCGCTCCCGAAGGATGTGCCGCAAGGCCGCCAGAGGTTCGCGGCCTGTCGCCGTGGAAAACTGCCGAGAGCGCCACGGAAGATGCGCTGACGCGCTATAATCGACGAACCTTGAAAACCGAATAGTGGAAGGACTGGCACATGGCCGACGTTAACGCGCGCTGCGCCCAAGAGATCCTGGAATGCTACGGCATCGCCTGCGACGAGCTGGAGAGCCTGACCGAGGAGCACGACCGAATCATCAGCGCGCTCTACTCGATCACCTCCGACCCCTCGGCATCGGGTGGAGGATCCTCGGCCGACAAGCTGGGCGGCGGCGTCGCAAAGCTCGTAGACCTCTGCAACAGGATCGACGACGAGATCAAGCGCTACATCTCCGCGAGGGACGAGGCGCGCTCGCTCGTGAGGGCCGTCATGCACGAGAACATCCAGCTCGGCCAGTGCCTCCACTATCGGTACATCGACAGGGACAGGCCCACGGTCGCCGCCTACCGCATGGGGTACTCCGACAGGAACTACCGGCGCGTGCACATCCGCGCCATGGAGATGGCACAGGAAATCGTCAGCAGGGAAACCGCACGGTAAAGTTGTCCGCAAATGTCCGCTAAACCTGTGATATGGTGTAGCCAGTCAGAAACGCGGAAGGGGAGAGACCCCGTCCGCAAGAGAGAGAACCAACCGAAGGGACGTCGAGCGGCGTCCCTTTTTTCATGCCCTGAAACGGAGCGAGCCATGAGGGTGCCCAAAGACCGCTCCCTCTCATCGTGGATAAGGGAGCTAGCCAAAGATGGGAAGCTGTACCGCTTCTACAAGACCGACGAATGGAGGAGCCTCCGCGCCGCCGTCATGGCAGACGCCCACGGGGAGTGCGAGTGGTGCCGCGAGAAGGCGGGGCCGCCCGTGCGCGCGACGTGCGTCCACCACGTGAACGAGGTGAAGGATCGCCCGGAGCTGGCGCTGTCCCGCTACTGCACCGACGCCGAGGGGAATATGCAGAGGAACCTGTGGGCCATATGCGATGCGTGCCACAACAGGGCCCACGGGAGATTCCAGGGGCCGAGGAAGAAGAGAGGCGATGAGAGGCCGCTGACGGACGAGAGATGGTGAGAGCGGCATCTTTGCCCACCTGATGCGAGATAGGCCCCCCAGCCCCCCTTGGGGGGTCTCACAAGAACCTCTGGCAACGGGGGGAGATACCCGACAAGTTGGAAAATTTTCCTTTTTTGGCCGACTTTTGAGAGGAGGTGATGCCGTGGCCGGACGACAGAGACAGCCTGTGGAGGTCATCGCCGCGCGCGGAAAGACCCATCTGACGCGGGCGGATTACGACGAGCGCAAGGCGTCGCAAGTCAACGTGCCCATCGACTTGCGCGACATCGAGCCTCCCGAGTACCTTTTCCAGTGGCCCGAGCGCGTGGCAGACTTCGACCGATACGCGAAGATGCTCTCCCAGCTCATGCCGGATAGCTTCGGGCAGCCCGACGCCGACCTTCTGGCGCGCTACGTTGTTTCAGAATCGCTCTACGAGTCGTTCACCGCAAAGCTCGTCGGTCTCTCGAAGCCAGAGGACATCAAGGCGGTTCAGATCGCCCAAGACCGCGCGTTCAAGCAGGCCCACACCTGCGCCTCATCCCTGGGCCTCACCGTGACGTCGCGCTGCAAGCTCGTCGTGCCGGTCGCCGAGGACGATGGCGAGGACGAGGGCATCTGACCTAAGGCCGCGCAAGCGCAAGAACATCGACTGCCCGCAGATAACCGAGTGGATGAGGCTGGTGGAATCCGGGGAGTTTCGCGCTTGCCGCGAGCAGCACCAACTCATGGCCTACGTGCGGCGCGTCTTCGCCACCGAGGATCTCATTATCGACTACGGGCGCATCGAGCGATACGAGAGCTTCCAGAAGTACTTCCCGTTCGATCTGTTCCCGTGGGAGTGGTTCTGCCTGGTGCTGTTCCTCTGCGTTTTCAAGGCCGACGGAACTCCACGGTGGGACGAGGAGTTCATCTACATCGGGCGCGGCGCGGGCAAGAACGGCTTCGACGCCTTCGTTTCGTTCTGCGCCGTCACCAAGACCAACGGCGTCAGAGAGTACAACGTGGACATCTGCGCCAACTCCGAGGAGCAGGCGAAGACGTCATTCGATGATGTGTACAACGCGCTCGTCGCCAACGAGAAGAAGATGGCCCCGCTGTTCGACTGGAACCAGGAGGTCATCACCTGCAAGTCGACGAGATCCTACATCAAGTACCGCACCAACTCGCCGAAGAGCAAGGACGGCGGCCGTCCAGGAATGGTCATCTTCGACGAGGTGCACGCCTACGAGAACTGGAAGAACATCAACGTATTCACCACGGGCCTCGGAAAGAAGGATCACCCGCGAAGGCTCTACACGACGACCGACGGAGACGTTCGCGACGGCGTTCTGGATGCCCTCAAGGAGAAGGCGAGGAAGATCCTCTCGGGCGAGAAGTACGACAACGGCTTTCTGCCGTTCATCTGCAAGCTCGACCGGCCCGAGGAGGTAAACGATCCCGGAAACTGGGAGAAGGCAAACCCCTCCGTCAGGTACCGCGAATCGCTGCGGCGAGAGATCGCGAAGGAGTACGACGATTGGGCCGAGAACCCCGCCATCGCCACGGCTTTCATGACCAAGCGCACGGTCCGGTCACGAATGGCAGCATCCCCAGCCGTTACGCCATAGTCGCTGTCAGCAAAATTTTCCATCGTACTGTCTGGATTTTCGGCAATGACGATATGTACCTGATCCGGCAATTTCAGCGAGTTGACCTGCCGCTGCAGAACCAGGTTCATCAATTCGCTTTGCACGGCCTGCGTACCACGATTAAACTCATCCAAAAACCAGATAATCGGCTGGTCAGGGTGTGCTTCAGCCTGCTTGACGATTGCCACCAGCGTCTCTGAATAGCCAAACTGAACATTCGCCAGCGTGCCATAATGCTGAGTGGTCACAAATGAGCGCTCCGTCAACGGCGGCACCGGAATTGCCAGGTCCCCTTTTTCCGATAGACTGACAACCGTCGTATAAAGCTTCGCCCCCATTGACGCGGCAATTTCCTCAACCAGCGCCGACTTGCCGATGCCGGCCTCACCAACGATACTGGGCACGTTGCCAGCCTTGATCACCAATGGTACTGCAATCTTCATTTGTTGATAGCTAAGC
>OLOL01002647.1_pt1 | contig 12312 bp, 7 predicted proteins | sample 1673081 | NCBI WGS metagenome assembly OLOL01 (sample SAMEA3136753, study PRJEB25190) | human gut metagenome
CATAATTGCCGCAGTTGTCAATGAATCCATTCATATCCACACGCTTCACGCCCTCGTCAGCCAGCACCCAAAGAAAACCTCCGGCACAACGAGGATGTTTACGCATCATTTCCCAATAGTCGTATAATCCGGCACCATGACCGCCATCATACAAACCGTGGAGAAATTCTGTCGGCATAAAGATTTCCGGCAAGCGCATATAGTTCTGACTTTCTCCGTAAGAACGGTAATGCATGGTTTCAAAACCAGAGAAATTGCCTTGCGGATGAATCACCGGACGTTTCTGCGGATCGTACTTGTGAAATTCTCCATCGAGTTCGGTATTCCATCCTTTTTCATTACCATTACTCCACCAGATAATAGACGGGTGGTTAACGTCACGCTCTATCATTCCTTCGATCAGGCGTACTCCGGTCGGAGTATCGTATTTACCATGCCAGCCTCCTAATTCATCCATCACATAAAGTCCCAAAGAATCACAAGCTTCCAGAAACTCCGGATCAGCCGGATAGTGACTCAGACGGACGGAGTTCATATTCATGTCTTTCATCAGAAGAACATCTTCGATATTTTTCGCTTTACTTAATGTACGGCCACTTTCCGGACGGAAGCTATGGCGATTGACACCACGTACCATAATGCGTACACCGTTTACGTATAATCCGTCACTTTCGCGTACTTCGATGGTACGAAAACCGAATGTTTCTGTCTCGTTGTGCAGCACTTTTCCGTCTTTGTCCAGCAAAGAAAACTGAGCTTTATAAAGATTCGGCGTTTCGGCTGTCCACAGAGCCGGATCAGAGACCTTGAGCTGTAAAGAAGTCCAGTCTCCTCCCGCTTTTACAGGGACGGTCGTTTCAGTTAGTTTTTTGCCTTTATTGTCCAAAATCTGTGCCCGGATACTCATTCCGTCATTAGACAGATTGGTATAGCAATTGGCACGGAAGGAACCATCCATTTGCGCATCGATGGCGATATGACGTAAATTAATCGCAGGTTTTACTTCCAGAAATACCGGACGGAAAATACCTCCGAAGTTCCAATAATCGGCACGTCGCTCGGCAAGATTCACACTGGCATTTTCGCTTTCCTTTGAAACGGTTACTTCCAGCAGGTTCTTTTTTCCATACTTAAGGAAATCTGTGACATTGTATGAAAAACGATAGAAAGCTCCCTGATGTTTCGAGCCGACTTTACGCCCGTTTACTTTAACTTCGGTATCTGTCATCGAAGCTTCGAATACCAGATTTACCTGCTGTCCGCGGAACTTCTCGGGGACCTCAAACTCGTACTTATACATTCCTTTTTCATCGGCGATACCTTCGGGGAAGGCTTTACCATAAAAGGTGATTCCATACTGATAGGTGCCAAAGCCCTGCAACTCCCAGCATGACGGTACACCGATCTCCGTCAGTACAGAAGAAGTCCCATTCTACCATATCATCACATCCGTGACCGGAAAGGTATTGCCGTTCCGTTTGCGGAAGGGTTTGAGCAGCCAGAGTAGTTGCCAACGCCAAGGTTGATAATAAAGTGGTTACTTTTCTCATTGTTACTTTTATTATTGTGTTAGTTACTATTTATTTGTATCAATTCTTATTTTACTGCTTGCTGATGCGTATATGCAGCGTATGTTCTTTTTTCTCAATAGCATACTTCTTCAGTACGCCCGGTCCGCAGCTGCTATTCCCTAATCCGAGCACGGCTGCGTCCATACTGAGAATAATTTCGGGACGTGGCTTCAGATTGCAGTCATGAGTTTCTTTATATAAATCCTGTGCAGTATAATGCAAAGCAGAGGCAGAAAATACATCCTCTACCGCATCTACACGGATACCTTTATTCCGTTTGTCTGTCAGCGTAAGAAATTGTACTTCTTCCTTATTTCCACTATCCTGCGGACGAGGATAATGTACATACTGTTCTGCTACCGTTCCCTTCCAGAGTCCTGTTGCGGCAGATGTCTTACGATCGGGATAATTATCCTGTGGTCCTCTGCCATACCATGTAAAGGTATTATAGGCAGGAGCCAGACAGAATGCAAGTCCCAGACGAGGCAATTCCGGAAATACTCCTTGTGGTAAGAAAGTTGTTTTCAGATCAATGACTCCATCGGAAGAAAGGGTATAGACGGATGTCGTTGTCACGTTGCCTTCTTTATATAAATTAGTCGTCCGGATACGTACTATGACTGCCCCATCTGCACGTACTTCATGATCGAAAGACTCCAGACTAATCAGAGGATGGTCCATGCCATGCAGTTGCCAGTCTTTTGCCAGCCAGTTTCCGAAACTCTTGTCATTGTCTGTCGGTGCACGGAATGCTTGCGTGACAGGCTGAACCGGAAAATGATTCTGAGTCAATATTTCTTTGCCATTGTACATAAGGGAAGTTATACTTCCGACTGCTTTCTTTTCCCACTGAACCGAGAAACCGCGTCCGCTAACTGATAAAGATTTATCATCCTCTTTTACTTGCAGTGCTCCTTTATTGATCAGATCGGCAGACAACAATTCTCCTTGCTGTAAGCAGAATTGTTCCCAAGTAACTTCATGACCGGCTTTTGCCCAAAGAACATCAGATTTCAATACGATGCTTACTTTTAGCTGACAATCAGAAAGCGTATTCGTTGAGTTGCTGTTGTTGCCTTTTCTGTTTAAAGCCTTCTTGTCCGATAAGGAACGGAAAGCTGGTAAAGTAATTGTTTCACTCTCACCCGGAGCGACTTTCGGTAATGTGATTTCTCCCTGTTCTTTCTGTTTACCATCTATTGTCAATGTCCATAAGCAGCGATACTGAGATAAGTCTATATGATGATTCCTGTTTGTAACGATCAATTGTCCATTGTTGACGGCCAACTGAACCGGTGCATATACTTTCTTTACTTCCCAATACTTCGGAGTCGTCTCACGATCACTCATCAATAGACCATTAAAGCAGAAAGCTTTCAGATTCGGCTTATCACCGAAGTCTCCGCCATACGCCACCATAATGCGGCCATCAGGCAATTCTTTATAAATTCCCTGATCTACCCAGTCCCATATGAAACCGCCCAGCATACGGGGATTGCTATATATTTCATCCCAATATTCTTTAAAGTTGCCCAACGCATTTCCCATCGAATGGGCATATTCGCTTGTCATTACCGGACGGTCATCATTGGTACGTTCCGCTATTTCCAACAGTCGTTCCCAACGTGCATTTTCCGCACGTTCTTTGTCTTCTCCTTCTGCAATGCCCGGATTCAGATATTCTTGTTTCACACGGGTATAAAAACGGCTGATCACATCGACCGTCTTCGGATCAGGATTGCCATCTACTCCCTGCGCACCTTCATAATGAACGGGGCGTGTAGGATCAAAATCGTGTAACCATGCAGAAATAGCTGCAAAGTTCGGTCCGTAGCCGCTTTCATTCCCCATACTCCACATCACGATACTTGGATAGTTCTTGTCACGTTCTGCCATGCGGACTGCACGGTCCATGAATGCAGCATACCAATCGGGAGTACTTGCCAGTGTCCCGCGCAGACCATGCTCTTCGATATCCGCTTCATCCATCACATAAAGCCCTAAACTATCACAGAGTTCATACCAACGGCTCACATTGGGATAATGGCTGGTACGAACGGCATTGATATTTGCCTGTTTTATCAGCAGTATATCCTGAAGCATTCTTTCTTCACTCATTACGCGTGCCGTCCGTGGATCGTGTTCATGACGATTCACACCTCTGAAGCGAACCGGATTACCATTAATCAGTAATTGTCCTTTATTGATTTCTACAGTACGGAAACCGACCGACTGCTCCGCCTGTTCTATCACTTTTCCTTCCGCATTCTGCAAAGTCAGGTGTAATTTATAAAGATAAGGTGTCTCCGCTGTCCATCTTTCCGGTGATTTTATCATGGCTGACAAACGTCCCGTTTTACGCGGCCCACGCTGCGGATACCACTCATTCATCCGGCTTGCTTTATGCTCCAGATCCAGTATTTCTTCCACCTCTCCCTGTAACTTTACTATCTCCTTTCCACTTGCGTCTTTCAACACACCTTGCAGGGTATATCCTTTTCCGGTCATACCTCTGTGTACACTAAATTGCGGATCGATCTGCAAAATAAAGTCCTTATAATTGCCGGCAGATGCAGGAAGAGTACGTATTGTATAATCACGCATACGAACATCAGGTGTATGTATCAGATGAATACTACGATGAATGCCGCCAAAACGCCAGAAGTCCTGATCTTCGAGATAAGACCCGTCACTATAACGGTACACTTCCAATGCTATCTGATTCTCACCAGTCTTCAGATAGTCGGTGATGTTAAATTCACTTGGCTCCATACTACCTTGGCTATACCCTACCCGTTCGCCATTTATCCAGACATAGAAAGCACTCATCACTCCTTCAAAGCGCAAAAAAGTCTGTCCGTCCGCTTCCCATCCCACAGGCAAAACGAATGTGCGCCGATACTGTCCGACTGGGTTTCGTTCTTTATAGGTCGTATAGTCAGCTTTCGGCTCTCCCATTACTCGCGGAGGATCTATCTTAAACGGATAACCTGCAGATACATAAATAGGCGTGCCATATCCGTTGACTTCCCAATTGGCAGGAACAGGAAAGTCCTTCCAGTCTTTATCATTAAAATCAGTCTGATAGAAATCTATGATTCTTTCGCCCGGAACAGGAGTCCATCGGAACTTCCATGTTCCGTCCAAAGACATCGAACAGTCTCCTTTCTGTACGGAGAAAGGAGTAAAAGCAGCCCGTGCCGGTTCACAATTAATCTGGAGAACATGATGATTCTCCCAGTCATGCATTGTTTGTGCCTGCATCGGGCAAGCGACCAATGCGCCAAGCAGTAATGTATATATTTTCATTCGTTCTTTTTTCTTCATACCAAGAAGACGGACGAAGGGGCATTTTGTACCCCTTTCTTTTACATTAATATTGAAGAATAATAAAAGGAGAAACACTCTATGAAGGGTTGTCTTGCTTCACACGCACAGTATGAGCATACGATTGAAGATTCGGAACTAAAACTGTAATTAAAATAAGAATATCAATTATTAAAATGCAAACATCGTTTTAACGATTAAGGTCTTGCGAATTAAAATACTCCTTCAGACAGGAGTAAAAACATATATGAATATCGCATTATCTTCCGGGAAATGTTTTTCTTTGTTATACATTCATGTCATTTATCTCATGTTCTGCATTAAAAAACAAAAGAAATGGAAGAGAATAAACAAACACTTTACAATGATGAGTTACTAGATATCCTGCCTGACGGAGTTATTATATTTAATATAAATGGAGAGGTTATCCAGCTTAATCGCCAGGCTCAAACCGAACTTCATGTCCATTCATCAGCCAATGAGATGATGCCTCTTTCAACCAATGACCTATTCAAGTTATTAAATAATAAAGAAGATATTCTTTCTGTCATTTTAGAGAAGATTCGTCAGGGTGAACAAACATATTCGCTTCCGGAGCACACATTCATGCAAGAACAGATTGATTATACACAATTCCCGATCAGAGGTGATTTTGCAACGATCAAGGAAGATGGCAATCTGAAAAAGATCTTATTCTTTTTTCGTAATATCACTGTAGAACTGACACAGGAGTATATTCTGAACACAGCCTTACAAAGAACTAGGATATATCCGTGGTATTATGATATAAACCGAAGTGAGTTTACCCTCGACAACCGTTATTTCGAACATTTAGGTATTTCGGCCGGAGAAAACAACACTCTGACTATGGAAGAATACGTAAATATGATTCATCCTGACGACCGGCAAGCTATGGCCGACGCCTTTATTGTGCAACTTAGCGGCATGGAAACGTTCGATAAATCTGTCCCCTTCCGCTTGCATCGTGGAGACGGAACTTGGGAATGGTTTGAAGGCCAGTCTACTTATATTGCCAATATCTCAGGGCATCCCTATCGGTTGGTCGGTATCTGCATGAGTATTCAAGAATATAAAGACATAGAGAATACCTTAATCGAAGCACGTAAGAAAGCTGAAGAAAGTGACCGTCTCAAAATGGCTTTTCTGGCAAATATGAGCCACGAGATTCGCACACCACTAAATGCAATAGTCGGCTTCTCTGATGTAATCGGTTCCACTTATGATGAATTAAGCGAGGAAGAACGTGCCGATTTTGTGAGATTAATCAGTATCAACAGCGAACATTTAGTAAGACTGATTGATGATGTACTTGATTTATCCAAGATTGAATCAAATACCATTAAATTTACTTTTACTGACTGTTCTCTTCAATCTCTCATGATGGATATAGAGAAAGAACAAGCTATGAAACCTATATCCGAAATAGAGATCAGAGCATCATTTCCCAATGAAGATGTCTATATTAACACAGATGCTACACGTCTGAAACAAGTCGTATGTAACTTTATTAACAATGCCCGTAAATTTACCGAAAAAGGGTATATTCATTTTGGTTATGCAGTTGACCCAGTCAATGCAGACTTTGTGAATATCTTTGTGGAAGATACTGGGTCGGGGATTCCTCAAGAATGCCAAAAAGAAATATTCGACCGTTTTTATAAAGTAGATACTTTTAAACAAGGAACTGGCCTGGGACTTTCTATCTGCAAAACGATTGTGGAACATTTGCAAGGAGACATCTCTGTAGAGTCTGAAATGGGAAAAGGCAGTCGGTTTATCGTTACTCTTCCATTTGAAAGGCAGACAGAAGATTAATGTCCTCTGTATTCCTGCGGAGTGACACCGGTATGCTGCTTAAAAAATTTATTGAAGAAAGAGATATTGTAGAATCCCAAAGACAAAGCGATATTCTTCACCGGTTCATTACTTGACTTTAAACGAGACTTAGCATCCATCAGAATGACGGAAGCAATGACTTCCAGCGGGGTATTCCCCGCTGCCTTTTTAATTGTTGAACAAAAATGAGGCAGACTAAGTCCCAAATGATCAGCATAAAAGGAGGCACCATGATGAACTGTATAATTCTTCATGACCAGTTGCAGGAACTCCTGGTATATCTCATATTTTCTTGATTGAGTAGATAAATACCGATTGCTCTGTAGCTTATAAATCTCTGTTGCTCCCTGAATAAACATAGTGAGTACAGCCTTTACGATCTCTTTATTGGCCAATGTCTTGGCAGAAGCATACGCAAGAATCAATGACTCATAAAACATCTTATAGCTACAGGCTTGCAATGGAGACAAATTGATAACCGGATTTTCTACTATTATCGGAAGCAGATGCTGGGTGGACTTCATCAGATTTATATTTTCTATGAACTGAGATGAAAAGCCTGCATAATAAATATGAATATCAGATGAAAACTCATGAATTTCCATGAAATAATTAGGTGGCAGAGTGATTAAATCATTTTCGACAATATTATATCGTTCTCCATTAATTGTTGCCTGTATTGCCCCTTTCACACAAAGTATGAAGAATCCTGCCTCTATTTTACAATGAAAATTCTTATACCCATTCAGTAAATTTATCCCAAATCCTTCTCCCACTATATAATCAACTGTTAAATCGTACCTCGGTATATCGCTTTCCATCGTTATTGGGGACTTCTTTTCGATGTTGGTCGTAGTGAAAGTACCGGAACGAAATCTGCTTCCCTCGGTTGATTGCCGTATTGATATTATCTACCAAATAGTAAATCTGCTCGTTCAGCGGTTTTACTCTCTCGGAAACATACAGATTGCTTTTCAGCTCCGCCGCCTGATGGATGCTGGTCATCTGCGACAGCTTTTCGATCAGCTCCGCGCTTTTCTTTACCGTGATGAATTTGGACGATTCCACCGCATCAATCAGCAGTTTCAACTCCGGCAGAGTAAATAAATGACTACTCAGGGAATAGCGGTTCTCACGGCTTCTTTCTTCTTCAATATCAATGCCAATATCACAGAGCTTCGCAATATCGCCCGGTATTGTTTTTCTGTCGCAGGAAATGCCGTTGCCCTTCAGAAAAGCGAGGATGTCCGCCGTTGTTGCATAATGCTCGGCATCCGTGTTTTGCCAAAGGTATTTCAATATGTATAACAGTCTGCTCTTGGATTCTGCCATAGCGTCACTCCTGTTGTTTTTTGCGGAAGCCCTTATTTCTTTGAGCTTCTTTTCAGCTCGTATGTCCCGCCGACCGTGCCCTCGCCACCGATCAAGGTAAGGGTATTTCCGTCAACGGTAAATTCATATTCGGAATCCCGCACCGACTCGTTGGCGTAATCGATCATGAGCTTGTTGCCGTCGATGGTATAGGTGAAATCGTAGGATATGGAGGGCAGTTCCATTGCGCCGCTTCCGCTGCCGTCAAAGGAATAGGTGGTCGTTCCGTCGAACTCCCATGTGCCTGCAAGTGCGTCCGTGCCGCCGGAGCAGCCTTTTGCCAGCAGTATAATGCCAACGATGATTACCGCCAGTGCGGCGATCGCACCGCAAAGCACCATACGGCGCTGCGTCTGTTTTTTCTTCCTTTTTCTGATTCTCTCTACCGTTCGATCTGACTCGTTCGGGAATCGTCCCGGCGGTTGCTGCCTGATGGGGCGGTTCGATTGATAATCCTGCATCATGTGGTTCTTCTCCAGTCCAAGCGAAAGGGCGATGACGGCAATGTCCGTCACCGCCCTTTGCTCAAAGGTTCGCAGCTGATTTATTCAGCGTTTTCTTTCTTCTTTTTGCTGTAAGCGGTGATGCCGATCACTGCGCCGCCGCTGATAAACAGCAGTGCGATCCAGAGGATCATATTGCTGTTGTCACCGGTCTGCGGAGAATCCGGACCAGTCGGCTTGCCCGGCTCAGTCGGTGTTCCGGTAGCCGGAATCTCAACTGCCGCCTTCTTGTAGCCGCAAACCTTGCACTCCTCATGCTTGGAGCCCTTTTGCGTTGCGGTCGCTTCCTTGTCAACAACCCACTTGAAGTCGTGCGCCGCCTTATCGGCCTTATCTCCGCAAGAGCACTCATGCCAGTGGTTGTCGGCATCGTTCTTCCAGTCGGAGCCGTAGCTGTGAGTATGCTCACCGCCGCCGGTTGCCGGGATAGTTTCGGTTGCCATCGTATAACCGCAGACGGTGCATTCCTTATGCTTTGAGCCGCTTGTGGTAGCTGTTGCCGGGGTGTCGATAATCCATTCACCGGCGGTATGCGCCGCCTTGCTGTCCTCGATGATCACGCCGCAGCCGACAACGGTGCACTCTTTCCAGTGATCGGTATTATCGGACTTCCAGTCGGAAGCGCTATGACCTGTTGCCGCAAGGATTACGCTTGTCTTGTCGGTAATTTCGGATGCACCAGTTGCATCCTCAAACCACTTGTCACAGCCGTCGCAGGTGTAATATGCCGTGTTGCCTTTCTCCGTGCAAGTAGGAGCCTTTGCGGGAACGAGGGTCAGATTGTGCGTATGCGGTACGGTCTTGTCATATCCGCAGGTGTCGCAGATGTTATCGCTGCCGTAATCGTGAGCCGCCTCGTCCTTCGTTTCGTGGCAGCGAGAGCATTCTTTCCAATGATTGTCTGTGCCCTTGCTCCAATCGCTTGCCCATGCGTGCCCGAGCTGTGTACCTGCTGCTGTAAAGGTTTCTGTTGTGCTGATCTCTCCGCAGGAGCAGCTCTTGAAATATACTGCATCGTTGGTGCAGTCGGCAGCCGACTTGAGGGTTTCCGGCTTCTGAATTTCCTGATCGTAGGTGTGGGTATGGGGAATTGCCTTGTATGTTACAATAACGGTTTTTTCTGCGTCCATCGTAACATTCAGGATATTGGAAAGTACGTCTGTTGCAACGCCGTTCACAGTAACAATGTCGATTTCATAGCCGTCATCAGGGGTAAAGATAACCGTTTCGGTGGAGCCTTCGGTCAGTCCGGTTTTGCTTGCGGAAATCGTTCCGTGACCGCCGTTTACCTGTGTTGTGAGGCTATAGGTGGTGACAGGTGCGTTCTTGTAGGTCGCTTTCACGCTGACTTCACTGTCAGGCATTATGAAAGTAGTGGTTTCACTGTTCGCATCTTCAAGAGTAGTGCTGCCGCTTTCTACTACCCACTTATCAAACACCTTACCGTCAGGAGCCGCATTTGCGGTCAGAGTAATGGTTGTGCCTTGCGCCGCTTTACTGATTTCGCTTCCTGCACCGATTGTCGCTTTGCCGTCCGTTACGATGATGGAATACTCTTTACTCTCCCAGATTGCATAGAAGGTAGTATCCGAGCTTACTTCATAGGTCGTGCCGGAAATAACCGAACCGTCGGCACTGGTTGACCAGCCCTTGAATTGCTTGCCTTCCGGTTCAGTAAAACCGCAGGCGGGCAGGGTGTAGCTGCCGGAAACGCCGGTGACATCTGCCATTGTGCCGCCGCCACCGTTGGCATTGAATCTGACGGTGTACTCGGCAGGCGGAGTCACGGTGCGGTCATAGCCGCAGGTGTCGCAGATCATATCCGCATCGTCGTCATAGCTATGTGCTTCCGTTACCCGGCCCTTGTCGGCGTATGGGCAATTTTCAGCGGCGCAGACGCGGTAATGGCCGGTTTCGCCATCGGCGGTCCAGTCGCCGTAGGTATGCTCATGCTGCGTACCGAAGCGCCCATAGGCGCAGACGTTGCAGAATTCATCCTGATCGTCATCATAGACGTGGGGCGCGCTGTCCATTTTTTCGCCCCAATACGGGCAGTCTTCGGCGGAGCAGATGCGATAGTGCCGTTCGGCATTATAGCGCCAGCCGTCAAAGGTGTGCGTATGGCTGAATTTGGTGGAGCGAACATAACCGCAGTCGTTGCAGTATGGATCCGTGTCATCATCATAGCTGTGGGCGGCTTTGTCCTTGATGCTGCCGGTCTTATCCGTGCAGTCTGCATCGGTACACTCGTGCCAGTGGCTGTTTATGTCCCAGCTCCAATCGCCGTAGACATGACCGCCGGAATGGTCCGGGGCAGCGGAACGCTCGTATTTGCAGACATTGCAGGTGGTGTCCGCGTCGTCGTCATAGACGTGGGCATCCCTGTTGATGATCCGACCGTTCTCCTCCGGGCAGTTCGGATCGGTGCATTCGCGCCAATGCTCCCGGCTGTCCCGGCTCCACTCGCCATAGAAATGGGTATGAGCCGGGGTGATGGAACGGTCGTAGCCGCAGACGCTGCAAATGTCGCCGCTGTAGGTGTGGCCGGACTTCCCGGTCTGGGCCTGGCAGCCGGGTTTGGTGCAGGTCTTCCAGTGTTCGGAACCGTCATAGTGCCATTCCCCGTAGGCGTGCTCGGTATGCCGGTAGCCGCAGACGGTGCAGTCGCCGTAGCTGTTGAAGGTATGGGCCGCTTTGTCCTTTTGAGAGCCGGATCGGTCTGTGCAGACCGGGTTGGTACACTCGCGCCAGTGGCTGGTCTCATCCCAACTGTTAAAGCCTTCCGAGTAGGTGTGGCCGCAGATGGTGCGGGTATAGCCGCAGGTGACGCATTCCGTGCCGGTCTCGCTGTCGTAAACATGCTCGGCATAGTCGGAAACAAATTTGCAATAGCCTGAGCTGACAAAGCACTGTTTCCAGTGATGGCTCCCGCTGGTCTTCCACTCGTCCGCGATATCATGCTCATGGGTCTCGTAGCTGTTGCAGGTCTGGCACCACCAATACTCCAGAACACCGTTTCTATACGAGGGGCTGAGGGTGTGCTTGCCGCGGGAAATGACCACATTGCAGCCGGGCTTTCTGCATTCCTTCCAGTGCTGTTCATCGTCGCAGAGATAGGTTCCGAAGTCATGCTGGCAGGTGATGGTACGGACGTAGCCGCAGGTCTCACAGGTGGCGTTGTCTTCGCCGAAGCTGTGGGCCTCGAGGTCCTCCGTAGCCGTGCAGCCGTCCTGCGCGCAGGCGTGCCAGTGACTGCTCTCGTCCGTGGACCAGACCTCCTCGAAGCTGTGCTCGTGGTCTGCCACACCGCAGCCGCGGCAGATGCCGTTTTCGTCATAGTCATGCACCGCGGTCACGAGGACGTTAAACTCGATATTCTTGGTGTAACGTTTCAGCGACCCCAACGCACCGCCGTGAATGGTTAGGTGATCCCGGATATCCTCCTCGTCGGGGACAAAGAAGGGGCTGCCCGCCTTGGGCTCCAGGTAGAATTCGGCGCAGTAGGTCTGGCCGCCGATGATGGTCCCCGTGAAGGTCTTTCCGTCAACCGTGCACCAGCAGGCATCAGTAGACTCCGGGTGCTGGCTGCGCAGCAGCCAGTAGGGGGCATCCTCCGGCGTTGTGACCACCGGGGGCGGCATTGTATCGTACTATGAACTGGATGATGATGAAGGACTGGGCGA
>OLOL01002649.1_pt1 | contig 12308 bp, 7 predicted proteins | sample 1673081 | NCBI WGS metagenome assembly OLOL01 (sample SAMEA3136753, study PRJEB25190) | human gut metagenome
GGCGTACACCCGGTGCCTGTGGGTTTCGTCACCGGCCAAATCCGGTCGGTGCTGGATGACATCGGCGCCGACGCCGTTAAGATCGGTATGCTGCACTCATCGGAACTTATCCGGGCCGTGCGGGAAACTTTGGCCGCTTACGACATCCGCAACATCGTCCTCGATCCGGTGATGGTCGCCACCTCCGGCGATCGGCTCCTGCAGGAAGAAGCGATCGCCACGCTCCAAGAAGAGCTGGTACCGTTTGTGCGGGTCATCACTCCGAATATCCCCGAAGCGGAGATTCTGCTCGGACGCAAGATCGCCGGACAGGAGGAGCTGCCGCAGGTAGCACGCGAACTCTCCTTCGGACGCAAAGTTTCCGTGTTGCTCAAAGCCGGACACCTGCACGATACCGAGCTTATCGACGTATTCTACAACGCCGAAACCGACAAAGCGACCCCTCTGCGCTCCATGCGGCTCGACACGCCTAACACGCACGGTACGGGCTGCACGCTCTCCTCGGCCGTAGCAGCTTTTCTCGCCCATGGATTGCCTCTGGACGAAGCGGTCGTCTGCGCCAAGGAGTACATCAATGCCGCAATCATCGCCGGAGCCGAATACGAAATCGGCAAGGGTCACGGCCCTGTGCACCATTTCTTCAACTTCTGGGAATAAGAGCGGGGCAGTACACCGAAACGGCGGAAATATTGTGCGAAGTGGGGATATTTTATGAAAATATCCCTATTTTTGCTTATTCAAACAATGTACAAAACACGAAGAGATATGTCAATGGTTTTCAAATTCCGAATGTTGAGCGAGGAAAACGACCATTTCGTCCGCGACTACGAGGTGCCGTACGATATGACGCTGCTCGGGTTTCATGAGTTCATCACGCGTTCGCTTGGCTATGAAGAGGGGATGTCTTCGTTCTTCACGGCCGACAAGCAGTGGAACCGGTTGCGCGAATTCACGCTGATGGACATGGGAGATAATTCAGAGGACGCTCCTCTGCCGATGGCGGACATAACGCTCGGTCAGTTGATTCACAACAATCGCGACCGGCTGATCTACCAGTTCGACCTCATGGGCGACCGGGCGTACTACCTCGAACTGACCGAAGCCAAAAAGCCGGAGCAAGGGATGGAATATCCGCGCGTAGCTTTCGAGCACGCCCCGGCTCCCGATCAGTTCGATCCCGACGCCAATGAGTCGGAAGGCTCTATTTTCGAGGAGATGATGGGCGACTTCAGTTCGTTCGAAGGCGACGACAATTACAGCGACGATGACTGACAAGCGGCTCGTCGTTTTGGTCGGCGCAACGGGGTCGGGTAAAACGGATCTGAGCATTCGCCTGGCAAAGCATTACCGGGCGCCGATCCTTTCGACCGATTCCCGGCAAGTGTATAGGGGAATGCCGATCGGTACAGCACAGCCCACGAATGAACAATTAAAAGCCATTGAACACCATTTTATTGCCACACTCGACATACAGCAGGACTTCAACTGTGGGCAATACGAAGTGCAGGCGCTCGAACTGCTTCGGCAACTGTTCGTACGGCACGATACGGTAATCGCGGTCGGAGGATCGGGATTGTATGTGAAGGCTCTTTGCGAGGGGATGGACGACCTGCCGGAAGCCGACCCGGAATTGCGGAGAACACTCCGACAGCGACTTGCGAATGAAGGCCTCGAATCGCTGGGCGAAGAGTTGAAGCGGCTCGATCCGGTTTATTATGCGCAGGTCGATCGGAGCAATCCTGCACGTGTCGTGCGGGCATTGGAGGTATGTCTGCAAACCGGACGTCCCTATTCGGAACAGCGGACAAAGCCCCGACGCGAACGGAACTTCCGAATCCTTAAAATCGGAACCGACGTTCCCCGTGCCGAACTCTACGGGCGAATCGATCGCCGCGTGGACGAAATGCTGGCAGAAGGACTGGAGGTCGAAGCCCGTCGGCTCTATCCCTACAAACACCTGAACGCCCTGCAAACGGTAGGGTATAAGGAGTTGTTCGCCTACTTCGACGGACGATGCAGCCGCGACGAGGCAGTGGAGCTTATCAAACGAAACACGCGCCGCTACGCCAAACGGCAGCTCACCTGGTTCCGCCGCGACCCGGAAATCTTCTGGACCCCACCCGGCGACACTGATAAAATCATAGCATATATCGACGGGACGTTGTAAATCAGTAAATTTTTGTTACTTTTGTCCCGTCTTTTTCCGAAGACGGCTGCTCGGATGGTGGAATAGGTAGACACGCCGGACTTAAAATCCTGTGGCCAGCAATGGCCGTGCGGGTTCGATTCCCGCTCCGAGTACGGACCGACCGCTAATCGCAAGATTAGCGGTCGGTTTTATTTTCACAGACCACAATCTGACGTCATACAGAGAGCGATACGTTTTCGACCGGGTTTCAACTTTCAAACGATTGCCGACCGTACGATAAATTTTCGGACAACAACAACCTTGTTTTAACTTTTAATAAGGAAAAGCGATATACTACCAACCTATATCTACCGGGAAATAGATTTTAGCCCTTGCCATATTTATTTAGAAGCAAGAAATTTGCAATTAAAAATATTTAGCTATCTTTGCCACACAATCCGACAACCGATCATCCGATCGGTTTCATCACCCACTTAATATATCCAACATTTTATTCGGACAAATATGCAAGACCTTAAAGCACTTGAAGGCAAGAGTCTGGCTGAATTGCGTGAAATAGGTAAGGCACTGGGAATCCCTCACCTTATGATGAAAAAAAAGGACCTTATCGAAAAAATCCTGAATTTCACGCAGGACGGAGGCGTTGCGGATACCGAAACGCAACAAAGCCCCGCCGAAGCTCCCAAGAAAACCCGTCGGCCGCGTATTGCCAAGACGGAATCCGCTCAGGCCTCCGTCGAAATACGGGAGCAACCCGCCGCACAGACCACGACGACACCGACTCCCGCAGCGACAAAAGAGAGCGGTAAACGACGCGGCAGGCCCCCCCGTAAGGTGCAGGCCGCCCTTTCGGTGGCAGCCACCGATATACCCCAAACAGAGCTAATAAAAATCCCCCGGGAAGAAGAACCCGTCCGGGAAATACACGAAGAACAACCGCCGCTTCCCGCAACACGTCCGGCAGAGGAGGTCATTACCAAAGACGATTTTGCGGGAGAAATCGCCGGTGAAGGTGTTCTGGAGGTAATGCCGGACGGCTACGGGTTCCTGCGCTCGGCAGACTACAACTACTTGAACTCCCCGGACGACATCTACGTTTCTCCTTCACAGATCAAGCTCTTCGGACTGAAGGCGGGCGACACGGTGACCGGCACGATCCGCCCGCCCAAAGAGGGCGAGAAGTATTTCCCGCTGGTGCGCGTGACGGACATCAACGGACTGGAACCGGAGTACATCCGCGACCGCGTACAGTTCGAATTCATGACCCCGCTTTTCCCGAGCGAAAAATTCTGTCTCACGGGCAACGGCCACAACAACCTCTCGTGCCGCATCGTGGATCTCTTCTCGCCGATCGGCAAGGGGCAGCGTGCGCTGATCGTCGCCCAGCCCAAGACCGGTAAAACGGTGCTCATGCAGTCGATCGCCAACGCCATCGCCGACAATCATCCGGAAGTCTATATGATCGTACTGCTGATCGACGAGCGTCCGGAGGAGGTAACCGAAATGGCACGCAACGTAAAGGCCGAAGTCGTGGCTTCGACCTTCGACGAACAGGCTTCGCGTCACGTCAAGGTAGCCGAAATGGTGCTCGAAAAAGCCAAGCGCATGGTCGAATGCGGACACGACGTAGTGATCTTCCTTGACTCTATCACTCGTCTGGCACGTGCTTACAATACTGTATCTCCCGCATCCGGTAAAGTACTTTCCGGTGGTGTGGACGCCAATGCACTTCACAAGCCCAAACGCTTCTTCGGTGCTGCCCGTAACATCGAAAACGGCGGTTCGCTGACTATCATCGCTACCGCACTGATCGACACCGGTTCCAAAATGGACGAAGTTATCTTCGAAGAATTCAAAGGTACAGGTAACATGGAGTTGCAGCTTGACCGCAACCTGTCCAACAAGCGTATCTTCCCTGCTGTCAACATCACCGCATCCAGTACTCGTCGCGACGATCTGCTGCTTGACAAGACAACACTCGACCGCATGTGGATATTACGCAAATACCTTGCAGATATGAATCCTATCGAAGCAATGGATTTCGTAAAAGACCGCCTGGAAAAAACAAGAGACAACGACGAATTCCTGATGAGCATGAATAGCTGATCAAGAATAAACGATCATAAATAAGGAACGGTGAATATACTGGACGATGAATAATCGCAGTTTATTCACCGTTCTTTTTATGATTTCCATTAATTCTTTTCATTTATTATTCATCGCGGTCTTCGCTGTTCCTCATGAATCGTTCATCGCATATTTCATTTTTGTACAAATTACTTTCATTTACGTCCAAAACCACTCCCCCGCCCTTTTTTGCTTTTTGTTTTTTCCTACTTTTGCTACCCAATCAATTACTTAATTCTAGCCAAGAATGAAAACAATTTATCCATTCATGGGATTAGCCCTTTGTGGCGCAGCAGCCCAGGCACAAGAAAAGCCGAACTTCCTGATTATCCAGTGCGACCATCTCACACAACGTGTCGTAGGCGCTTACGGACAGACACAAGGCTGCACACTTCCCATTGACGAAGTAGCATCAAGAGGAGTTATCTTCTCTAACGCTTATGTAGGCTGCCCCCTCAGCCAACCTTCACGCGCAGCATTATGGAGCGGCATGATGCCTCACCAGACCAATGTACGTTCAAACTCCAGCGAACCCGTCAACACCCGCCTGCCGGAAAACGTGCCGACACTGGGTAGTCTCTTCTCCGAAAGCGGTTATGAGGCCGTACACTTCGGCAAGACTCACGACATGGGCTCACTGAGAGGCTTCAAACATAAAGAACCGGTAGCCAAGCCATTCACCGATCCCGAATTTCCGGTCAACAATGACAGTTTCCTGGATGTAGGAACCTGCGAGGATGCCGTTGCCTACCTCAGCAATCCTCCGAAAGAACCTTTTATTTGCATTGCAGATTTTCAGAACCCGCATAATATCTGCGGATTCATCGGCGAAAACGCAGGAGTACACACCGACCGGCCGATCAGCGGACCACTGCCCGAATTGCCGGACAACTTTGACGTGGAAGACTGGAGCAATATTCCGACTCCCGTACAATATATCTGTTGCAGTCACCGCCGCATGACACAGGCTGCCCATTGGAACGAAGAAAACTATCGTCACTACATCGCCGCCTTCCAGCATTACACCAAGATGGTGTCCAAGCAAGTAGACAGCGTACTGAAAGCCCTCTACTCCACCCCTGCCGGAAGAAACACGATTGTCGTAATTATGGCGGACCACGGCGACGGCATGGCATCCCACCGCATGGTGACCAAGCATATCAGCTTCTATGATGAAATGACCAACGTTCCGTTTATCTTTGCCGGTCCCGGCATCAAGCAGCAGAAGAAACCCGTAGACCACCTGCTGACACAGCCGACCTTAGACCTCCTGCCCACCCTTTGCGACCTGGCAGGCATCGCCGTTCCGGCAGAAAAAGCCGGCATCAGCCTTGCACCGACTCTAAGGGGAGAGAAACAAAAGAAAAGCCACCCTTACGTTGTCTCCGAATGGCACAGCGAATATGAGTACGTTACCACTCCCGGACGCATGGTGCGCGGACCGAGATATAAATACACCCATTATCTGGAAGGCAACGGAGAAGAACTGTACGATATGAAAAAAGATCCGGGTGAAAGAAAAAATCTTGCCAAAGACCCTAAATACTCCAAAATACTCGCCGAGCATCGTGCTTTGCTGGACGATTACATCACACGTTCCAAAGATGATTACCGCAGTTTGAAGGTAGATGCCGATCCCCGGTGCAGAAATCATACTCCCGGCTACCCCAGCCACGAAGGTCCTGGGGCACGGGAGATCCTCAAAAGAAAATAATTCTATAAAAAAGAGTGAAGATTGCTTGCCAGTCTTCGCTCTTTTTATTTCTTTTGCACATCACCATACGAGCAAACAAAATAGTGAATAGTAATTTACAGCATATAATAGCCCTCATTGCAGCCATATTCATATCGGCGGCTCTCCATGCAACAAACCTGAACAAAGAACGACTTACCTTACTCCAGCCACTTGTCGAGCATGATCTTTCTTTCAATACAAATATCGATATTACAACGGACAGCATCATCTTATGGGAAAAGCTCTTAAGCCCCGAACTTGAAAAGCAGCAAGAATATCATATTCTGTTTCCATTGAAAATGATGGCAGTTCAGGCATTAATTACAGAAGGAAATATCAGTCTGGCAGTCAACAACGCCAACTCAATGTATCAGCAAGCCAAAGCTATAGATTATCCTTTCGGAACGGCACTGGCATTGCGTGCCCTTGCAGACACCTACCAAAGTTCGGGAAATCCCCAGTCTGCTATAGAGTCTTATGAGGAATCCTTGAAAATAATGCAAAAAATTCCGGCAAGTATTCCATATCTTAAGACAAGCATGTTTCATTTGATCCTGAGCAAACTCAAATACAGGCAAATGACAGATATCGAAAAAGATTTTGCCTATCTGGAGTCTCTTTACCATAAAGAATCAGGTTTGCCCGATGACTTCTATCTGCCTTGCAGCTATGCCTATTATTATATACAGACAAACAACCTTCCAAAAGCACTGGAGTATCTGAAACAGCTGGACTCCATCTACGAAAAATATCCGTATCCCTACTATTCTTCAATCAGCAACTATATGTATGCCGGCTATCATATTGAGTCAAAAGAATATGATAAAGCGCTGAAAGAATATGAAGAATTACTCACCATAACAAAGAAAACGGCTTTATTCAGACATGTTCAGTTATTACAGGAACGCGCCAAAGTCCTGGTACTTATGAATCAGAAACAAGAGGCGTGCAAGATTTATGAGGAGATTAATCATCTCAAAGATTCATTGGACGCCCAAAGTTATCTCAGCCAGATAAACGAACTGCATACCCTGTATCAGATAGATAAAAGCGAACTTAATTATATCAACATACAAAAAAATCTCTATTATTGGAGTCTGTCTGTGATCTTAGTGATCGTAGTACTGATCATCATTGCCATTTTCCGCATCAAGCGCACCAACAATCGTCTTCTGCAATCACAACAGGAACAGGAAAAAGCCAAGAAACAAGCAGAAAAGTCTATCCACACCAAAAGCCTTTTTCTCTCCAATATGAGCCATGAGATTCGTACTCCGCTCAATGCTTTATCTGGTTTTTCAGCTATTCTGACAGAAGAATCCATCGACAACGAAACGAAACAACAGTGCAACGATATCATCCAGCAGAACTCAGAACTGCTGCTCAAACTGATTAATGATGTAATTGACTTATCCAGCCTTGAAATTGGAAAAATGCAATTCAAATTCAACGAGTGTGATATTGTAGCGCTATGCAGAAATGTCATCGACATGGTAGAGAAAATAAAGCAGACTCAAGCGGAAGTACGGTTTTCCACCTCTCTCAGTTCACTGAAGCTGACCACGGACAGTGCCCGCCTGCAACAAGTACTGATCAATCTGCTTATCAACGCCACAAAGTTTACTGCACAAGGCACTATCACCCTGGAACTGGTGAAACAAACGGAAGATACGGCCCTTTTCTCCGTTAGTGATACCGGTTGCGGAATCTCCAAGGAGAACCAGAACAAGATATTCAACCGCTTCGAAAAGCTCGATGAAAACGCACAAGGCACAGGACTCGGATTATCTATCTGCCAGCTTATCATTGAGCAACTGGGAGGCAAAATATGGATCGACCCGGACTATGACAAAGGAGCACGTTTTCTGTTCACACACCCGATTTGCCATGCGCAGATAAAGAAGGAGGAAACACGATGAAACGACTGATATTACTGATCATCACCTGCTATGGCCTACTGTCGGGCTATGCAAACACCGATACAGCCTCAGACAGTCTGCTGCAAGTGTTGCAAACACTGCCGCATGACACCACACGCCTCTCTACCCTGAACGACATTATCAAGATAGAGCAGAACAACTACAAATGTATCCAGTATTCGGATTCGCTGATGCAGGAAGCGTTAAAACTGAAAAATGACAAGTATGCCAGTTTAGCCGCTTATTATCATTTGTTGTATTATTACAACCGTTGCGAACAGGATAGTGTAGCCAAATGGATAGTCAAGATGGAACCGTTGGTACAAAAATCCGGTTTATGGGATTATTTCTTCGACGCCCGACGCTTTCAGATTGACCTATACACCTTTACCGAACAATATGAGCTTGCCATCAGCGAAGCAAACAAGATGAAACAGAAAGCCCTTGATATTGACAATAACCGTGGAACGGTAGCTGCTTATCAGTGCCTGTCCAACGCATATATCGGCAGCCAGCGCTGGGACGAGGGGCTCAAAGCATTGGAAGAAGCCTACAGGCTGCTTCCAAAGAATGGCAATGCAGTAGTCCATATCTCCGTCCTGTCACAGCTCATATCCGTAACCAAAGAAATGAAGGACAATTACAGGCAACTAAAATACCTGCAAGAGTTGGAAAATGTACTCCGTAAATTCATCATTGACAATCCATCTCTAAAAGACGGATTTGCAGACGTATTCATTTTCAATGAGATTTTCTATGCGCATTATTACCTGAATACCAATCAGCCCCAAATTGCTTATTCACATATAGAAAAGTCTAAAAAGTATCTGACTGAAAATACCTATTTCATGTATAAGGTGCTCTACTACGACATCTATGCGAAATACTATCAGAGTATCAAACAATATCAGCAGGCATCAGCCTACATCGACACGACATTAACTATGCTCAAGAAAGATTTCACCAGCGACTATGCCGAACAACTGCTGAAACAGGCTAAAATATGGGTGGAAGCCGGAGATAATAACAGAGCGACAACTCTCTACCAACAGGCACTGGCCATCAAGGACTCAGCTGCCATGGCACTCTCCAACACCCAAATGGAGCAAATCAAAAAAAGCTATAATCTGGATAAGATAGAACTGGAACAACAAAAGCAGACCAACCAAATACGTCTGATCAGCCTGATCGTAATCAGTGCCATTCTGATCGTATTATTTATTTCCCTATTCCGGCTCTCCAAAATCCGCAAAGCCCTGAAATATTCCGAGAGCGAAATACGCACAGCAGCGGAAACGGTACGGGTAACCAACGAAATAAAAAATCGCTTCCTGTCAAACATGAGTTATAACATCCGGACCCCGCTCAACAACGTGGTAGGTTTCTCGCAACTCATAGCCAGCGAACCGAATATAGATGAAAAAACAAGAGAAGAATACTCGGCGATCATCCACCAAAGCTCAGAAAGATTAATGAGACTGGTCAATGATGTACTCGACCTGTCTCGTCTGGAAGCCAAAATGATGAAGTTCCAGATACAAGACTATGATGCTGTCTCACTTTGCAACGAAGTATGCTACATGGCACGCATGAATAATGAAAAGACAGGCATTCAAGTCCGCTTCACTCCGGAAGTCGAGTCACTGTCCCTTCGCACAGATACCACCCGATTGGGATACGCTCTGCTCAGTACCCTGACCTATCCGCATGAACATGAAACAGAGGGACAACAGGAGGAACGGATTATCCGCTTTACATTAAGCCGGAAAGGTGAAATGCTTTATTTCCGCATTCTCAACTCTCCATTGGCGGACGAGGCTTTCACCTCACAGGAGACCGGCATCAGGCATGAGATCAACCAGTTATTGCTGGCTTACTTCGGAGGAAGCTATCAGGTAAACGCCCGGGGAACGGAAGGCCCGGAAATTGTTTTCACCTATCCCATTGCTTCAGAATCGGAATAAAGCGCTATCTTTGCAAACTGTAAACTTAAACGCTTAATTATGTATACCAACAAACAGATTTGGAGTGTCAGTTACCCGATACTACTCAGCTTGCTGGCGCAAAATGTCATCAATGTCACCGATACCGCATTCTTAGGGCACGTTAGTGAAGTGGCCCTGGGAGCTTCGGCTATGGGTGGACTATTTTATATATGTATATTCACCATCGCTTTCGGATTCAGCACAGGATCACAAATTGTCATTGCACGACGCAATGGAGAAGGACGCTACAGTGATGTAGGTCCCGTAATGATTCAGGGGATTATGTTCCTCCTGTTGATAGCTATATTGATGTTCGGCTTCACCAAAGCGTTCGGAGGAAATATCATGCGGTTGCTGGTTTCTTCCGAATCCATCTACGAAGGCACTATGGAGTTTCTGGACTGGCGTATTTACGGGTTCTTCTTCTCGTTTGTCAATGTCATGTTCCGTGCCCTGTACATCGGCATCACACGTACCAAGGTCTTGACCATCAATGCTGTTGTCATGGCATTAACCAACGTCATATTGGACTATGCACTGATTTTTGGTAAATTCGGTCTGCCGGAAATGGGAATCAAGGGAGCTGCCATCGCTTCTGTACTGGCGGAAGCCTCTTCCATTCTCTTCTTCCTTATCTATACATATATCAGTGTTGATTTGAAAAAGTATGGTCTGAATCGTCTGCACTCGTTCGATCCGGCATTGCTGATGCGTATTCTCAGCATTTCTTGCTTCACGATGCTTCAATATTTCTTATCGATGGCGACCTGGTTCGTGTTCTTTGTTGCCGTAGAACGGTTGGGACAACGGGAACTGGCCATTGCCAATATTGTCCGTAGTATCTACGTCGTACTGCTGATTCCGGTGAATGCACTGGCAACAACGACCAACAGCCTTGTCAGCAATGCCATCGGCGCAGGAGGTATCCAATACGTCATGCCGCTTATCAATAAAATAGCCCGATTCTCGTTCTTCATCATGCTAGGACTGGTGGGATTGTCGGTTTTGTTTCCTCAGTTCCTCCTCTCCGTATATACCAGCGAAGCAGCGTTAATCACCGAGTCCGTACCTTCGGTATACGTTATCTGCTGCGCCATGCTCATTGCATCAGTAGCCAATGTCGTATTCAACGGCATCTCCGGAACAGGAAATACGCAGGCAGCCCTGTTGCTCGAAACCATCACGATTGCCATTTACGGTTCCTACATCGTTTTCGTCGGAATGTGGCTCAAAGCACCGATTGAAATCTGCTTTACGATTGAGATTCTGTACTATACCTTGCTGTTGATAACAAGCTATATTTACCTCAAAAAAGCAAAATGGCAGAATAAAAAGATATAAATACAAGAGATTTTTGTACATTTGCAGGCTCAAAATATTAATTCGTAATTAAATAACTATGTTCGATAATTTAAGTGAAAGACTAGAACGGTCATTCAAGATTCTGAAAGGTGAAGGCAAAATCACCGAAATTAACGTGGCGGAGACGCTGAAAGATGTACGTAAGGCTCCGTTATTCCTTCAGCTTCAGGCCGTCCTTGAAGGCCTCGCCCACGCGCTCCGTGACCCGGTAATAGCCGTGGGTATAGGGGTCAAAGGCAATGGCGTCCACCCGGGAGATATCCACCTTGCCGTCCGCCATGACCCGCTCCACCATGGTGCCCCAGGCGGCGTTCATCACGTTCACGCTGCCGTCCTCGTTATACGTTGCGATCATCAGAACCGGCTGCCCCGTCAATGACAAACGCAGAGGCGGACCGCTGCCGCCCCCTTACTCCCCTGCCAGATAAGCTGTGGCGTGGTTCTTGTCCATTCTGTAATCACATAACCAGAAAGCCGTGAGGCTTCGGAGGATGTCCGGAGTCTCACGGCTTTTTCTGCGGGGTCAGTCCCGGCAGAAAACGTGGATATCGAAGCTGATGGTCACGTCCAGCGCCGTCAGCGCCGCCAGACGCTCCGCCCCGGATCGGGGCGTTTTCCAATAGTACGGCGTCATCTGGAACAGGGCGTGGATGTCCTCCTGACAGGGCAGATGGATCACCGACTCCACGTGGCGGATCTCCCGGTACGAAAACCCGGGATAGGGGGTCTGCTTCACCTCATTGGGATAGGGGCGGTCATACAGCACCTGCTTCAGCTCCCACAGGTGCTTCTCCGACGGCACCACATACACGAAAGCGCCCCCCGGCGACAGCACCCGGCGGAACTCCTCGATGGCCAGGGGGGAAAAGCAGTTCACCAGCAGGTCCACCGCCCCGTCCGCCACCGGCAGATGATACGACGACGCCACGGCGAACTCCACGTCCTTCTCCCGCTTGGCGGCCCGGCGGAGGATGGCCTTGGAGATGTCCGTCCCCGCCATGCAGGGGGCCTTCCCGGCGTCCCGCAGCGCC
>OLOL01002657.1_pt1 | contig 12280 bp, 8 predicted proteins | sample 1673081 | NCBI WGS metagenome assembly OLOL01 (sample SAMEA3136753, study PRJEB25190) | human gut metagenome
AGCGAAAACGCCCCTAAGCGAGCAAGGTGACGTGAAAGAGGAGGGAAGCGTACTTTGGTACGCAACCGACGATTGAACGTCAGATTGCCGCTTAGGGGCGTTTGCAGCGTCGAGCGGTCCGCCGTTCGTTAGAACGGCGGAACCAAAGGAGCAGCGTCGAGCCGTTACGGCGTTTGGTAAAACGCCGTAACCTACACCCGCTCCGCGATCTCATGGATGAGGTAGTCGGTCTTTTCCCAGCCCAGGCACGGGTCGGTGATCGATTTACCAAAGACGCCGCCGTCGACCGGCTGGTTGCCGTCCTCCAGGTAAGACTCGATCATAAAGCCCTTGACCAGCTTGGAGATGGACTCGTTGCGGCGGCAGCTGTCGAGCACTTCCTTGCAAATGCGATATTGCTCCAGCGGACGCTTGCCCGAGTTGTCGTGGTTGCAGTCGATGACCGCTGCCGGATTGGCATAGCCGGCGTGCTCGGTATAGCGCTCGGCCAGGCGTTCCAGGTGCTCGTAGTGGTAGTTGGGGTAGGTGCGCCCATCGAGACCGATGTAGCCACGCATAACGGCGTGCGCGAGCGGATTGCCGTCGCACTCGACCTCCCAGTTGCGGAAGATGAAGCTCTGGTGCGCCTGTGCGGCGTAAATGGAGTTGAGCATGACGGTAGTAGAGCCGGCAGTGGGATTCTTCATGCCGACGGGTACCGAAATGCCGCTCGACACCAGGCGATGCTCCTGGTTTTCGACCGAGCGTGCGCCCACGGCCACATAGCTCAGCAGGTCAACGAGGTACTGGTAGTTGGACGGATAGAGCATCTCGTCGGCGGTGAAGAAGCCCGTTTCCTCAATAACGCGCAGGTGCATATGGCGGATGGCCTTGACGCCCTCGAGCAGGTCGTCGGGAGCCTCGGGGTTGGGGTTGTGCAGCAGGCCCTTGTAGCCGGTGCCCTTGGTGCGCGGCTTGTTGGTGTAGACGCGCGGAATGATGATGAGCTTGTCCTTGACCTCTTCGGCGGTCTTGGCCAGTCGGTTCATATACTCGAGCACCGAATCCTCGCGGTCGGCAGAGCACGGGCCGATGATGAGCACCTTACGTGCGTCCTCGCCGGTAAAGACCTTGGCGACCTCGGAGTCGAATGCCTGTTTCTTAGCGGTAAGCTCGGCGGAAAGCGGCATTTCCTCGCGGATCTCCATGGGGATCGGCAGCCTGCGTTTGAATTCCATGGCCATAGGGGCCTCCTCAATCTATAGAAAGAGCAATAAGCGTATTCTCGAATGCTCGGCATTATCCGCTGTCGCACGCTAAAGTGCAAGCCCTTGCCACCCCGAAACCTGCCAAAAGGGACAGGTTTATTTTGGCAGGTTTTATCTGGGTAAACGTTGGCGGATGCTGGGAGGGAGCGGCGCCGCGCGAGACCCTAAGGCTGTTGTCGGTTCCCCAGGAAATACCCTGTGGGCAAAAAATGCCAAATATGAGTACGGTTGCTAGCTTAGTATCATATTGCCTTCGCAAAATAATAGACATAACAGCAAAATATGTTCATTAACGCAAACACATATAAGTTCGCTATAGGGCTGTTTGATCATTTTAGGGACGCGTGTAAGCCGTGAAAGCGGTATTTGGGGCTGTTTTGGCTGTTACTAAAAGGGTAACAGTACTCATATTTGCCATTTTTTGCCCACGGGGCCTCGAAGGGGCTGTCAATCAGGTCCCAGGGGAGGCGGTTCGAGGGTCGCAAAACAAAAACGGGGGCGCAGGTTGTCCTGCGCCCCCGTTTTCTTGGCATTGCGGTTGTTTGCCGCCGGTTTTTACGCCGCTTCGTCGAACTGCGAATTGTACAGATCGGCGTAGAAGCCGCCTTGGGCGAGCAGCTCGTCGTGCGTGCCCTTCTCGACGATGTCGCCGTCGCGAATCACCAAGATCACGTCGGCGTTGCGGATCGTGGACAGGCGGTGCGCGATGACAAAGCTGGTACGGCCTTGCATTAGCGCATCCATGGCACGCTGGATGAGCTCCTCGGTGCGAGTGTCAACGTTGGAGGTCGCCTCGTCCAGAATCAGCGTCGGGCGGTCGGCCAAAATGGCACGGGCGATGGTCACGAGCTGGCGCTGGCCCTGCGACAGATTGGTGCCCTCCTCGTTGATCATAAAGTCGTAGCCGCCGGCGAGCGTATGGATAAAGTGATCGCAGCGTGCGGCGCGTGCAGCGGCCTCGACCTCGGCATCGCTCGCATCGGGGCGTCCGTAGCGGATGTTCTCGCGGATCGTGCCGTTAAACAGCCAGGTATCCTGCAGCACCATGGCAAACTCGCCGCGCAGCGCCGCTCGGTCCCAGTCGCGCACGTCGACACCCTCGACGCGCAGCGAACCGCCGTCCACATCGTAGAAGCGCTGCAGCAGCTTAATGAGCGTGGTCTTGCCGGCGCCAGTAGGACCGACGATGGCGATGGTCTGGCCGGGCTCGGCCTCACAGCTAAAGTCGTGGATGATGGTCTTGTCGGGCGTGTAGCCAAACTTGACATGGTCAAACTCCACGTGGCCGGGGCGCTTCTCGGGAATCTGCGCGTCGGCCTTCTGCTCCTCCTCGGGCGCGGCCAGGAACTCAAAGACGCGCTCGGTGGCAGCGGCCATCGACTGCATCGTGTTGCTCACGTTGCCCAGCTGCTGCACCGGCTGCGTAAAGTTGCGCACGTACTGGATAAAGCTCTGGATGTCGCCGGGCGTGGCATTGCCGGTCAGCGCGAGTTGCGCGCCCACCACGACGACGCCCACGTAGCCCATGTTGCCCACCAAACTCATGAGCGGCATCATCAGGCCCGACAGGAACTGCGAGCGCCAGCCACTAATAAAGAGGCGGTCGTTTTGGCGGTCGAATTCCTCGATCGAGGCCTCGGCGCGGTCGAACACCTGAATGACGTTCTGGCCGGCAAAATCCTCCTCGATAATGCCGTTGACGGCGCCCAGAACCTGCTGCTGCTCGCGGAAGTACGGCTGCGAGAAGTGAATCATCACGGTCAGGATAATCGCAGCGGCCGGCAGCGTGAGCACGGTGACGCCGGTGAGCGGCAGGCTGATCGACAGCATCATGACGAGCACGCCGATAATCTGCGTCACCGACGTGATGAGCTGGGTCACGCTCTGGTTGAGCGACTGGCCGAGCGTATCGACGTCGTTGGTGATGCGACTGAGCACGTCGCCCTTGCTGTGTCCGTTAAAGTAGCTCATCGGCACGACGGCAATCTTGGCGGCGATCTCCTTGCGCATTCGGTAGCAGATCTTTTGCGTGACGCCGGTCATGAGCCAGCCCTGGATTAGACTGCAGGCAGAGCTCGCCAGATACAGGCAGAGCAAAAAGCCGAGCGTCTTGGCAATCCAGGCAAAGTCGACATCGCCGGTGCCGTTGACCTTGGCAACCAAGCCCTCGAACAGTTTGGTGGTAACCTGGCCGAGCACCTTGGGCCCCACAATGTTAAAGATGACCGAGCACACGGCAAAGGCGACGGCGGTAAACACGGCAATCTTGTGCTGGCCGATATAGCCGAGCAGCTGCCTCATGGTGCCCTTAAAGTCCTTGGCCTTTTCGCCGCGACGCATGCCGCCCATGCGGCCCATGGGACCACGCTGGCGGGTGGGCTTGGGAATCTGAGTCTTGGTCTCGTCTGCCATTAGCGCTCGCCTCCTTCCGTGACGGCTGCAATTTCTTCTTGGGTAAGCCCCAGCTCCTCGGCGGAAAGCTGCGACTGTGCGATCTCCAGGTACGCCGGGCAGCTGCGCAGCAGCTCCTCGTGCGTACCGGTGCCCACCACGTGGCCGTCGTCGAGCACGATGATCTGGTCGGCGTGCATGATGGTCGCGATGCGCTGGGCCACGACCACGAGCGCGGCGTCGGTAACGTTTTTGGCAAGCTCTTCGCGCAGGCGAGCGTCGGTCTTGTAGTCGAGGGCGCTAAACGAGTCATCGAACACCACGACCTCGGGCTTTTTGGCCAACGCGCGGGCGATGGCCAGGCGCTGGCGCTGACCGCCCGAAACATTGGAGCCGCCCTGGCTGATGGGGGAGTCGTAGCCGCCCTCGCGTTCGGCGATAAAGTCCTCGGCCTGGGCGATGCGCGCGGCCTGGCGCATGTCGTCATCGCTTACCATGTCGCCGGCAAACTTGAGGTTGCTCTCGACAGTGCCCGAGAACAGACGCCCCTGCTGCGGGATGTAACCAATGCGGCGGCGCAGCTCGGAAAGGGTCATGTCGCGCACGTCGATGCCGTCGAGCGAAATGCTGCCGCCCGTGACGTCGTACAGGCGCGGAATCAGCTGCACGAGCGTGGACTTGCCCGAGCCCGTGGAGCCAATGATGCCGAGCATCTGACCGGCATGCGTGGTGAAGTTCACGCCGCTGATGACATCGGCGCGGGCATCGGGATACTGGAAGCTCACGTCGCGGAAGGTGAGCTCACCGCGCGGCGCGCTGGCCACGGGCAGTTTGGGCGAGACAGGGTCGTTGATGCTCGTGGGGCAAGTGATGACCTCTTCCACGCGCTCGGCTGCGACCTCGGCACGGGGCAGGATGACCGAAACCATGGTGAGGATCATAAACGCCATGACGATCTGCATGGTGTAGGAGATAAACGCCATCATGTTGCCGACCTGCATCACGCCGTCGGACACGCCCTGCGCGCCAAACCAGACGATAAGCACGGTGATGCAGTTCATGACGAGCATCATGAGCGGCATCATAAAGCTCATGGCTCGGTTGGTGTAGAGCTGCGTGGTCATCAGGTCGAGCGACGCCTTGTCAAAACGCTCGAGCTCATGTTCCTCGCGGTTGAACGAGCGGATGGGCATAAGGCCGTCGAGCAGCTCGCGGGCGGTAAGGTTCACGCGGTCAACAAAGCTCTGCATCTTTTTGAACTTGGGCATGGTGAGGCCCATAAGCACGCCGACGACGGCCGAGACCGCGATGATGGCAACGGCGATGGTCCACTCCAGGCCGGTATGGTTGGCCAGGACGCGCATGACGGCGACGATGCCCATGACGGGGGCCATCAGACACATGCGGATAAACAGAGTTGCGGCCATCTGGATCTGCTGAATGTCGTTGGTGCAGCGGGTGATGAGCGAGGCCTGGCTAAACTTGCCCACCTCGGCCGGCGAGAAGTGCATAACCTTGTTGAAGGTCTCGCGGCGTAGGTCGCGGGCGATGGAGCAGGCGGTGCGCGAAGCCACGGCACCGGTCAGGATGGTGGCGACGAGCGACACGAGGCACAGCCCAAACATCGTGGTCGCCATGCGGCTCAGGTAGGCGTTCTGCACGTCGGCGGGGTCGATGCCCTGCGCCTTGTACTCGTCCTGTACATAGCTCACGGCGCGCTGGGTGACGATGGAGCCCGACATGGAGCCCATTTTGTCCGCCATTTGGTTGGCGCCCTCGACGAGCTTGCTTTGGTCTACCAGGCCGCCCTCGACACCCAGGCGCAGGCTCTTCATAGTGATCTTACCGCCGTCGGCATCAATCTGCTTTTGCATGTTCTGCGCCGCCGCGGCCTTCTGCTGCATCTCGGCGAGCTGCTCGGGCGTCATCGCCGCCATCTGCTCGGGGGTGGGCATGGCCTGGGCAGCGTTGTCGTCTTTCTCGCTGGACGAGCCCATCATGTCGCCCATGGAGTTGGCGTCGATGCCCTGGTTGAGCGAAAGGACAACAGTCTCGGGCAGGCTCATAATGTCGGCAATCTTGCCTCCATCGGCACGCTCTTCCTCGGTGCCCTCGTACGTTCGAATGCCGTTATTGTCTGCCTTGCTAAACACGGCCTCCACAGCCTTGGCGTCCTTGGCGCTCATAAAGAGTTCGAGGTCGTCGAGCGATTCGGCGCGGATGGTGTCGGGTACGGGCGACGCGATGCCGCCTTGCTGCACACCCACGTCGACGATGTCGCTCATATAGGTAGGCAGCGCCAGATCGGCGTTGCAGCTGATTACGATAAGTACGATAGCTGCGAACAGTGCCAGGATATGCTTTTTAAAGAGCTTGAGAATCCTCACTCGGCATCTCTCCTTTCTTGATTGCGGTCGATAATTTCGTTGGCACGTCTAAGAAGGCGCACCATCTCTTGGGTATCTGTTTCGCCAAGCTGCTCGAGGAAGGCCGCGGTGCGGTCCTCGAATTCCCGACGTTTGATTTCGATAACCTGGAATCCTTTGTCGGTCACCGTGACGTGTACGCGACGACGGTCGGTCTTTGAGTGCTCGCGCTCGACCCAGCCCTTGGCCTCGAGGGCGCGCAGGATATTGGCGATGCGGGCGCTCGAGACCCAGGCGCGATCAGCGAGTTCGCTCGGCGTGAGCGAGCCGCCGGCGCGCATGAGGGCGCGCATGACGGCCATCTCGCCACCCAGAGCCTGGTCGGCAAAGCGCGAAACGCGCTGGTGCATGCTGCCAAACTCGGTAAAGAGCTGACGCCCAAGCTCATGGAAATCGGTATCTTCCACCGAAAACCCCTAACACTAGAAACTATTTTCGGTGGAAGATGATACCCCCATACGCGGGCCTCATACAGTGGGCAATATTAAGAGCTCATTAAGACTTAAAATCATTCAATCGCTGAAGCGTTTCAAAGAACTATCATGCCCGCGGTTAGGCGAGGGGTTGTCACCACCATGACGACTGGGACTCATATAATCGCCACGTGCGATGCTCCAACTTCCCGCAAGGAGACACCTTACATAAAGGGGGATGGAGTCACGGCATTTGACTTCACGGGCAAGACCGCGATCGTCACGGGCGGCACTCAGGGCATTGGCCTCGAGATCGCCAAGGGCATCGTCGCGGGCGGCGGACATGTCGCGCTCATCGCAAGGAACGCTGCTAAGGGCGAGGCCGCAGTGGCCGAGCTTGGCGAGGGCAACAAGTTCTATCAGCTCGATGTCGCCGATGCGCCCAAGGCGCGCGAGACCGTCGAGCAGATTTTTACGGACCTGCCGCAAACCAACATCCTGATCAACTGCGCTGGCGTCATCAGCACTAAGAAGTTCGACGAGATCGACGACACCGAGTGGCGTCGCACCATCGACATCAACCTCAACGGTACCTTCACTATGATGAACGCCGTGTACCCGCACTTTAAGGCGGCCCATGCCGGCACTATCGTCAACGTGAGTTCCGTTGCGGGCAAGATCGGTGGCGGCCTGCTCGGCACCGCTGCCTACGCCAGCTCCAAGGCCGGTGTTAACGGTCTAACCAAGGCAGTCGCCAAGGAAGGCGGCAAGTTTGGCGTTCGCTGCAACGCCGTGTGCCCGTCGCTCACGTTGACCGATATGACCTCGATTCTCTCTGACGAGAACTCTCAGCGCATCATCAACGGTATTCCTCTGGGCCGCGCCGCCCAGGCCAGCGAGCCTGCGCAGATGGTGCTGTTCTTCGCTTCCGACCTCGCCAGCTTCGTGAACGGCGAGATCGGTGACTGCGACGGCGGCATCGTCCTGGACGGGTAATACCCCGCGACGATTATTCGGCGACGGCTCCTGCGACTCGGGACCGTCGCCTTCTTTCTGACATAGGCGCGTGCGGCTACGATTCGCATGCATCCAAAGGAGATATATATGAGTGAATCGACTGCGGTGGAGGCGCCGGCGGCAAAGGAGCCGTTCTTTAAGATGTCCTCCATCCCGGGCGCCAATATTTTGGTGCCGCTTCTGTTGGGCTGCCTGCTCAATACGCTATTCCCTGACCTGTTCAAAACGCTCGGCAGCTTTACGCTTGGCATGACCCAGCAGGGTGCAGGCCCGCTGGTGGGCGCCTTTTTGCTCATCGTCGGTACGACGATTTCGTTTAAGAGTGCTCCCGCCGCCGCTGCACGCGGCGCCATCATCATCGCCGTCAAGCAGATCGTGGTCGTTGCCGTGTCGCTGCTCATCCTTTATGTGTTCAACGACAACCTGTTTGGCATCTCTGCCATGGTGATGCTGGCGGCTTGCACCGGCGCCAACAACGCTATGTACGCTGGTCTGATGGGCACCATGGGCAATGAGGCCGAGCGTGGCGCCGTCGCCATCACCACGCTGGTTGTCGGCCCTCCGGTCACGATGATCGTGCTCGGCGCTGCCGGTCAGGCCCCGATCGGCTGGTCGCTCGTGGGCGCCATCCTGCCGATCGTCGTCGGCATTATTCTGGGCAACCTCTTCCCGAGCTTTAAGAAGATGATGGCACCGGCACTTTCCGCCATCATCGTGCTCGTCTTCTTTGCCATGGGCTCGACCATGACCTTTGGCCAGCTCATTAATGGCGGTCTTCCCGGCATTCTGCTCGGCGTGATCTGCTCGGTGGTCTTTGCAATTCCCGTCATCGCGGTCGATAAGCTCACGGGTGGTACGGGTGTCGCAGGTGCGGCCATTTCGAGCTGCGCCGGAGCCAATGTGGCCACGCCTGCTGCCATGGCAAGCGTCAACGGGGCCATGTACGGTGGCGCCGTGCTCGCGACGGCTACGGCACAGGTTGCTGCCTGCGCAATCGTGACGGCTATTTTGACCCCGCTGGTCACCAGCTGGTGCTACAAGCATTTTGAGGGCCAGGGCAACAGCAAGGCAACGACCGACAAGGCCACTGCAGCCGCCTAATGCCAAGCGGCAATCAAAGCTAAAAACTAGCTACGCCACAGGGCGGTCACGGGGGATCCCGTGGCCGCCCTGCAGTTTCTGTAGGGTCTCTGGGACACTTTACCCTGCTAAAGCTGGCATAACAGCTAGAGCGAACGTCGTACAAAGGCAAGGAAAAATACCATACAAATCGGTGAACGGTAGTTGTTCGCGCTCGCATTTCCTGCGGGTTTGTAAAAAACGCCTTTATGATATAAAAAAAGAAACATATAACAGCCCAGATGGAGAGGGTCTCTATGTTATCCTTCTCAAACGGGTGAAATCTTGGGTTTTGGGTTGCAGTTCCAAGGTGGACAAACGTTTTTCCCTGTACCAACGTGTGGTGAAGAACGGAAGAAGCCGGTAGTGCAAGCCGATAATTCAAGAATTCAATAAGCAGCGGTGTGAGAGAGCGCCGCATTACACGTAACTAGGAGCGTGGTTACACAATGCAGGAGGCATGGGAAGGCTTCAAGGAAGGCATTTGGACGGGAGAGGTTGACGTCCGAGACTTCATCCAGAAGAACTACACCCCCTACGAGGGCGACGAGTCGTTCCTCGCCGGCCCGACCGAGCGTACCAAGGAGCTGTGGGGCGAGGTTCTCGACCTGCTGCTTAAGGAGCGCGAGCAGGGCGGTGTCCTCGATATGGACACCAAGACCGTCACGGGTATCGTGAGCCACCCCGCTGGCTACATCGATAACGCCCATCGCGACAAGGAGACCATCGTCGGTCTCCAGACCGACAAGCCGCTCAAGCGCGCGCTGCACGTCAACGGCGGTATCCGCATCGCTTGCCAGGCTGCCAGCCAGCACGGCTATAAGGTCGACGAGAACGTTGTCGAGCGCTACACCTTCGAGCGCAAGACCCACAACGCTGGCGTCTTCGATGTCTACACCCCCGAGATGCGTGCTTGCCGCTCGGCTCACATCATCACCGGTCTGCCCGATGGCTATGGCCGCGGCCGCATCATCGGCGACTACCGTCGTGTTGCCCTGTACGGCGTCGACTACCTGATCAAGGACAAGGAGGCCCAGAAGGCTTCCACCCCGACGGTTATGACCGCCGACAACATCCGCGATCGCGAGGAGCTGCAGGAGCAGATCCGCGCCCTCGGCGAGCTTAAGATGATGGCCGAGACCTATGGTTTCGATATTTCCAACCCTGCTACCAACACGCAGGAGGCCATCCAGTGGATGTACTTCGCCTACCTCGCTGCCGTTAAGGAGCAGAACGGCGCCGCTATGTCCATCGGCCGTACCTCTACGTTCATCGACATCTACGCTGAGCGCGACCTTGCCAACGGCACCTTCACCGAGGAGCAGATCCAGGAGTTCGTGGATCACTTCATCATGAAGCTCCGCATGGTCAAGTTTGCCCGTACCCCCGAGTACCAGGCCCTGTTCACCGGCGATCCGCAGTGGGTCACCGAGTCCATCGGCGGCATGGGTGTTGACGGCCGTACGCTCGTTACCAAGATGAGCTACCGCTACCTGCACACGCTCGAGAACATGGGCACCAGCCCCGAGCCCAACATGACCATTCTGTGGTCGACTCGTCTGCCCGAGAACTTCAAGAAGTTCTGTGCCAAGACTTCTGTCGCCAGCTCCTCGATCCAGTACGAGAACGACGACCTCATGCGCGTTTACCACGGCGACGACTACGGCATCGCCTGCTGCGTGTCCTCCATGCGCATTGGCAAGGAGATGCAGTTCTTCGGCGCTCGCGCCAACCTGGCTAAGTGCCTGCTGTATGCACTCAACGGCGGTGTTGACGAGGTCTCCAAGAAGCAGGTCGGCCCCAAGTATCGCGCCGTCGAGGGCGATACGCTCGATTACGACGACGTTGTGGCCAAGTACAACGACATGATGAAGTGGCTTGCTGGCGTGTACGTCAACTCGCTGAACATCATTCACTACATGCACGACAAGTATTGCTACGAGCGCATCCAGATGGCTCTGCACGACAAGCACGTGCACCGCTGGTTCGCTACGGGCATCGCTGGTCTTTCCGTCGTGGCTGACTCCCTGTCCGCCATCAAGTACGCCAAGGTCCACCCCGTCCGTGATGAGAACGGCATCATCGTCGACTTCGAGACCGAGGGCGAGTTCCCCAAGTACGGTAACGACGACGACCGCGTCGACCAGATCGCTCACGACGTTGTGCACCAGTTCATGGAGTACATCCGCATGAACGACACCTACCGCAACTCCGTGCCCACGACCTCGGTTCTGACCATCACCTCCAACGTCGTGTACGGCAAGAAGACCGGTTCTACGCCTGATGGCCGCAAGGCTGGCCAGCCCTTCGCCCCGGGTGCTAACCCCATGCACAAGCGCGATAGCCACGGCGCCATCGCTTCGCTGTCTTCGGTTTCCAAGCTCCCGTTCCGCGATGCTCAGGACGGCATCTCCAACACCTTCTCCATCATCCCGAGTGCGCTCGGCAAGGAGGACCAGGTGTTCTTTGGCGATATCGACCTTGATCAGCTGGGCGAGTAACTATTGTTAGTGCTATACTAACAATAACGATTACTGATTAGTGCGCCGGTTTCGGCCGGCGCCTATTAATCGAAGGAGACACATTATGAAGGTTTCTGAAGTTTCCGAGACTCAGGCCGATAACCTGGTCCACATGCTCGACGCTTACGCCGAGAAGGGTGGCCACCACCTGAACGTCAACGTCTTCAACCGTGAGACGCTGCTCGACGCTCAGGCTCACCCCGAGAAGTACCCGCAGCTGACCATCCGCGTTTCCGGCTATGCCGTGAACTTCCACACGCTCACCAAGGAGCAGCAGGACGAGGTCATTGCGCGTACCTTCCACGACAAGTTCTAAAGGGGTTTAACTCCTGCAGGATCGCCGGGCCGCTTTGGGTTACTTTCCAAAACGTCCTCGGACATGCAAAGGGCTCCGCTGCGCGCTTCGCGCGGCGGAGCCCTTTGCGTCCTGCGGGATGTTTTGGAAAGTAACCCAAAGCGGCCCGGCGGGGTCCTGTGTAGTCACCCTTTAGGCGGAACTCTCCTGATGGGCTGGACGCACGGGATACTTTCTTGGCAACTACCGTTTATCGCGTATAGTTACCGTTTGCGGGATAAGCAACACTCATTTATAAACCGTGTAATATCTTAGTTAAGCACGGAGTTTTCCAGGGAGACGCTGTCCTTTGTTGTGTGCAAGGGACGGCGTCTCTTTGGCGCTTAGATGCTGTTGCGCAACAGTGCGGCGGCCTGTGTTTGGTATTGGAAAGTCGACATTGAGATAGGTCGTGATGATAATGGGCAAGTACGTAATCGTGGTTGAGTCTGGTTCGGATGTGACGCCGGAGCTCTGCGAGCGCTACGGCATCGTGCGCGTGCCTATGCATGTCACGATTGGTGACGAGACCGTCGAGGACGGCTCGATCGATCCGCTCGAGATTTACTCGCGCTGTAACGAGTTTGGCGTGATGCCCAAGACCAGTGGCTGCGCGCCTGCGGATTTTGCTCACGTGTACGACCGCATTCACGCTGAGCAGCCCGATGCGACCATCCTGCATCTTGCGTACTCCGAGGCCACGACCTGTTCGCATCAGTCCTCCAAGATTGCAGCTAAGGGCCGCGACTACGTGTTCTCCATGGACACGCGTTTTGTCTCGGTGGGCCAGTCGCTCGTTGTCGTCGAGACC
>OLOL01002663.1_pt1 | contig 12249 bp, 10 predicted proteins | sample 1673081 | NCBI WGS metagenome assembly OLOL01 (sample SAMEA3136753, study PRJEB25190) | human gut metagenome
TCGAATGTGGTAGTGATTGGGGCATATTTATTGCTCTTATCGGATACTGTCAGCGAGTCTTGCTATCAGGGAACACAGATACAGCGAATTTAAGAAGTCTAAATTGGAAGGCTTTTTAAGTAAAGAAGATTAAGGAGGAACATCTAATGAATTTTTCACCAGTAGTTTTAACAGGCGCAGGCACAAGCGGTATTTTTGTTTTGATCGCTTATATTGCAGTTTTTGCAGTTTTAATGTATTTCCTTTCTGTACGTCCTCAGAAGAAACGTCAGAAGACAATGGATGCAATGATCGCAAATCTTGCAGTTGGTGACAGTATTCTGACAACAAGCGGTTTCTATGGTGTTGTTATCGACATCGCGGAAGATGTTGTTATCGTTGAGTTCGGCAGTGACAGACATTGCCGTATCCCAATGCAGAAAGAAGCGATTGTCAGCGTTGAGAAGGCTAATGACGAAGAATAATTGAATCATTACAAACGATTGTACAAAGGTGTGGAGATTATAAATCGGTTTCCACACCTTTTTTAGTTATATTTTACATAAAATTTATTAAAAACTGATAGTAAGGTACCTTATATAGTTTATAATAAGAACGGAGATAATTGATAAAAAATTGAGCGGCCGGCAGAGAATGGGCCGGTGAGAAGGAGGTTCAAATGGAACAGTTAAGAGCAAAAAAAGGTTTTATTATTGATATGGATGGTGTGATTTATCATGGCAATCGTCTGCTCCCGGGAGCGAAGGAGTTTGTAGAATGGCTGTATCGTGAGGAAAAGGAATTTCTTTTTCTGACAAATTCCAGCCGTTATACACCAAAGGAACTTCAGAAGAAGCTGGAGTGGATGGGACTTGATGTGGATCAAAGCCATTTTTATACAAGTGCGCTGGCAACCGCTGCATTTATATCAACGCAGACGCCGGAGGCAACCGCTTATGCGGTGGGGGAACATGGGCTTCAGAATGCCCTGTATGATGCCGGCATTACAGTTAATGAGATTCATCCGGATTATGTGATCATCGGTGAAGCGGATAATTATTGCTATGATCATATTGTTAAAGCAACGAAATTTGTCAATGACGGTGCCCGCCTGATCGGTACAAATTATGATCTGACCGGTCCTGTGGAAGGCGGCATTGTTCCGGCCTGCAGAGCATTAATGGCACCGATTGAACTGGCAACAGGCAAACAGGCTTATTATGTGGGCAAACCGAATGCCCTGATGATGCGTACGGGACTCAGGATCCTTGGAGTGCATTCAGAGGATGCAGCCATCATCGGAGACCGTATGGATACAGATATTGTTGCGGGTATCGAATCCGGTCTGGATACGGTGTTGGTACTGTCAGGGGTAACAGCACCGGGGATGATCGAGGAATTTCCGTATAGACCGAGATTGGTATGCAACGGCATTGGCGACATTGCTGCTTTAGGCGACTAAACAGCTGCAGATGTATTGGGTCAGGCTCTCAGCTTTTCAAGAATATCATAAGGAACGACGAGACGGCCTTTGCCGGTACCAATCTGGATATGCGGTTTATAAGTACCGTGAAAATCTGAACCGCCGGAATACTTGAGGTGATAATGGTTAGCCAGATGGCTGAGATAAAGGTCGTCGGAAGGGGTATTGGTGGAGTAGTAGACTTCCATGGCTTCCAGTCCCCAGTCGGTCATCATCTTGACATATTTCTCAAGGGTGTTTTTGCCGAGCTTATAGAGCATCGGATGGGCGAGAACAGGGATTCCGTCAGCCTGTTTGATGAGTTCGATGGCTTCTTTCGGAGAAGTTTTGGTGCGGGGAATATAAAATGGCTTCCCGTCACCAAGGTATCGGTCAAAGGCTTCTTTGATGCTTTTGACAAAACCAACAGACAATAGATAACCGGCAAAGTTGGCACGGGTCAAAACACCGATGCCTTCTTTGGCGTGAAGTTTCTCAAGGGTGATATCCACACCGGCAGCCTGCATACGGGCAACCATCTGATTGTTGCGGTCTTCCCGGATCTGCTGCATGCGTGCCATGGCGGTTTGGAAATGCGGATTATTTTCATTAATATCAAGGCCGACAATGTGAAATTCGGTCTTGTCCAGCCAGGTAGCCAGTTCAACGCCGTGAACAAGTTCAATGCCGATTTCATTGGCTGCCTGTTGAGCCTCGGTAAGCCCCACAGTGGTATCGTGGTCCGTTAAAGCAACTGCACGCAGACCGCATGACGCGGCATGGTGAACAAGCTCTGAAGGCGTCATACTGCCATCAGAAGCCGTAGAGTGAGTGTGCAAATCGATTCTATCCATAAGTTCTCCTTTCGAGTTGATATAGAGATATATTTATGATGTCTGTTCTATTGTAAGACATTTATGGATAAAAAGCCAGATGTCTTTTTGGTGGATATGGGGCATATATTTTATGGATCATGTTGTACTGAGGAATGATTTTGGGATGGATAAGAAGTTGGGTGCGGTGTCCGGTGGGCTGGGGATTGTGCGTGTGATGGCAGCTGCATGGCTGATCAGTGTGATGATTTCGGCCGTGGGCATGGTGCTGGCGTCATTGATTTTCTATGCAGTGGGTGAGGGTCAGAACAGAATCCGTGTTTCGGTGTACGTGGTGGTTGTATTGGCGGTTTTGATCGGCGGTATTTATGCCGGTCATCGGATCGGATACAGACGCTTCCTGTGGGGGCTGGCGCTGGGAGCTATATATTATGTCACACTCTGCCTGATTTCAGTGGTATCCGGATGTATGGCTGCCGCCGGGTGGCAGTTCTGTCTGCCTTTTGTGTTGCTTTGCCTTGGCAGCGGGATGTTGGGAGGAATGCTTGGATAAGCGGCTTTTGAAAAAGGTCCGGCAGTTTTTTAGTTGGAATGCAGAAAGAAAAATCGTTGTTTTACACAGAGAATGGGTTGGATTTAGTAAAAAAATAGAAATTATTTCATATAATGCACGTATCTTTTTAAAAAGAGCTTTAAAAATGCAAATGAGTATGTTATAATATTTCAAGTTCATAATTGAAGGAGGAGTACATAATGAAACGTATCAAATCATTGAACACCAGATCTATGAAACAGAGCATGGTCAAAGGCGGATGCGGCGAGTGCCAGACTTCATGTCAGTCTGCATGCAAGACTTCCTGTACAGTAGGTAATCAGAGCTGCGAGAACAACAAATAATCAGACCTGATTGCTGATTGATTCAGCCAATATTATGAGCAGCGGTTTAGGGTTTTCTAAATCGCTGCTTGTTCATGTTGAAGGAGTGTTTTGACTATTCGGGGTCAGGAATTTATGACAGCTGATTCCGAGCAGCTGCAAAGTTATAAAGTAGAATAAGAGAGTTAGGAGAATGTAAGTGATTCACCAGTATAAGAGTAATGGTTACAATATAGTCATGGATATCAACAGCGGTGCCATTCATGTGGTTGACGATGTTGTTTATGATATTATTGAGTTATATGAAGGCCATGAGAAGTCCGAGATTATGGATATGCTTGCGTCCAAGTATCCAAAGGAAGATATGGAAGAAGCATTTGAAGAGATTGAGACTTTAATTAAAGAAGAAAGTCTTTTTACAGAAGATATTTATAAAGATTATATTATTGATTTTAAGAAGAGAAAGACAGTTGTCAAAGCGTTATGTCTGCATATCGCCCATGACTGTAATCTTGCCTGTCGCTATTGTTTTGCAGAAGAAGGCGAGTATCACGGTCGACGTGCTATCATGAGCTATGAAGTCGGCAAGCAGGCACTGGATTTCCTGATCGCCAATTCAGGCAACAGGCGGAATCTGGAAGTGGATTTCTTCGGCGGCGAGCCTTTGATGAACTGGGATGTGGTTAAACGTCTCGTTGAGTATGGCCGTGAGCAGGAGAAGATTCATGACAAGAATTTTAGATTCACACTGACGACGAATGGTGTCCTGCTGAATGATGAGATCATGGAATTCTGCAATAAAGAAATGGCGAATGTTGTTCTGAGTGTGGATGGACGTAAGGAAGTCCATGACAATATGCGTCCGTTTCGCAACGGCAGCGGCAGCTATGATCTGATCATGCCGAAGTTCGAGAAGTTTGCCGAGAGCAGACATCAGACGAATTATTATGTCAGAGGTACATTTACGCATTTCAATAAAGATTTTGCGGCAGACGTGCTGAGCCTTGCGGATAAAGGATTTAAGCAGATTTCTGTTGAGCCTGTTGTTGCACCTGCATCTGAGCCATATGCGATCCAGGAGGAAGATCTTCCGGAACTTTGTGAGCAGTATGATCTGCTGGCGAAGGAAATCGTGAAGAGAGACCGTGCAGGCAAACATTTCAATTTCTTCCATTTTATGATCGATCTGGAAGGCGGTCCATGCGTTGCCAAACGTTTGTCAGGATGTGGTTCGGGTACAGAATATCTTGCTGTGACACCATGGGGTGATTTATATCCATGTCACCAGTTTGTCGGTCAGGATGAATTCCTGATGGGTAATGTCTGGGATGGTGTTGTCAAGACAGATATTCGCGACGAATTCAAGCTTTGCAATATTTATGCCAAGGATAAATGCACGAATTGTTTCGCAAAATTCTACTGTAGCGGCGGTTGTGCTGCCAACTCATGGAATTTCCACCATTCGATCACAGATGCGTATGATGTGGGATGTGAACTGATGCGTAAGAGAGTGGAATGTGCAATTATGATTAAAGCTGCTGCGGCAGATGAAGAAGGAGAATAAAGGTAAGAAGAAAAGCTGGCTTGTGCTGATCGTGGTTGTTCTGATGATCGCAGCCTGCGGTTATGTATCTGCATACGGATATGGCAAGGATCATATCGGTACAGCCAAAAACATTAAGCTTGGTCTTGACCTTGCAGGTGGTGTCAACATCACCTACGAAGCAGACGAAGACAATCCATCCTCTGAAGATATGAACGATACCGTTTACAAGCTTCAGCAGAGAGTAGAGGCATGGAGGACAGAAGCAGAAGTTTATCAGGAAGGCACAAACCGTGTCAACGTTGATATTCCTGGTGTTTATGATGCAGAGAAGATTCTCTCTGAACTGGGCAACCCTGGTTCTATCAGTTTCTGTGAAGCAAAGTCCGATGCGGCAACAGGCAAGGAAGTATTAGATGGTTACTGTGAAGTTGTGGGCGGCGAAGGCATCAAGAGTGCTCAGGCTACATCCCAGAAAGACAGCTATGGCAACACACAGTACGTGGTTTCTTTGATGTTTACAGATGATGGCGCCAAAGCTTTTGCAGAAGCAACAGCAAGAAATATCGGCAAACCGATCTACATCATCTATGACGGCAAGATTATCAGTTACCCTACTGTTAATCAGGCGATTACAAATGGTCAGTGTGTCATCGAAGGCAATTTTACTTATGATGATGTGAATTCTCTGGCCACAACTATTCGTGCCGGTGTTCTGAAGCTCCAGCTGAATGAAATCAGTTCCAAAGTTGTCAGCGCCAAGTTAGGTGATGAAGCAGTTAAGACAAGTTTGATGGCAGGTGCCATCGGTCTTGCGATCGTTATGTTGTTTATGATCGTCGTGTATTGGATCCCTGGTGTGGCTGCAGCCCTTGCACTGCTTCTTTACGTGGCAGCAATGCTCTGCTTCCTAAATGGTCTGGATGTGACACTGACACTGCCTGGTATCGCCGGTATCATCCTTTCCGTCGGTATGGCGGTGGATGCCAATGTCATTATCTTTACGCGAATTAGAGAAGAAATCGCAGCAGGCAAGAATGTGCGTGAAGCCATCAAGATTGGTTTCGGCAAGGCACTTTCAGCCGTTATCGATGGTAATATCACAACATTAATTGCAGCAGCAGTTCTGTATCTCAAAGGTACAGGTACAATCAAAGGTTTCGCCATTACACTGGCCCTTGGTATTGTGCTTTCTATGTTTACAGCCCTCGTTATTACACGATTCGTGCTGATGGCATTATATGGTATTGGTTTTAAAGATGCCAAATTCTATGGTAAGCAGAAGGAAGCAAAGGTTAAGAACTTCTGCGGCATGAAGAAGATCACTTATGTGATCGCCGTGATCTGTATCTGTGCAGGTTTCGTCAGCATGGGTGTTCATGCTTCTGCAGGCAATAAAGCGCTGAATTACAGTCTGGACTTTACAGGCGGTACAGCCATGACTGTCAATTTCAAGGATTATCTTGAAGTCCCTGGCTCTGATGAAGATGATCTGAGAAAACTCTTTGAAAGTGAAGCAGGTACAACTGATATTCAGTTCCAGAATGTATCCGGTTCACCTGAAATCGTTATCAAGACGCCTGTTCTTGATCCTGAGCACCGTGCAGCTGTTAAGGACGCCTTAATGGAGAAGTACGCTCTTGAACAGTCTGATATCACTGAAGAGAATATCAGCGGTACAATCAGCGGAGAGATGCGTACAAACGCGATCCTTTCCGTCATTATCGCAGGTATCTTTATCATGATCTATATCTGGGTTCGATTCAGAGATATCAAGTTTGGTGCAGGTGCGATCATCGCATTGCTCCATGATGTACTGGTCGTTCTTGCTGTTTACTCAATTGCAAGAATCCCTGTAGGTACAACATTTATTGCTTGTATGCTGACAATCGTCGGTTACTCTATCAATGCAACCATCGTTGTATATGACCGTATCCGTGAAAACTCACATACAATGGTGAAGGCAACAACAGAAGAAATTGTCAACACAAGTATCAGCCAGACATTGTCCAGAAGTATCAATACTTCTCTGACAACATTGATCATGGTATTACTGATCTACATCATGGGCGTAACTTCTATTAAAGAATTTGCATTGCCGATGATGGCCGGTATCATTGCAGGTACATTTTCATCAGTATTCATTTCAGGTACGATCTGGGCTGTTATGAAAGGCAAGAAAAAATAAATATATTTCTTTATGAAAGGACTGCTGCACTGCGGCAGTCTTTTCTGATTAGATTATTGACTGCTGATTGGGCAATGCGTTGCTTTTTGATACATGATACCAAGTAAAACTGAATTGCCCAATCAGCAGTTCAAGTATATCGAAGAGGCAGAAAAGACAGCCGCAGTGCAGAAAGTCCTTTCACAAAGACAGTTTGGAATAAGGTGCCTTAATATAATATATTTATTTTGGTGCTTGAGGAAACTGGCGATTGAGAGATTATTGAGTTTTGATTTGAAGACCAGGCAATTGCAAAATCAATTTTCTGGGGTTAACCATATCCAATCCAAGCTTCATTGCAGGTGCTTCCGGTACGGCTGGTCCTTAGACGCTATTCTTTAGCGTCTTAGTACCACTGCCAGTGCCGGGCAGTGCGAACGTGCCTGCAATGAAGCTTGGATTAGATATGGTTTTCGAGACACATGGATTTTGCAATTGCCGTCTGCAGAAGAGAGGTGTTTTTTTGGTTCCGGAAAGTTACAGATGGGAGTTTATAAAGCAGGAAAGTGCCGGTGTGAAGCAGCTGGCAGCAGAGACTGGGTATCCGGAGGTGTTTGCAGGGTTACTGGCGGCAAGAGGTGTGCATAATAAAGAAGAGGCACAGCGGTTCCTTTATCCTTCAGAAAAGAATATGTACGATCCATTCCTGATGAAGGGAATGGAGGCAGCAGTCTGCCGGATCAGCCAGGCCATGGATGCCCATGAGAAGATAACAATTTATGGAGATTATGATGTGGATGGTATTACAGCCACCAGTATTTTATATTTATACCTGAGTAAAGCCGGTGCAGACGTGAATTATTATCTGCCGGACCGCATGACTGAGGGATATGGGCTGAATGAAAATGCTGTGCGCATGCTGGCGGAGACGGGAACAAAGCTGATGGTGACAGTGGATACCGGGATTTCTGCTGTCAAAGAGTGTCAGTTGGCAAAATCATTGGCGATGGATGTGATTATTACGGATCATCATGAATGCCAGGAGAAGCTGCCGGAGGCTGTGGCTGTTGTGGATGCAAAACAGCCGGGAGAAAGCTATCCCTTCCTTTATCTGGCGGGATGCGGTGTGGCCTATAAACTGGTACAGGGGCTGAAAGCTTACAGAAATGATCAGACGGATATTACAGAATACCTGGAGCTTGCGGCTGTCGGCACAGTGGCAGATATCGTACCATTGTATGATGAAAACCGGATCATTGTCAGTGAAGGATTTAAGCGGATGAAACACCCTGCCAATATGGGACTTGGCAAATTGCTGGAAAGTGCCGGATATGACTTTAAGCGTAAGATAACCAGTGGATTTATCGGTTTCGGGCTTGCCCCAAGGCTGAATGCCGGTGGGCGTATGGGGGATGCCAAAAGAGGCGTTCGTCTGTTTACGACGAGAGATGAAGAGGAGGCAGCAGCAATTGCAGCTGAACTGGAGGGGGAGAACAGTCATCGCAAGGAAACGGAGCAGATGATTTTAAAACAGGTGACAGACCGGATCGAGGCATCTGATGCAATCAGAAACAGCCGGGTGATGGTGGTAGCCGGCGAAGGATGGCATCATGGGGTCATTGGTATTGTTTCATCCCGGATTAAAGATATGTTTTATCGGCCGAATATTTTGCTGTCTATAGAAAATGGCGTGGCAACAGGTTCTGCCAGAAGTATAGACGGATTTAATCTTTTTGAAGCCCTTTGTACGTGCAGTGATCTGATGATTAAATTCGGAGGGCATGCAGCAGCAGCAGGAATGTCATTGAAGGCAGAAAATGTACCGGAATTGTCCAGACGACTGAATGAATATGCAAAAATGCATATGGACAGCCAGATGCTGACACCTGTCCAGCGGCCGGAATTAAAGCTTCAACCGTCAGAAGTAACCATAGAACTGATTGAATTGATCCAGAGAATGGAACCCTTTGGTCAGGATATGCCGGAGCCTCTGGCGGAAATTTCCGGACAGCTGGGTGAAGTCAGAAAAATCGGTGCAGACCGAGCGACACTGAGAATGACGGTGATGGACCGGAGACGCAGTCTGAATACAGTGGGATTTCGCCGAAGCATCATGGCGGATTACTATACAGCCGGCATGGAGGTATCAATTGCCGGAAATCTGGATATAAATTATTATATGGACAGACAGTATCCTCAGATGATTCTGAAGGATGTCAGGATTGCTCAGGATGACAACCTGGAAAAACTTCAGCATATTTTTGCATTAAGACATGTGACGGATGATTACAGGCTGTATTGTGATGCCAGGGACAAGCTGGATAAGTCAGTGTGCAGTCAGGTTTTTCGTTTCCTTCAGATGCAGATGAAGAAACAGGGGAATGAGACCGAAGGCAGTTTTATGATGGAAGATATCCCATTTGACAGCATACATTCAGCGGAGGAACATATATTTATGCTGATGCAGGCACTGTATGTCTTTGAAGAACTGGGACTTATGCGGGTTGAAACGGCAGGACCGTATCTTCATTATGAAATGATCCCGGGAAAAACAGCTAAATTGATGGATTCAATGTGGTACAGGACGTATTTTGTCGATTTCGGGGCTTTTCAATAGAATCATTTATTGTTATAATTAAATTTATACGTGACTGCCCAAGGTTCGGACAGCTGCGATGAATTTGAGAAGACAAATATTCATATAGAAGGAGCAGTGAGTCTTATGAAAAAATTAGAAGAATATGTCAAGAGTATTCCTGATTTCCCTGAGAAGGGAATCATTTTCAGAGATGTTACCAGTGTTTTGCAGGATGCGGAGGGACTTCACTTGGCCATCGACCAGATGCAGGAGAAGTTGGAAGGTGTTGATTTCGATGTTGTTCTCGGCGGCGATTCGGTAGGTTTCGGGAGGTTCGCCGTGGGCTCGCAGCAATACTTTCACGTCGTACAACTGTTTGAGTTGCCCGTGGTCTATGGTGATGAGCCCTTTGGCTTTGAGTCGTTCCACCTCGTTGCTGTTGTGTACGATGTCGCCGAGGCAGTAGAGCCGTCCGGTGCGGTCGAGTTCTTCTTCGGCTTTGCGGATAGCCGTGACTACACCGAAGCAGAAACCCGAATGTTCGTCTATTTCTATGCGTGCCATAACCTGTCTCCTTTCTACCTTTGCGGGTGATTATCGAAGTTTATCGACGGTTTCTCTGTACCGGGTCATGAGCCATGCGTCCTGCTCGGCGATTGTCATGTGGGAATTGTCGAGCTCTATGGCATCTTCGGCTTTGCGCAAAGGGCTTTCTTTACGGGTCTGGTCGATGTGGTCGCGTTTGTTGATGTTGGCGACCACTTCGTCGAAATCGACATCGACACCTTTCGCCCTCAGTTCGTCGACACGTCGTTGTGCCCGGGTCTCCGCCGAGGCCGTGACGAATATTTTCAGTTCGGCATGTGGGAATACGGTCGTGCCTATATCGCGCCCGTCCATGACGATGCCTTTCCGTTCGCCCATTTTTTGCTGTGCGGCGACCATCGCCGTGCGCACGAAAGGTATGGCACTAACGGGGCTTACCTTATCGGATACTCGCATGGAGCGAATTTCACGCTCTACGTCGATTCCGTTTAGAAATGTGTGTGTCATACCCGTTTCGGGATCGGGGCGGAAATCGATTTGAATGTCGTCCATGAGGGACCTCAGCGTATCGGTGTCGACCGTGTCGCCGTCGATGAGACCGTGGTCGAGGCAGTAGAGGGTGACGGCGCGGTACATCGCGCCACTGTCGATATATATGTAGCCTATGTTCCGGGCAAGAGCTTTCGCCATCGTACTTTTCCCACACGAAGAGAAGCCGTCGACGGCGATGATTATCCGAGGTTCAGGTTTATTCATAAGCGTTTATTTTTTGAATTCGAAAAGATTGGTCGAGAGGTTGACCATGAGCGTGGTCGCTCCCGTGTGTTGTTGTGCGAGGGCGACACCTATGCCGAACATGCGGACTTTGATTCCGCCGCCTATGCTGAATCCGGAGAGAAAGTTACGGTGAGCGGTGCGCATGTCGGTGCGGGTTTTGTAGTTGTACCCCACTCCTATGTAAATGCGGTCGGTGGGCAGGAACTCCACGCCGAAAATGAGATGGCGGAAAAGGTTGTCCACGAATCCGCTTTTTTCGACGATTTCGTCGCTCCCGGTGTAAGAGCTGCTTTCGATGGCGGGATAGGGAAGTTTCCACCTTGTGAGGTTACGAGCGGTGACCGACACCCGTATGGGCGCATGTTCGAGGCTTTGCGTATAGCCTATCTGCAAATCGAACGGCATGCGTTCGAATGTGTCGTTGTAACGTTTGATTTGTCCACCCAGATTGCGTGCTACCAGCGAGAGCGAGAGGTCGTTGTCGGCGTTGTAGTAGTTGAGGCCGAGATCGACGGCAAGCGCCCAAGAGGTGTATTGTTCGTAAGAGGAGTAGATGACTTTGGCATTGACTCCGCCCCGCAAGGTCGTGGTGATGTCGTGGGCGTAGATACCGTTGAAGACGATGTCTTTGGGTGAAAATTCACCGGTGATCACGCCGGTTTCGTCGGCACTTTTCATTTTGCCGTACCCGTAGTATTGTATGCCGGCCGCCCATGCTCCCCGTTCTCCGGCCGCCTTTCCGAAAGTGGCTCCTGCCAGATTGATTCCCCCGACATATTTCATGTAGTTCAGCCCGAGTTGTAAATCCGATTCGGGTCCCATCAGAGCCGGGTTTTGATTGACGAGGTTTATATCTTCGTCGATGACGGATATATTGGTTCCTCCCAACGTATAGGCGTGGGTAGAGGTGGGGATATTGAGAAAGTCGAACGAGCTTTTCCCCTCTTGTCCCCTCCCGGCGAAGCATGTAGTGACAGTCGCCAGAAGAACCGTTATATATCGAAACGTATGTGTCATAATTGTTTTCGGGTTTCAAAGATAGCCAAAATTCCCGGTCGGCAGAAAGTCGCGTGATTGAATTTTGCTTTCGGCAGAATGGTTCCCGATGATTTATTAACGGGAAAAAGGACAATAAAGTATGTGGCGGAACGAGTTTGTATCGGAACTTTATTCGTATTATATTGCAAACTATGTTTGCTCGAATCGATGGAAATCGTTAATTTTGAACTTTGTTCTATGTAAAACATAAAAATTTTCAAGTAGTTTATGGAAAAACTGCAAAGATATTTCGATGCGATAGAAGCTGAACTTTCGAAGATAGAATATGCCGCCGAACCCGATGGATTGTATGCTCCCGTGCGTTATGAGTTGTCGTTGGGCGGTAAGCGCGTGAGGCCGTTGTTGACGTTGCTTGCTTGCGAGATGTTTGCGGGCGATTATCGTCGGGCATTGAATGCGGCGGTGGGGTTGGAAGTGTTTCACAACTTC
>OLOL01002668.1_pt1 | contig 12228 bp, 10 predicted proteins | sample 1673081 | NCBI WGS metagenome assembly OLOL01 (sample SAMEA3136753, study PRJEB25190) | human gut metagenome
TTTCGATCTTCTGGATTTCGTGAGAAGTACGGAAACCATCGAAGAAGTTCATGAACGGAACGCGTGATTTGATAGTAGCCAGATGAGCAACACCTGCCAAATCCATAACTTCCTGTACAGAACCTTCTGCCAACATAGCGAAGCCGGTTTGACGAGCTGACATTACGTCCTGATGGTCACCGAAGATACACAATGCGTGAGAAGCCAGTGTACGAGCAGAAACGTGGAATACACAAGGCAAGAATTCACCGGCAATCTTGTACATGTTAGGGATCATCAAAAGAAGACCCTGAGAAGCAGTGTAAGTAGTAGTCAATGCACCAGCCTGAAGAGAACCGTGAACTGCACCGGCAGCACCACCTTCAGATTGCATTTCCTGTACCAATACTGTTTCGCCGAAGATGTTCTTGCGACCTGCGGCAGCCCATTCGTCTACGTATTCAGCCATCGTAGAAGAGGGGGTGATGGGGTAGATGGCAGCTACTTCGGAGAACATATACGAGATATGTGCAGCAGCCTGGTTACCATCACAAGTAATGAATTTCTTCTGTTTAGTCATAACTAAATTGAATTATTTATTTAAGTAAAAAAATCTCTCTCTTAATACAAGAAACCGAATAACCAGAGAGGTATTTGGTTGCCTCGGCCGATTTCTGCCTTATGCAGTACATAAGTAACTCCCGGATTATTCTTTATCTTTGTTCCTTCCGGACAAATCTTGAAAGGCATCACCTCATCTACCATGAACGAGATGTTCTTGTCGCCCTTGTTCACCTTGTGGTCCTTCCACATTGTGTTGGCAAAGAAAGTGTCCAGTACGTCTTGCTCTTCCACCTTGACGGGATAGATGGAATACATCAGATTTGAATTGTGCATCATTATCTTCGACGGCTTCTTGGGGAATTCTTCTCCCTTCGGATAGACCATATTGATGAGTCGTGCGTCTGCCAGATACTTGATGTAATTCATTACTGTGGCGCGGGAGGTCTGTATGTCGTTTGCCAGTAGGCTGACATTCGGCGCTTTCGGCCCGTCCACGGCCAACAAATATAGTAATTTCTTTATCTTCGAAAGGTATTTCAGTTCAATTTGTTTGATGAGAAGTATATCTACTTCCACCATCATGTTCATCGTTTTCAGCAGATTCTCCGAAAAGTTACGTTTTTCAAGGAAGAAAGGGTAGAAGCCGTGGTGCATATAGTCTTGTATGTAGTCCAATGGACGTACTTTGGAGAGGATGCCTTTGGCTATCTGTTCGTGGTTGCTCAGGATTTCTTCCAACGGATAGGCATGGAACTTCATGCCCGTCTGCAGGTTCAGGTATTCGCGGAAGGAGAAGCCGCGCAGGTTGTAGCTCTTCACGATGTCGCGCAACTCCATATTCTCCTCTTTCAGACGCATCACGGACGAGCCGGTGAACACGATTTTCAGGTTGGGGAAGCGGTCGTAGCACATACGCAGTTCCTTGCTCCATTCCGGGTACTTGAATACTTGGTCTATCAACAGCACTTTTCCTCCGCGGCGCTGGAATTCGGCGGCGAACTCCACGATGCCATGTCCGGAGAAGTAGAAGTTGTTCATGTTGATGAAGAGGCAGGAGCGGTCTGTGCCGAATTTCTCTTTGGCATATTGCAGCAAGAAAGTAGTCTTACCTACGCCTCTTGTGCCTTTGATACCGATAAGACGGTCATTCCAGTCTATTTCGTCCATTAGGTCGCGGCGTACGGGGGCATTGGTATGCTCTACGAGATAAGCGTGTGTACGGTAAAATGCTTCCATGCTTTAAATTCGGTTTATCGGGCGACAAATATACGGCTTTTTTATAGATTTGCAAAGTAGAGATGGCAAAATATTATATAACTTTGCACTCTCATACAAAACGTGAGTAATTGGTTAACATTTGAAAGATGAAACTTTATGTGTTCAATCCTGATGCAGATATGGCATTGGGAAATAATGAAGAAAATTATATGGCGCCCGCTACCATCCGCCGTATGGCTGAAGACTTGGCTTTGTTGCCGATTTGGTATGCCCAGCCAGGTAGTGGGGTACTGGCCTCTTCCGCCTATAATGCAGATTATCTGAAACAGATGCAACAGTTGTTCCGGCTGGATGTGCATTTGGTGACAGAGCCGGAGCTGCCCGATTATGCTGATGTGCGGGTAATGCCTTGGGGATGGAACCCCGCTATCCGTAAACGGATGTTGAAAGGCGGTGTTCTGGAAAAAAATCTTCCTACGCCGGATGCTTTGGATAAATATCGTATGAAGGCTGCCCGTAGTAACGCTTTGGCTTTTCGCGCACTTTTCTATTTCAATAAAATAGATTATACTTGTGGTGACGGTTGTTGCTTGGTGGAGGCTGATGGTAGAATGACGGATATCTCTCCGGATATTGTTGATCGTTACAAGGAGGGATGTGTGTTCAAATCACTTTGGTCGGGAAGTGGAAAGGGATTGTGTTGGTGCCGTCATGGCTTTACGAAAAATGTTTCCGATTGGTGTAGTAGGGCGCTGAAAGAAAATAGAGGTTTTGTGATGGAGCCTATATTTGATAAGGTGGAAGACTTTGCCATGGAATTTTATTCGGATGGTCGGGGAAAGCTTCTTTTTGTCGGCTATTCCCGTTTTGTTACGGATGACAAAGGGGCATATCGTGGTAATATCCTTACTTCGGATGAGCAAGTGGAGGAATGGATTCAGCAATATGTACCCTTTGAAGCATTTGTACGCATACGCAATATGATGCAGAAAGCATTGGAAACGAGTTATGCTACATCTTATATGGGTTTCTTGGGTGTGGACATGATGGTCTGCCGTCAGAAGGAAGGGCATCCGTATGCCATCAACCCCCATGTCGAAATAAATCTACGGATGAATATGGGAATCGTTTCCCATGTGCTTAGTGATCATTTCATTGTCCCCGGTGGGGAGGGACGTTTCTCCATTGATTGTTTTCCGACCCATGAAGCTTTGATGGAGCGGCATGAGCAGGATATGCAAAGCTATCCGCTGGTGGTGAAGGACGGCAGGGTTGTTTCCGGCTATCTGCCTCTGGTACCGGTCACTCCGAAGAGCCGTTACCGGGCTTTTGTCTGTGTCACTGCTGCTGAATAGCTTCGCTTTCGTTTCCGCAACGGTCTATGGCTGTCACGGCAAAATATTTTCGGGCAGTCCACGGGCGGATGGGGGCATAGGTATATTCCGTGCCTTGTACTCGTTGTGCCAGGATATTCTCCGGATTGGAGGTATCTACGGGATAGGTGTCCGAACCGTAGATTACATACATCGGAGCATTCCGCTTGTCATTGTCCGTGGCGGGTTGCCAGCTTAGTTTCCAATAGCCGTTTTCCGGTGTTTCCACCGTGAGTCCGGAGGGAGTTGCCCAGGACCCGCAGGGCATCCTCGTGAACGTCCGACAGGTTCAGCCCGATGAGCTCCGAAATCCGCAGCCCGCAGTTGAGAAACAGCGTCAGGATGCACAGATCCCGCTCCCGGTTGGGCCCGTCCACGGATTCCAGCAGGGAAATGCTCTCATCCAGCGTCAGATAGCGGGGCAGGGTCTTTTTCAGCTTGGGCGCGTCGATGTCCTTCACCGGGTTGCGGTCCAGTTTGTGGACCTTGTTGCACAGATACCCATAAAAGGAGCGGATGGTGGCCAGCTTCCTGGCCCGGGAGGTGGGGTTCAGTCCCTTGGCGGACCGGTCGCTGTTGGGGTGAAGCACCCGGTCCCGGCTGAGGTAGGACATGTAGGCGTAGATTTCCGTCAGGGTCACGGAGCCCACGAAGGTCAGGTCCACGTCCCGGATGTCCACGGACTCCATGGGCTGCTCCTGCAGCGCCGAATCCCGGGTCCATTTCAGATAGCGGAAAAAATTCCGCAGGTCCAGATAATATTCGTCCACCGTCCGCTGGGAGTGGGCCTTGATGGTCTCATGATACGACAGGAAATCCAGCAGAATTTCCGGGGAATCCTCCCGGTAGTCCATGGCTTCGCACCTCGCTTTCTATGGCTTAATCATACCGCATTCCGGCCCGGCTGTAAACCCCCTACAGGCTCAGCGCCGCCAGCAGAATCGCCAGGAAGCTGAAGCTGATCAGGGTAAACAGGCCCAGGAACCGGCCGGTCTGCTCCGGGCAGCGGCGGGTGTATTCCCGGAAGGTGATGAGGCTGGCCAGGGACGCAATCAGCGTTCCGGCGCCGCCGATGTTGACGCCGATCAGCAGCTCCCGAAAGCGGTCCGTGAACTGGCTCAGCAGAATGGCGGCGGGGACGTTGCTGATCACCTGGCACGTCAGCGCCGATACCGGCAGGACGCCATGGGCCAGCAGTCGGCCGAACAGCTCCCGCACCGGCTGGATCCGGGCCATGTTGCCGGAGAACACGAAAAACGCGGCAAAGGTCACCAGCAGCCCCCAGTCCACGCTTTTCAGCGCCCGAGGATCCATAACGGCCAGCGACGCTGCGATGACCGCCAGGCCCACCGGGTAGGGGACCGCCCGCAGGACCATCCCCACGGCCAGACAGAACAGCAGTCCGTATGCGATGGCCCGGGGCTTGTCCAGCGTCAGCTCCCGCTGGGGCACCGCCAGCACCTGCCGGGGAATCAGAAGGCAGCACAGCAGGATCAGCCCCGTGGACAGGGCAAACGGCAGCAGCATAATGGACAGAAACTCACCGACAGGAATGTGATAGTGGTCGAACAGGTACAGGTTCTGGGGATTCCCGAAGGGGGTCAGCATACCGCCTAAGTTGGCGGCGCAGTTTTGCAGGATAAAGACATAGGCGGTCAGCTTTTCCTGTCCCGCCTCCTGTAGGACCATCCAGCTCAGAGGCAGAAAGGTCAGCAGGGCCGTGTCGTTGGTCAGCAGCATGGAGCCCACCAGCGTGATGAGCACCAGGGCCGTGCCCACGCTGCGGGCGGTTCCGAACAGCTGCAGCAGCTGCCGGGCGATCACCGGGAACAGGCCCACACTGCGCAGGGCGCACACCACCGCCAGCACGCAGAACAGGCAGGATAGGGTTTTCCAGTCGAAATATCCGGCATAGGCCGCGTCCGGCGGCACAAAACAGGCCGTGACCGCCGCCGACAGCACAGCAATCAGGGGCATGGCGTTGGCCCGGCACCAGGAAGCGATTTTCATGGGAGTCTCCTTATTGAATGGCATAGCCGGACAACGGCCCGGCGTCTGATACGATACCACAGGCGCGAAAAAATAGCAAGGGCAGGAGCACCGGAGAGAAGATACTCCCGGTGCTTTTGTCATTCACGGGACCAGGCAGGAAGGGGGGGCATTTTTGGGGTGCAATCATGATTGAACAAAATGTAAATTTTGTTCAATTGAGAGTAGACGTAGAGCGCATTTGGACTGAATGGGCATCCGGATCAAAGATTGCGCTTCCGGGGTCCCCTGTGCGGCCCCGGTGCAGAGTTTGCGGGTTTTAGTCACAGTGTGTTTACGCACGCTGTGCGTGCGCGCTCAGTATGAGTCAGTACTGCACCTATTTGAAAACAATTCCGGCCCGGGTAGCGTGTACCGGCTGCGTTTGCAGTCAGCGCACAAGCCACCCGGGCCGCCGTTATTATTGTATCCGGTACCTGAAGCGATCATAGGTGTTTGTCCATTGTTTTTTCCACTCTTGCCGCATGAGCCAGTGTCTTACTTTCCCCATTGCTCCAGATACTGCTCCAGGCAGAGACCCTTCTTGTAGATGTCCTGGGCGTACTCCTTACCGACATACCGATAATGCCACGGCTCATACACGATTCCAGTGACATCCGTCTGGTCCGTAGGATAGCGCAGGATGAAGCCATAGCGCCAGCTGTTTTCCAGCAGCCACTTCTGCACGGCGGTGTTCTCCTGGTTGGTGTCCAGCAGCTGATAATTGACGTCCACAATGTCCACCGCCAGCCCCAGCTGGTGCTCGCTGGTGCCGGGGACCGCCACCTGATGCCCGGCCTTCTCCCGGGCCTCCTCCCGGCTATAGCCCTGCTCCATCCACTCGGACACCTTGTTGTCATACAGGGTCTGCTGGAAGTCCTGAGTCCGGTAGGCAGAGCAGATCACCGGCGTCAGACCGGCGTCGTAGCATCCGTCGATCATGTCCATCAGCGCGTCATAGCAGCGCTTGTCGATCTCAAGGCCGTTGGGCAGGGTCACCAGGTCCACCGTCCAGTCCTCCGGCACCTGATTCCAGGGGTTCACCAGAGTCAGAAGCTCCGGTATAGGCTCGGGGTCCGGAGTCGTAGGCTGGTCATGGGAAACGGGAGTGGTGTTGGAGTTGTCCGGCAGCACCTGGGGCTGTTTGTTCAGCTCCACGATCAGCACCACCGCCAGAATGACGGCGGCGCACAGGGCCGGGATCAGTAGCCAACGGCGGCTATTTTCTCGCTTTTCCAGTCGCCGGGACGGCTGTTTTCTGCTGCTTTGCATATGAAGTGATTCTCCTTTTCAGTTCCGCAGCGTAGCGGGATATGTACCGTTTTCGTGGAGCCGGGCCAGCTCCTGGGCCACGGCCTGGCGGTCCTCGTGATAGGTCATGCCGAACCAGCGGTCCGCCGAGTGCAGCACGGACACGGATAGCTGCCCCTTCTTCAGCAGGTCCCCTACCATGTTGGGCAGCAGGCACTCGGCCTTCAGCTCCTCCGGCGGCAGGGCGCGGAGGAAGTCCTCCAGATAAGTCTCCATCTGGTCAAAAATCGACGGCATGAAGCCCCAGAAGTTCATGGACACCGGCGTATCCGCCGCCAGCTCACGGCGCTGGCCGTCGGCCACGTTGGCAATGCTGCCGTCGGGGAACAGCTGGATTTTCAGGGCCTCGTGAATCCCGGCCAGATGGCCGTTTTCCACCTGGCACACGCCCCGGGACACGGTACCGTGGGCGCTGACGGTGTTGCGCAGCAGATAGCCCACCATGGTGGCCTTCCCCTGCTGCGGCAGACGGCCCAGCTCCTCATAGATGGCCCGGTAGGCGTCCACGCCGTAATAGTCGTCGGCGTTGATGACGCAGAAAGGCTCCTGCACATAGGGCCGGGCGCACAGCACGGCGTGGGTGGTGCCGAAGGGCTTGGTACGCCCGGCGGGCACGGTATAGAAGGCCGGCAGACTGGAATAATCCTGCACGGCGTAGCATACCTCCACCGGCTCCCCGTCCCGGGCCGTCAGCCCGGCGATCCGGTCGCCGCAGAGGCTGCGCATCAGGTCCTGCATATCGTTTTTGATAATGAACACGATCTTGGTGAAGCCCGCCCGGATGGCGTCATGAATGGAGTATTCCATCAGAATTTCGCCGCCGGGGCCTACGCCGTCCACCTGTTTATTTCCGCCATAGCGGGAGCCAAGCCCGGCCGCCATGATAACAAGAGCTGCCTTCATATCTGTTTTCCTCCTCATATTCCGGACCCGGTGTTCCGCGCCGGGTCCGACAGTGTAGTTCATCATACCACATTTTTTCCGCCGCTTCAACCGTTTTACCGTATGAAACCGGGGACTGGGATGGTAAATATGGGGAAATTCATAAAATTGTTACAATTTGGGATGGAAATTTGCGGCCGCAGGATATATAATAGGAGACTGTTATAATAGGTGTGCTTTGCGAAGCGGCGCACCGGCGACTTATCCCATTGCAAAGGAGACACGCTATGACAACCGAAAAGACCTCCTCCCCCCGCCGCAGCGGGGCGGATTGGTTCGGCTTGATCGCCTTCGCCGTGCTGGTGATCTGCAGCGCGGTGCTGGTGGTGCGGCTGATATCCACCAAGTTCCTGCCCACCGGCCAGCTGCTGCTGGCAGTTGGGGCGCTTCTGGTGCTCAGCGGTCTGCACGGCTGGGTCCAGCTGCCCCACCGGGAGAAAACCGGCGGAAAGATCGCCTGCGGCATCGTGGCCCTGGTGCTGGCCGCCGCCATGCTCTATGGCGCGGTGGCTCTTGGTTCCGTGCAGCACGCCATCACCGATGTGGCGGACAAGTCCGTGGAGACGGACATCACCTGCGTCATCGTCAACGCCGATGACCCGGCCCAGAGTCTGGACGACGTCAAGGGCTACCGGTTCGGCATTCTGGAGGACCGGGATACCGAGAACACCCAGTCCCTGCTGCAGCAGCTGCAGGAGAAGCTGGGAGCGGCAGAGCACACGGCATACGCCTCCCCTGCCCTGCTGACCGACGCTCTGTACGACGACCAGGTGGGGGCCATCCTGCTGAACAAGGGGTATATCCCCCTGCTGGAGGAGCAGGAGGGCTATGCCGACTTCTCCGACCGCACCCGGATTCTGTATGAATACACCACCACCAAGACCGTGGAGCCCGCCCCGGCGGATACCAACGCCCCGGTGGACGTGACCAAGGACCCCTTCGTGGTCTATTGCAGCGGCATCGACGCCCGCAGCAGCAACATCAACATCACCAGCCGCAGCGATGTGAACATTCTGGCGGTGGTGAACCCCACCACCCGGCAGATCCTATTGGTGAACACCCCCCGGGACTATTACCTGCCCCTGGCCCACAACGGCCAGCTGGACAAGCTGACCCACGCCGGAATCTACGGCACCGGCGAGTCCATGCAGACCCTGGACAATCTCTACGGCACCCACACGTCCTTCTATATGCGGGTGAACTTCGCCGGTCTCACCAAGATCGTGGACGCTCTGGGCGGCGTGGACGTATATTCCACCAAGACCTTCTCCATGGGCGGCTATAACTTCACCGAGGGTGTCAATCATCTGAACGGTGAGGCGGCCCTGTGCTTCTCCCGGGAGCGGTACGCCTTCGCCGACGGCGACAACCAGCGGGGCAAAAACCAGATGGCCGTGATTCAGGCCATTATCAGCAAGGCCTCCTCCCCTGCCGTGCTGAAAAATTACCAGACGCTGCTGTCCTCCCTGTCCGATGCGTTCATCACCAGTCTGAGCTATGACGACATCGCCTCCCTGGTGCAGATGCAGCTGCAGGATATGTCCGGCTGGCACGTCACCAGCTACGCCGTCTCCGGCTCCGGCGACACCTCGTACTGCTACGCCCTGGGCGACGCCGCCTGGGTCATGCGGCCCAATATGGACACCGTCAATACCGCAAAAGAGCTCATCCGCCAGGTCATGTCCGGCGAAACGCCTCAGATCCCCTGAGCGGCACACGCAAAAAGATATAGAGAAAAAACAAGGAGAAAACCCATGAGTTATCGTCGCAGAAATGCCTATTCATCCTATTACGGTTCCCGGGGCGGAAGCCGGGGCCCGGCAGATTGGCTGGGACTGCTGGCCCTGGTGTGTATGCTGGTGTGCAGCGTGATCCTGCTGGTGCGGGTGCTGGACGCCGGAGTGCTGACCACGGCGCTGACCGTCGTGTTCATCCTGGTGCTGGTGCTTCTCAACGGACTGCACGCCTTTGTGCAGCTGCCGGTGCGCCGCAGCGTGGCCGGGAAGCTGGTCTGCTCCGTGGTGGCCCTGGCGCTGTCTGCCGCCATGATCTTCACCTCCACCGCCGCCGGCTCCTTTATGAAGTTCCTGTCCAACATTACCTCCGGCGGCTCCGCCAAGACCACCGTTTCCGTGGTGGTCCGGGCGGATGACAAGGCCGAAACCGTCAACGATACCTTCGGCTATACCTATGGAATCCTGGAGGCCATGGACCGGGAGAACACCGACGCCCTGCTGTCCCACATCGAGGACGGCCTGGGCCAGGTGCAGACCGAAACCTTCGGCACCCTGCCCCAGCTGGCCGATGCTCTGCTGAATAAGCAGGTGGACGCCATCATCCTCAACAACAGCTATTTCTCCGTCCTGAAGGGCACGGAGGGGTATCAGAATTTCTCCAAGGACACCAAGGTCATTTACCGGTTCTCCATTGACAACCCGGACGCGGAGCCCATTGCCCCCAACGCAAATATCTCCCGGGAGCCTTTCGTGGTGTATTGCAGCGGCACCGATGAGCGGGTGGATTACATCCCCCTCAACAGCCGCAGCGATACCAATATTCTGGCTGTTGTGAACCCCTCCACCCACCAGATTCTGTTGGTCAGCACCCCCCGGGACTACTATCTGACGCTGCCCTCCAAGGGCCAGAAGGATAAGCTCACCCACTTCGGCCTCTACGGCATTGAGGAGTCCATCAAGGGCCTGGAGCAGCTGTATAACGTGGACGTGAACTATTACGCCCGGGTCCACTTTGCGGGGCTTGTGGGCGTTATCGACGCCCTGGGCGGCATCGACGTGAACTCGGACGTGGCCTTCAACACTGTGGGCATGGAGGTGCCCGACGAGGACGGCAGCGGCAACTTCCACTTCGCCGCCTACTCCTTCCAGCAGGGGCTGAACCACCTGGACGGCCGCCAGGCCCTGGCCTTCGCCCGGGAGCGGGACGCCTTTGACGACGGCGATATGCAGCGGGGCCGCAACCAGATGCTGGTGATCCAGGGCATCGTCAATAAGGCCGCCTCCCCGGCCATTCTCAAGAGTTATCAGGACGTCCTGGCCGCCGCCTCCGACTCCATCGCCACCAATATGCCCAAGGAGGACATCATCTCCCTGGTGAAGATGCAGCTGCAGGATATGTCCGGCTGGAACATCACTACATACGGCCTTGCCGGTGAAAACAGCGCCGACTATTGCTACAGTCTGGGAAATGACGCCCAGTACGCCGTGGTCCTGCCCAATGAACGGATGGTCGCCACTGCCCAGGACCTGATCCAGCAGGTCCTTCGGGGCGAGACGCCCACTGTGAAGCCCTGACGCAGAAAGGATGAAACGCTTATGAACGAACAAGAACAGCCCCGCCGCAGACGGCGCCGGCTCTGCCGCACCAGTGCCGATTGGTTCGGTCTGGCGGCCATGGTCCTGCTGATGATCTGCAGCCTGGTGCTGCTGGTGCAGCTGATGTCCACCAAGCTGCTGACGGACCTCTATCTGATTCTCATCGAGATCGTGCTGCTTCTGATCAACGCAGGCCATGTGATCATCCAGCTGCCCATCCGCCGGGTCAAGACCAGCAAGGTAGTCTGCGGCCTGCTGGCGGTGATCCTTTCGGGCCTGATGCTGTATGGCTCCGTGGCTGCTGCCTCCGGCAAAAGCGCCCTGCTGGCCATTGCGGGCAAGAACCTGCAAAAAACTACCTCCTATGTGGTGGTCATGGCGGATGATCCCGCCCGCAGCATCGGCGACACCGTGGGCTACACCTTCGGCATTCTCAGCCAGGACGCCGACATCAGCGCCGACAACACCAGTGCCCTGCTGGAGGACATCAAGGACGGTCTGGGCGGCAAGGTGGACACCACCACCTATTCGGAGCTGACCTCCCTGGCGGACGCCCTGTACGACGGAAACGCAGGGGCCATCATCCTCAATTCCGGCTATCTCACCGCCCTGGATTCGCTGGACGATTACAGCACCTTCACCCAGGACACCCGCATCATCTATGAGTTCAGCACCACCAAGGAGCTGGAGCCCATCAAGCCCAACGCTTCCATCACCTCCCAGCCCTTCGTCGTCTATTGCAGCGGCATCGACGCCCGCAGCTCGGACATCAATATCCAGAGCCTCAGCGACGTGAACATTCTGGCGGTGATCCATCCCCGGACCCACCAGATCCTGCTGATCAATACCCCCCGGGACTACTATGTGCCCCTGGCCCGCAACGGCCAGCGGGATAAGCTGACCCATGCCGGTATGTACGGCATCGACGAGTCCGCCGCCGTTCTGGGGAATCTCTACGGCGTGAAGGCGGACTACTACGCCCGGGTGAACTTCGCTGGGCTGAAGAAGATCGTGGACGCCCTGGGCGGCGTGGACGTGAACTCCGACTATGAGTTCACCACCGTGGGCATGGAGGTGCCCAACGAAAACGGCGACGGCATCCACATGGCGGGCTACACCTTTACCAAGGGCATCAACCACCTCAACGGCGAGCAGGCCCTGTGCTTCGCCCGGGAGCGCCACGCCTTTGACGACGGCGACAACCAGCGGGGCAAGAACCAGATGGCCGTGATCCGTGCCATCGTGGATAAGGCCTCCTCCCCCGCCATCCTCAAGGGCTATCAGAAGGTGCTGGACGCCGTGTCCACCTCCTTCATCACCAGCCTGACCTATGAGGACATCAGCAGCCTGGTGCAGATGCAGCTGCGGGACAACGTTCACTGGAACATCACCAGCTACTCTGTCAGCGGCGAGGGCGGCATGGAGCCGTGCTACTCCGCCGGAGGCGAGGAACTGTGGGTCATGTGGCCCAACGCCACACA
>OLOL01002690.1_pt1 | contig 12153 bp, 6 predicted proteins | sample 1673081 | NCBI WGS metagenome assembly OLOL01 (sample SAMEA3136753, study PRJEB25190) | human gut metagenome
ACGTTCCTCTCCGGTACGACCATCAGCAACTCGCTGACGGAACTGTACCTGCTGTTCAAGTACCTGCGCCCGAAGGAATTGGAGCGGCAGAACATCAATTCGTTCGACGCATGGGCGGCCATCTTCGCCAAGAAAACGACGGACTTCGAGTTTTCGGTAACGAATAACATCGTGCAGAAAGAACGTTTCCGTTACTTTATCAAAGTGCCGGAGCTGGCGCAGTTCTACAACGAGATCACGGACTACCGCACGGCGGAGGACGTGGGCGTGGACAGGCCGCAGAAAAACGAGATACTGCACAACATCCCGCCCACGCCGCAGCAGGAGGAGTTCATCGAGAAGCTGATGCAGTTCGCGCAGTCGGGCGACGCCACGATACTCGGACGCGACAAGCTGTCGGAAACCGAAGAAAAGGCCAAGATGCTGATCGCAACGGACTACGCCCGCAAAATGGCGCTCGACATGCGGCTTATCGACCCCGACCTATACGAAGACCACTCCGACAACAAGGCGAGCCACTGCGCGAAAATGATTGCGGAGTATTACCACAAATACGACGCGCAGAAAGGCACGCAGTTCGTATTCTCGGATTTGGGGACGTTCCAGCCGGGGCAGTGGAACGTGTACAGCGAGATCAAACGCAAGCTCGTGGAGGATTACGGCATACCTTCGTCGGAGATACGTTTCATTCAGGAGTGCAAGAACGAAAAGGCTCGCAAGGCCGTCATCGACGCGATGAACGAGGGACGGGTGCGGGTGATCTTCGGCTCGACCTCCATGCTCGGAACGGGTGTAAACGCGCAGAAACGGGCGGTAGCGGTGCATCACCTCGACACGCCGTGGCGCCCCTCCGACCTCGCGCAGCGCGACGGGCGTGCCGTGCGCAAAGGGAATGAGATTGCCAAATTGTATGCAGATAATAAGGTGGACGTGATTATCTACGCGGTGGAGAAGTCGCTCGACAGCTACAAGTTCAACCTGCTGCACTGCAAGCAGACCTTCATCTCGCAGCTCAAAAGCGGCGCGATGGGTGCGCGTACCATAGACGAGGGGGCGATGGACGAAAAATCGGGCATGAACTTCTCCGAATACATGGCTATTCTTTCGGGGAACACGGATTTGCTCGACAAAGCCCGTCTGGAAAAGAAGGTCGCGGCGTTGGAGAGCGAGCGCAAGACGTTCCACAAGGCCAAGAGTGCCTCCTCGTGGAAATTGGAGGACTACACCAAGAAGCTCGCGCATAACAACGACTGCATCGTCAAGATGACCGCCGACTACGAGGCGTTCCTCGCGCGGGTACAGACCGATAAGGAGGGGAACAGGCTCAACGCCGTGCGGCTCGACGGTTTGGAAGCGACAGACCACAAGAGCGTCGGGACACGCTTGCAGGAGATCGCCAGAAACGCTACGACGGGCGGCGAATACGTGCGTATCGGCGAGCTGTACGGATTTCCGCTGCTCGTAAAGACCGAACCGCAGTTGAAAGACGGCAAAGAGGTAAAACTGAACCGTTTCTTCGTGGAGGGGGCGTTCAAGTACACCTACAACAACGGGCAGATAGCGATGGCCGATACCAAAGCGGCGGCGATGAACTTCCTGAACGCGCTGGAACGCATACCCAAGCTCGTGGAGCAGTACAAGGCGCAGAACGTAACCTACGAGCGGGACATTCCGATTTTGCAGGAAACGGTCGGCGGCGTATGGAAGAAGGAGGACGAGTTGAAGGCACTGAAAGCGGAGGTCGCGGCGTTGGAACGCAAGATACAGCTTACGCTCGCCCCGCCCGCACGCGAAGCCGGGCAGGAACAGACCGACGGCGTGCAGCAGGAGAGCGGACAACGGGAACAGCAGCCGGATACCGCCAGACAAAGCACGGATGCCGATTCGGCCGATTTCATCCGCAGCCATGTCCTTGTCGTAAGACCGGGAATATCGGACATACAACGACAATCTGGTAAAAACATAAAATTGTAACACAAGAACAGCCGCAAAAAATGCGGCTGTTCTCTTTACGCTTTTTGATATTCAGAGGGCGAACACCCGACTTTGTCCTTGAAATATTTCCCGAAAAAGGACTGATTGGCGAAGTGCAGCATGTCGGCCACCTGCTGTATGGTGTATTTGCGGCTCTTGAGCAAAGCCTTCGCTTCGAGAATAACGAAATCAGTAATCCAGTCGCCGGCAAAACGTCCGCTTACCTGATGGACAATCTGCGACAGATATTTAGGCGTTACGCACAGCACGTCCGCATAGTACGAAATACTGCGCTCTTTCGTATAGCTTTTCTGTACCTCGTGAATAAATTGCGTATAGAGTTCCTGCCTACGGCTGCTCTTTTCTTTCAATTTTTCGGCTTCGGTATCGGCAGTGAGTAGATATTTATAGGAGTTATAGGTGAGTACCTGCGTGTATCCAAGTAGCGCTCCCTTGCGGAACGGATTGTCCGTTTCCGCGATTTTCGCCTTCATCAGCCGGTAGATCGCCATTGACTCTTCCATCGCTTCGGATGATAATTGATAAAGGGGCGAGGAGTACAGGCGGCGTTGCAAGGTCATTGTGGCATCAATCTGAAGCACAGTCTGAAAGTATTCGGACGCAAAGGCGATCACGACAATTCGGGTGTCGTCGCTCATACCCCGGTATTCTCCAATAGCCCCCTCCAAAACGACCAGAAGATTATTGGCCCGAAGTTCAAAATCCTGCAAATTGATTTGAAATGACATCCGTCCCGACAGGCAAAAAATAGCTATTGTAAAGGATAGTTTGACCGGATGATTCACAAACTCCAAATCCGTATTTGTTTGTTCCGAAGTCCCATCGAAATTGTCGATCAGAATGAACTCTTTATTCAAATGAACTGCCGCATTCTCTGCGGACAGTCGAATCAAATCCAAATCCCAATAAGCCTGTTTCATATTCTTTGTGCTTAACCTTTCAGCGAACAAAATTAGGTATTTTAGTTGGTATTTACACAATTTGTTATCCATTAGAACAATATGTTATTCCATTAGAGGATACGACCTATCGGATAAATCGGGAACTTTGCAGCGAAATAAAGAACAAATCATTAAAAATAAGTCGGAACAATGAACAGATTGATTACTATGGTTATCGCCGCCGGAACGCTCTGTGCCTGCGGTAGAGCGTCGCATGAAAATTCTATTCTACGGAGTGTTACGCTGACCGAACCTGTACTGTTGGAAACCACCCATGTAATAAACCATTCGGGTATTGTCCGTGAGGCTCATACAATCAGCCTCGGATTCAAGACAGCCGGACAAATCGAACGTATCCATGTCCGCGAAGGCGATTACGTCCGACAAGGGCAACTGCTCGCCGAGCTGGACGACGCCGACTACCGGTTGGGTGTCGAGGCGTTACAGATCCAGTACGAGCAGCTCAAAGACGAGGTAGAGCGCACGAAGCAGCTTTTCGACCAGAAGAGCGTTTCGGCCAACGACTACGAAAAGGCCGCCGCCGGATTGAAGCAGTTGGGCGTGCAGTTGCAAGTGAACAAGAATAAACTCGACTATACGAAACTGTATGCGCCGACCGACGGGTATGTGCAGGCCGTGAACTTTTCTCCGGCGGAGATGGTCGATGCGGGCACGGCTCTGTTCACCCTGCTGGACGTATCGCACATGGAAATCGTGGCGGATATTCCGGTCGGCGAATACAGACAACGTGACCATTTTGCCCGCTTTTATGGCAAAGTAGCGGGTATTGAAGAAGAATTTCCGATGCAACTGTTGAGCCTCACGCCCAAAGCCGACGGCAATCAGCTATACCAGTTGCGGCTGACTTTCGCCGAGCAACCCGATAAACGGCTGACGGCGGGTATGAACGCCGAGATTAGCATTGTCGTAGCGGATAAGGGAGGCATCACCGGTTTTGCCGTGCCGTTGTGTGCCGTATTTCAAGATACCGATGGAAACAAACCGTGCGTGTGGGTATTTGAACGAGATTCCACCGTGTCCAAACGTCCCGTTGTGTTGAACGGAACGGATGCCGAAGGGCGTGCCGTCATTACCGAAGGGCTGACGGGTGAGGAACGTATCGTCCGGGCCGGAGTGAATGTTTTGCAGCAAGGACAGCGGGTACGTGTTATCGAAGAACTGAGTAAAACCAATATAGGAGAGCTACTGTAATGAAGATGACCGAATTTTTCATGCGGCGACCGGTGTTGTTCTGGTCGCTCATGGCGGCGATATTGATTGCGGGCGTACTTGCGTTTGTGCAGATGCCCAAGCTGGAAGACCCTGCTGTATCAGCCAAGCAAGCGATGGTGGTGGTCGCGTGGCCGGGAGCCAGCGCACACGAGATGGAACTGAAAGTCGCCCAACTGATGGAGGATGAATTGCGGGCGCTTCCCAATGTGAAGAAGGTAAAGACCGAATGCCGGAACGGTTCGGCCATGTTTACCGTCGAGTTTCAGATGACCGTGTTGGAAAAGGAGCTGGAACAGCATTTCGACCTGCTGCGCCGCAAGGTAAACGATGCAACCTCGCGTCTTCCGCAAGGATGTTACTCGCCGGTAGTGGTAGATGACATGATGGACGTATATGGCATCTTCTATGCCCTGACGGCCGACGGGTACGATTATCCCGAAATGTATAAATATGCCAAATATCTCCGCCGCGAACTGCTCGATGTAAAGGGCGTGAAACGTATCAACATCATCGGCAACCGGGACGAGGTAATCAACATTATCCTTTCCAAAGAGCAGATTACCCGCAACGGCGTCGTTCCCACGCAAATCATGTCGGCCTTGCAAGCAGCCGGAAAAACGGTCGATGCAGGAAAATATCGCAGCGGTGACGAACAAATCACTCTATACGTCAATTCGGCCGTCGAGAGCGAAGAGGATATTCGCGATTTGCAACTCCGGACGTTGGATGGGAAACGCATCCGCCTCGGCGATATTGCCCGTGTGGAACGCACCTTTGCCGAGCCGCAGCGCAACGGATTTTTTGTGAACGGAAAGTCGGCGCTGGCTATCTGTATCGCAATGGAAGAGTCGGCCATCGTCCCCGATGTGGGCAAGGCGGTCGATGCCCGGCTGGCCGAAGCGATGAAGCATGTTCCCGTCGGGTTCGAGACCGAGAAAATCTTTTTCCAGCCCGACAAAGTGGACGAGGCCATCTCCTCCTTTATGTGGAACCTCGTCGAATCGGTCGCCATCGTTATTTTGGTCTTGATATTCACAATGGGCTTCCGCAGCGGCCTAATTATCGGTTTCGGACTGGTGCTGACGGTCGCCGTGTCGTTCCCCGTTTTGTTAGTCTGTGGCACGACGCTGCAACGCATCTCACTCGGCGCGTTCATCGTGGCGATGGGAATGCTGGTGGATAATGCGGTCGTGATTATGGATGGCATTCTGATCGACAAGAAACGAGGTCTCGGCCCGAAAACCTATCTTTACCGTATCGGACGTAATACGGCCCTGCCGTTGTTGGGTGCGACCGTTATCGCCGCCTCGACGTTCCTTTGCGTCTATCTTTCACCCGATACGGCGGGCGAATATGCCGGCGACCTCTTTCTGGTACTGTGCGTCAGCCTGCTGGCCAGTTGGGTGTTGGCTTTGGTACAAGTTCCCGTCTGTGCTAAATCGTGGCTGTCGAAACGGGAAAAAACAACCGGAAGCGATTCCGGAGCGGTCATGAACTCACCTGTACACCGTTTCATTCGCCGAGCCATCGGCTTTTTGATCGGCTACAAAAAGACAACTATCGTCATAGCGTTCAGCCTGCTGGCTCTCTGTATTTTCGGAATGACAAAGGTGAAAAATCTTTTCTTTCCCGACTTCGATTACAAACAGTTCGTCGTCGAGTGTTTCTTTCCTTCGGCTACCGATGCCGATGTCGTGCGTGACCGGTTGTTGGAGATGAGCAACCGGCTCGCGGAGAATCCCGACATCGACCGGGTTGCCGTCAGTCAGGGCAGTGCGCCGGCCCTCTATTGTCTGGTACGTCCGATGACTTCGGGCGGCGACTGCTACGGGGAACTGACCGTCGATTGCAAGGACTACAATACCGTGTTGGAACAGATCCCCACGGTACGGCAACAACTTCGCGAGCAATATCCCGATGCCTATATCCGCATCCGCAAATACAATTTCTCGACTTCGACCTCGCACACTGTCGAAGTGGAGTTCGCAGGCCCCGATCCTGCCGTGCTGCGCCGTTTGAGCGCACAGGCCGAAGCCATCATGCGCCGTTCACCTTATGTGGACGCCTATTCGGTACAAAATAACTGGAAACCGAAAGGAAAAACGTTCGTGGCGGAATACAGACAGGAAGATGCCCTGCGCTCCGGTATCGAGAGAGGAGACGTTGCCAATGCGTTGTCGGCCGCTACGAACGGAATGACGGTAGGTGTACTGAACGATCAGGAACGGATGATTCCTCTCAATTTGCAAGTGCGCAACGACGACGGCAGCCGCATTAAAAACCTCGATGAAATCCCCGTCTGGAGCATGATGAACCTGCACCTCTCCAACGAAGAGCTGCAAAGCGCACTCTCCGGCGGCAGTGCGATGAGCGAGTTGCAAGACAAGGTGTTCCGCGCCGTGCCGCTCGGTAACATCGTCGATGACTTGCGGCTCGATTGGGACGAAGACCTTGTGATGCGCCTGAACGGACGGCGCGTTATCGAAGCGGAGTGCGACCCGAACCCCGACCGCAGCGATGCCACGCCTGCCAAAGTCGTAGCTTCCATTCAGGATGAAATCGAAGCTATCCCATTGCCCGATGGTTATACGATGCGCTGGGTAGGCGAAGGCGAGGTACAAGGGGAAGCCATCGGCAACCTGATGAAGTTCGTGCCGATCACCATTTTTCTGATTCTGGCTATCCTGTTATTCTTGTTCAACAGTTGGCGCAAAGTGATCCTTATTCTGCTCTGTTTCCCGTTCGTGTTCTGCGGCATTACCCCTTCGCTACTGTTGAGCGGGCAGCCGATGACCTTTATGGCCATTATCGGTATGCTGGGCTTGATCGGCATGATGGTCAAAAACGCCATCGTGCTTGTGGACGAGATTAACCGACTCCAAACCGAAGAGAAAACCGCACCTTATACCGCTGTGGTGGAAGCTACCGTATCGCGTGTACGGCCTGTTCTGATGGCCTCGCTGACAACCGTGGTCGGCATGATTCCGCTGGTAAGCGATCCGATGTACAGCTCGATGGCCATTACGATCATGGGCGGGCTTACGGTCGGTACGATTATCACGCTCGTCCTGCTGCCGCTGTTCTATGCGACATTGTTCCGTATTCGAAAACCAGCTAACCTATAAAACGATAATCAAATGAATAAGAAAGATATAGTTATTTTGTGTTGTGTCGCCTTATTCTCTGTTCCCGGCGTTTGGGCACAACAACCGCTCCGGCTTTCGCTGGACGAATGTCGAAAAATGGCATTGGCGCATAGCGAAGAACTGCAAAAGTCGGACAATGCGCTCCGGCAAGCGGAGCTTGACCGGCAAATCGCAAAGACGGCGTTCCTTCCCAAATTCGATGCCTCGGCGGTAGGTGCTTATATGCTTCCCGATATGGATATGCTGGGAATGGAGATGCGTATGCGCGGTACGTATATGGCCGGAGTCAATCTGACCCAACCGATCTATACGGGTGGTAAAATCACGACCGGAAACAGATTGGCCCGTATCGGTGAGGAGGTCGCTACCGAGCAGGTTCGCATGACCCGCATGGACGTACTCGTCGAGGCCGATAATGCTTATTGGACGTATATTGCCGTAGGGCGTAAGGTACGCATGTTGGAAAGTTATCATGCGCAGATGGATACTTTGTACCACCAGACGGAAGCGGCACTTGCGGCAGGAATGGCGACCGAAAACGACCTGCTGCGTATCGACGCCAAGCGTACCGAAATACATTACCAGTTACAAAAGGTGCAGAATGGAGCCGACCTGTGCCGTATGTCGCTATGCCGGATCGTGGGTGTCGATTTCGATATGCAGATAGAGGCTACCGATACGACATTCGTCGCATCGCAACCGGTCGGGCTTTCAGCGGAGACGGCCGCCCGTCCAGAACTGCACCTGCTGGAAAAGCAGGTTGCAGCCAGCAAGGAGCAAATCCGCATGGCACGTGCCGATATGCTGCCTACCGTAGCTTTGACCGCCAACTACATGTATTACGGTAATATCAAGCTCAATGGTATGACCGATGCAGGCGGTACAATGATTCCCTTCTCGCAGGAGTTCCGCGATGGTATGGGTATGGCCATGCTCTCTGTACAGATTCCGATTTTCCACTGGGGAGAGAACCGCAAGAAAGTCCGCAAGGCACAGTATGAGTTGCGCAATGCAGAGCTTGATTTGCAAAAGAACACCCGGCTGCTCAATATCGAAGTGCAGCAGGCAATCCGCAATGTGCAGGACGGTTACGGACTGATCCGCACGGCAGAAAAAGGATTACGGCAGGCCGATGAAAACCTGCGTGTGATGCGCAATCGTTATGCGGCATCGATGGCATCTCTTACCGACCTGTTGGATGCCCAGTCGCAGTGGCAGCAGGCCGTCTGCAATCTGATAGAGGCGCAGACGCAATACCGGATTTACGAGACTGAGTATCTGAGAAGTACCGGAAGGCTGGAGTAATCTTACGAATTGAGAATGAGGACTGCGGTCGGAAACAAATTCCGACCGTACGTCCACTTTATACTCAGCTTTGAACTTTCATTATACATAGCAACCTATGATACGCATTGTTATTAACCCAAAATACGAACACCTGCGAGACAATATCTCGCAACTGATTCATACATTCCGGTTTGCCCGCAGTGGGGAGATCCTCCACGACGCACGCAATACCATAAAACGCTTCGATTGCGACGGCCTGTCGCTCGCAATCAAACGGTATGGTCATATCTCACCGTTGAACAAGATTGTTTACTGCACCCTGCGTCGCAGCAAGGCCGAGCGGGCCTATCTGCATGCTGCAAGACTGCGCAATCTGGGGATTGATACGCCCGAAGAAGTGGCCTTTGTCGAAGAACGACACTATGGAATCCTGTGGACAAGCTATTTTATCTCGCTGTATTCGGATTATCGTCCGGTCATGGAGGTGATTGAAGAAAAAGCATCAGACGCAGATGGTCCAGAGCCTCTTCTTAATCGGTTGGCCGGATTTATTTACCACATCCATTGGGCAGGCATCCTCCACCGCGATTTGAATATTGGCAATATCCTTTGTGCGGAAAGACAGCCCGGGAAGTTCTCCTTCCAACTAATCGATACGAACCGGATGGAATTTCGACAGATCCTCTCCATGCAAGAACGCATGCACAACTTGCGGAGGCTTTCGTGTCCGCTGACAATATATCTCTCCATATTGGAGAAGTATGCTCTGATTCTCCGTACTGAACGTGATTCGCTACAACTCAAAGGGGTTTTGTATCGACTGCTATTCGAAAAAAGGGAACGGTTCAAATCGCGGCTCAAAACTTTGCTGTGACGGCTTCCACGTATATATGGTTTAATAGGAAAATTTAATAATTGCATTCTAACCCATGAACGTTTTGCTGGAATACCGTTTCCTATAGACGACATTGGAGTATGCACTTTGTTCATAAACGGATAAATAACTCCGCTCAGACTTCAAAAACTTTCAGACGACATTCCTCGCTCTGATTGACGCTCAGTTTCTGAGTGATAGCAGGTAGAAAGTAATATAATTAAGGCGAACTCAATATATAATCTATAATGATGGGATATATGCGGGCAACGGAAAGATTAGATTTCTGATTATTATCACCTTCCCTCAAAGAAAGATAGTATTAAATATATGAAACAACCAAAAATATCATTACATGTAAAGTTACTTTTTGGATATATTATTTCAGTGGCGATCATCGGGATTATGGTCGCCATTCTGTTGTATGAACAGAGCCGGATAAAAGAGATTGCGGCAAACTCTGTTGAAATAAATGACATTCGTCAAAATGTAACCGCTGCGCACCGTGAGATTACGGAACTCGCCACTTTGGGTGAGAGCGTCATAGGCTGGGACGAGGAGGATTGCCGTGCCTACCACGCCCAACGGCTCCGCCTCGACAGCCTGCTGCTCACTCTCCGTCGGGAGTGCGTCCGCTTCGTGCGCCCCGAACAGGTCGATACGCTGCGGATGCTGTTGGCGACCAAAGAGACGCACCTGCTGCGCATCATGCAGAGCGTCCGCCAGCGGGAGGAGATGGACAGCCTGATCGCCCACCGGCTGCTGACCGCCGTCGCCAGTGCCGCCAAGCCCCGCATAGAGGTACGGCGCAAGAAAGGCATCGCGGGCTTCTTCGGCAAGAAGGACACGATACGGGTATATCCGCCGTCGCAGAACCTGCACGCGCTGAACAGTCAAATAACGACCCTGAAAGACACGCCGGAGTTTAATTTCGACGCCCCGGTGGACAGCCTGCGCCGGCAAAACAGACAGTTGAACCGCGAACTGTCGGCGCTTATCTCCCTGCTGGACGGACAAATTCAAAAATCGTTCGACTTTCGGGAAAAACGGATTTCCGACATGAGGCAGACCTCTTTCCGCATACTCTCCTGCGTGCTGGGCGTAGCGATTCTGCTGCTTGCCCTCTCGTATATCATCATCCAACGGGACATCTGGCGGCGGGAGGCCGGAGAGCGCAAGTTGAAAGAGATTATCGGCCAGAACCGCGACCTGCTGGATATGCGCAAGAAAATCATCCTGACGATTTCCCACGACATACGCGCCCCGCTGAGCATCATCAACGGCAGCGCGGAGCTGGCGATGGACACGCGCGACCGCAAGAGACGCAACAGACATCTGGCCAATATCGGCGTGCTGTGCAAACATATCCTGCACCTGCTGAACAACCTCTTGGACGTGTACCGTCTCAACGAAGCGAAAGAGACCCGCAACGACACCCCTTTCCGGCTGTCCGACCTGCTGGAACGCATCGCGGCGGGATTCACCCGCGCCGCCAACGACAAAGGGCTTCTCTTCCAGTGCGATTTCGAGGGCACGGACGTTACGGTCTGCGGCGACAGCGACCGCATCGAACAGATCGCGGACAACCTGCTCTCGAACGCCGTCAAGTTCACCGGAGCGGGAAGCGTCGGCTTCACCGCCCGCTACGAAAACGGGACGCTTCTGCTGACCGTCGAAGATACGGGTATCGGCATGAGCGAGGAAACGGCGGCACGCATCTTCGACCCGTTCGAGCGTTCGGCTCCCGACACGAACGCCGAAGGTTTCGGCTTGGGGCTGTCGATCACGAAAGGGCTGGTCGGGCTGCTGGACGGGGAGATTGCCGTCGCCAGCGAAGTCGGCAAGGGCAGCACGTTCCGCGTGTCGCTCCCCCTGCCGCTGACGGACGAGACGGTGGAAAACGAGGAGCGGGTTTCCAATCCCTCCGCACGCCTTCCGCAGCGTGTCCTCGCCATCGACGACGACCCGTTGCAGCTCGAAATCGTCAGGGAGATGCTCGAACGCAACGGCGTCTCCTGCATGACCTGCGGAAATACCCGTGCGCTGGTCGGGGAGATGCGCAAGGCGGACTACGACCTGCTCCTGTCGGATATACAGATGGCCGGAACGAACGGTTTCGAGCTGCTGGAACTGCTGCGCAACTCCAATATCGGCAATTCGCGCACGATTCCGGTCGTCGCCATGACCGCACGGGGCGACAAGGAACGGGAGGCTTTCGCCTCCGCCGGATTCGCCGCCTGCATCTACAAGCCGTTCTCGATGCGCGAGCTGCTCGACCTTATCGCTTCCGTGGTGAGCGGCACGAAACCGGAGGCTGTATCTGCGGATTTCGCTGCGCTCACGGCGGACGTGAAGGATAAAAGGAAACTGCTCCGGACGTTCATCGAAGCCTCCCGCAAGGACATCGCGCAGCTCCGCGAGGCGGGCAACGACCGTGAACGGTTGCGTGAGGTCGTACACCGTATGCTGCCGATGTGGGAGTTGCTGCAAACGGACGACTTGCTGCACGCCTACCGGAACGTGCTGCACGACGACAAGGGCTTCGGCCACTCCGACGGTGAAGTACACCACCCACAGAAAAAGGGAGCAGGGAACGGCGAAAAGGGCACGTATGGCTGTCTTGATAATCTTCGCTGGCTTCATAACTGTCGTTTTTTTGTTTTTTGATGCGGATTCG
>OLOL01002708.1_pt1 | contig 12067 bp, 8 predicted proteins | sample 1673081 | NCBI WGS metagenome assembly OLOL01 (sample SAMEA3136753, study PRJEB25190) | human gut metagenome
GCGCGCCGGGCATGACGATCGAGGAAAATCTCGCGCTGGCCGCCGGCCGCAGCGGCTGGCTGGGGCATATCAGCCGCCGGGACCGCGAGTGCTTCCGCGCGCAGCTGCGCGAACTGAATATGGGACTGGAGGATCGGCTGCGGCAGCCGGTGGGGCTTCTGTCCGGCGGTCAGCGGCAGGCGCTGACGCTTCTGATGGCGACGATCGCCAGGCCGAAACTCCTGCTGCTCGATGAGCACACCGCGGCACTCGATCCTGCCGCAGCAGAGAAAATTCTTGCCATGACCACGCGCATCGCGGCTGAACAGAAGCTGACCTGCCTGATGGTGACGCATAATATGCGCGCCGCGCTCGCGCTCGGTAATCGGACGCTGATGATGAACGGAGGCCAGATCATTCTGGACGTCAGCGGTGAAGAACGCACACATATGGATGTGGACGACCTGCTCAAACGCTTCAGATCTGGCACTGGCAAAGCGCTGGACAACGACCGCATCCTGCTTTCCTGAACCCCGCGGCAGCTGAGGTTCTGCCGTATACTATATTTTCGATTATCCCTCTGTGCGAAAGATTCTCCGGACGAAACGCCTATAGTCTGCCGTCAATATCAGATGCAGGACAAAGCCGCGAAGCGGGCAGTCTTGGAACTTTGCGAGGGGGTTGTACGAAAAAGTGCGTAGGAATCGAAGAAATATCAGCAGGTGCAGAGGTGGATGAAGCAACTCTGCGTTTACAGAGAAAAGCAGCTTGCAAGCCTGAAAACTTGCAAGCTGCTTTCTAAAAAATCTGCGCTTTACTGCACACGGTATCCGGCCAGAATCAGGTCGATGATCATCTGCCAGAAATCGTGTTCTTCTGCGCTGTAATACCGGCTGTCTGGAATTTCGTGAAAGGACACAATGCGGTTTGTTTCATCCAGCCAAGCCTCAAAGACCATTGTTATCTCCAACACTGATTTCCTGCGTTTGGAGCGAATAGTGAAGTGTCAACGATGTATCGCCCCACGTCATTGTGACGATCATCGTCTGCCCGTCCTCCGACAAGTCCTTTGTCCAGACGGCATCCGCGTCCAGATATTGAAGGTCGGCATTCGCGCCGCTGAAATAATCAATAAACGCAGAATAGTAGTGCGGAAACTGGGAGACATCTCCCGGCTGCTCGCTCAGTCTGCTGTCCTCGATCTCAAATTTCTGAAGGACTGCTATGTATTCTTCCGTCATTTCCTGCGCCCAGGGCGCGTAATCCAGCTTCTCATGGACGCGCAGCCAGATCTCTTCGCTCGAAAGCGCCGCAGAGGGCAGCTCCGTATGGCTCAGAAAAACCGGCTCATCGTTTTCATAGGTAAAGCAAACCGTATAGGAACCGAGCTCCTGCAAATTTGCGAAATCTCCGCGCGCAACCTGCTCCGCCAGTACCTGCCACTCCTGATTGCTGAGTACCAGATAATCCGGCTGCACCAGAGTGTATTGCACGTAATAAACAAGCCGCCCGTTTTCCTCTGCCGTCGTGATGCCGTCAAGCCGCGCCAGAGGTCGGTCCTTTACGCCGCCCGGAACTGCCGTATACGTTTCGCCGTTAAAATCCCACGTCTTCGCCAGTCCTTCGTGCGTCAGATTTCCAACCTCAAAATGAGATTGAATTTCCGTTTCCACATATGATTTTGTCATATAGCCCTGTTCCTTCAGCGCATTCATATTCCGAGCGAAAACCCACATCAGATAGCTAGATGTCGATGCAGGCGCTGCCCCGCGCGAAAAGACCGGCAGATAATCCAGCCGCCATTTGTCTGCAAAAGCAAGCCAGTCTGCGGCGCTGATCACCGCTTCCGGCTGCTGCACGGGCAATTCGTCCGCCGGAATTTCAAGAGTAAAGGAATGGATACGCCAGTTTTCACCGTCCTTTACCAGCCGCAGGATAGATTCACCGGGGAACCGGCTCGCCCAACCGATCAGCTCCACATATTCCCCAAACGCATCGATCGAACCGCTGGTACAGGTAAAAGCACCGGGGCTGTAGTCGCTGGTGGTATTGTAAAATGCGTCGGTTTCTTCCAGATAGAGATAGTCCGAAAACGGCTCCTGTATATCTTTCAGATCAGCAAGACCAATGCCGGCAAAACGCTGCAGGACACTTTCGACCGCAGATGCCGGATAGCGGTGGATGGGCAGCGGACAATCCGCCACGCTGTCGACCCGGAAGCCCCATTTGGCGTTCAGCTGTGCAAATTCCTCCTCTGAAATATCATCTTCGCCGCACTCTCCGAAGTACGCAAGGAAATCGTTTAGATTCAGATCGCGCACATCGTCATAGGTCGAGGTGAAGAAACCATTGACCGCGAAATGACCGAGCGTATCGTCGGTTGACAACGCATAGTCGGCAAAGACCGCGTTGACCGCGTCGATCTGTTCCTGCGTCAGGGACGTTGCGGTTTCCAACACGTCTTTCAGCGCCTCCTGATGCGCGGCTTCCGCGTCCTCCGGCATTGTGATTTCATCCGATTTCTGCTGCGTTAGCTCCGCAAACGAGCAGCCAGTCGCAGACGCGACGAGCAGCAAAGCCAGAATCACACACAGTACGCTGGTGCGCTGCTTTTTCGTCAGGAACAAAATGCGCTCCTTGACTGGAGGTCCAGCCAAACTCAGCGTTGCCGTTTTGCGCGGTGCTTGTGCCAGAATCGCGCGGGCGTAGGCAAGACGCTTGCTCTCCGGCAGTTTGGCGGTGACCGCCTCATCGCAGGCAAGCTCCGCGTCGCGCTTAGAGCAAATCGCAGCAAGCCAGATGAACGGATTCCACCAGTAGACGGTCACGGCCGCTGTGCGGCAAAGCGACCACAGAAAATCCAGATGCCGCAAATGCGTCAGCTCATGACGCAGGATCAATTCCGCCTCGTCCGCTTGCAGCACGTCCTCTGTCAGATAGACCGCCGGAATCAGACCGGCAAGGCACGGCGATTTGACCGCGCCGGAAACATAGATGCACGTTCCGCCGCGCTTGCCGAGAAAACGCCGGTCGCGGTGCAGCCGAATCGTAAACACCGCCCACGCGCCGAACAGCCAGAGTCCGAGCAATGCGCTGCCGCTGAACCAGGCAATTTGAAGAATCTGTGCCGTCGTCAACGGCATTGCAGCCGGTTTCGCAGTTTCTTGTACCGGGGAAACCGGTTGCTGCGCAGGTGTTTGCGGTTTCGTCACGGTTTGTGCGGGTCGCTGAATCACCGGTGCAGTCTGCACGGGCCGCTCTGCGCTCTGCGCCGGAACTGCCGCGTCCTCTGCCGGAAGAACCGGCAGAGAAACCAGTGTTCCCGGCAAGCAGAGTTTCAAAAGCACGACCAGCCAAAGCGCATAGAGCATCCGCTTCGGCACGCGGTTTTTGAATATCGCCCGCACCAAAAGCACAACCGCTATCAGCGCGGAAACGGTCAAAACTTCTTTCAGCATGAGGATTCCTCCTGTTTTTCCGCTGCGTCCAAAATGGCTTTCAGTTCCTGAATCTCCTGTTCGGACAGCGCACCGCGTCCGACCAAATTCGATACCATCATTCCCACACTGCCGCCGTAGACCTTGGACAGGAACGATTCTGTTTCCTCCGGCTCGACATCCGAATACGTGATCGCCGCGCTGTATTTCTGAAATTTTCCGCTGTCATCCATCGTGACCGCGCCCTTGGCAATTAAACGCTTGAGCATCATAAAGATCGTCGCCCGGCTCCACCCAGTGTCCGCGTCCAAAGCAGCTACCAGCTCTGCCAGCGTTTGCCCCTGCTGCGCCCAAAGCGTTTTCATCAGCTTCCATTCGCCGTCAGACAGTTTGAGATGTTCCATAGCATGCCACCCCTTTTGCAAATGTCAACGCACGTTATATTTGAAGAATATCACAAGTGATAACGTTTGTCAACATCATTTATCAGAGTCAAAAACTGCGCCGCAGTAAACAAAGAATAAGGATTTTCGATGTGTGCAGAACCGGATAAAAATATTCCGATCTTCCGAAAAAATCAGTAGACTTTGTGCCGGTTCTGTGGTAGTTGTTTGTGCTACCAAAACGAAGGAGGCACAGACATGGCGAAGAAACGAGCGAACGGAGAAGGCAACATCCGCAAGCGCAAGGATGGGCGCTGGGAAGGGCGGTATACCGCTGGATACGACGAAAAGACGGGAAAACGACTGATTAAGAACGTCCTTGGCAAGACGCAGGCAGAGGTAAAAGAAAAGCTAGCGAAAGCAGTCGCAGAAGCAGAAACCGTCGACGTGTGGCGAGAAGAGGAATACACACTCGACACATGGCTGCAAACGTGGTATGAACTTTACGCAAAGCCACATCTGCGATTCTCGATTGCGGAGTATTACCGGCGCGGAATCGAGCTGCACATCATGCCACGCATCGGAGATATTCCGCTGAAAAAATTGTCTGGACGCGACCTGCAATGGCTCTACTAGGACCTACGATAAGCACTCTATTTACTTTCCTTGGTGATTTCTCCGCTTTTAATTACAGCGTTAGAGCTTGACCTGTTTGTTACACAAAAGTAGTAGATACCATCTTCTGGTGCGGTAATTATATTGCCAAAGTCAGGTCCCGTTCCACCAGATGTAATTTCGTAATACTTCCCATTGAGGATATACCCAATATCCAACTGTATTTTCTCAAAAAGAGAGAAGTTAATGGAAAATTCATCACCTTTTGATAACGTCCAGCCATCTTCATTTGGCTGAGTAAAGATGACCATATAGTTCGGACTAAAATAAATAGGCGGAATGCTGTTGCCATCCATTGTGACACAGACGGAATTATCCGCATAAACATTTGAATAGTCATTGATGAGGTTGCTTTTTTCATAGAGAAGCTCATTTTCATTTGCAGGTACATTTTTATCACTGGCAACAGTTCCAAAGGGTTGGGTCAAATCAGCAAAATCGATATTCTTGGCTGGGCCTGCTCCCCAATAAATATAAGCAGCATAGCAAAAGCCACATAGAACCAGTACTGCGGCAAGGCAAGCTGCCACTATACTCCATTTTTTCCATCTATACTTTTTGCAATGATAGTTTGCGGCTTCCTCATAATACTTGTCATTGACTTCGTTCATGGCTTCGGAAAACAATTTGGCATTCATACAAAAACCTCCCGTTCTCTTAAATATTGTTTCATTTTCTGACGAATCAGAGTGAGCCGGACAGATACATTTTTTTCAGATATACCCACACGCTTTGCTATGTCTGCGTAGGTATCTGCATACGCATAGCGGCGCATAAAGATAACGCGCTCTTTCACGGTCAGTGTATTCAAAAATGCCTCAATGAGACGGGCTAATTCTTTGGCTTCAATTTCGTCTTCCACAGTTTTCTGACCTGCGATACAGTCCTCGATCTCGGCTAAGGCAATCGTATAGTGTCCGTTTCGTTTGGCTGCTTCCTTTCTCCAATAGATTTTGAGGGAAACATTCCGAACGATTTTCACAATGTAAGTCAGCAAGGAATTGGGATGTACTGGCGGAATGGCGTTCCATGCACCCAGATAAGCGTCATTGACACATTCCTCCGCATCCAGACGGCTGTTCACGACATTGTACGAAAGGTTGCGGAAGATTTTTCCGTATTTCATGTCCAGCTCATGTATCGCCTGCTGGTCGCGATTGAAAAACATCTCGATAATTTTTTCATCGTCGATCATTGTACCACCTCCTTTCCGCCTTCACCTATATACTACGATTTTAGCGACAAATACTAAATGAAAGAGAAAAATTTTTCAAAAGAATTATATCATACTTCGCAGGAGATTGCTCACGGCAGCTTTCGCTGATTCTTCAAGTCGATGCTGTGGATGCGAATGAGCAGGACAGATGAATATGAAAGCTGATGATGCTGGTTGGAAAACAGGCCCATATATACATTTGTGTTCTTCTGACAGTGAAGCAGTTGACTCATTGGAAAACCTGAAAAGTGAGCAATAAAAAGCAGCGCAAGGGGAGGAATATATCACTTCAGCGCTGTTTTACGGAGTATTGCCAAACGCAAAAACTGCGCCGCAGTAAACAAAGAATAGGGATTTTCGATGCGCGCGAAAACGGATAAAAAATATTCCGATCTTGCGAAAAAAGCAGTAGACATTATACCCTTTCTGTGGTAGTTGTTTGTGCTACCAAAACAAAACGTCTATAATCACATTTTTGCATCGGACACAGACATTGATGCGGCAACATACCCAAAAATGAGCGTTATGAGCTATTATGTCAACACTTATTTTTATGAAAAACACTCGGGTCTTGCCACGCTTGTAAAACCTGCTGCGCCAGTAATAACAACACCGTTTGCACCACCGCTGCAATGGACGATTAGGAGATTGCCGTCTGCGTCCTTACCGCCGACGATACCGACATGGGAATCGTCCGGATAGAACACCAAATCGCCCGGCTGTGCGTCGCTCCATGAGATATTCGTGCAATAGCTGTGCTGTGTCGCGGCACCGCCGCCGCGCCCCGGATAGTAGCTGCCATCCGTTGCATTGTAGAATGTCCAATCGACGAAACCGCTGCAATCCAGTCCGAACGGGCGTACCGTGCCGGTGGAGCCGCTGCCTGCGGCTGTGACTTCCATCGAAGTTCCCCAACGATCATCCCAGCCGAGCGTCAAAGATTTTCCGCCCCAGAAGTACGACACGCGCCCGACAAGCTGTACTGCCGTTTCCACAACGTTTTTTCGTTCCGGGTCAAGATCATCCGTGAGATTTTCAAGCAACCCGATTGCGTCCTCCTGCGAAATGGTCAGCGAACCCATCGGAATATTCATGCTGCCGAGATTTTCAAGCAGAATATCCAGCGCGTCGTTCTGATACTTTGTAAAAGCGTATATCAGGCGCATTTGCTCGGCGGTCTTGGCCGTGATCGTGATGGTCAGTGCAATCCCTGTGTGGCTGTCGTCCACATCGTCGTCCGGGTTGCTGTCCGGAACGTCAACGGTCTGCGTTGCCGTCGTGATCCCGCACATATCCCAAAAGACTTCCCGCAGCAGCTCCACACGTTCTACGTCGAGCGTGAACACGTCCACACCGTCCTCCGCACCTGCCGTTTTGGACGCAAACACGGCAACGACCTCACGCCAGTCTGGGGCCTGCCCGATGATCTGTACGGATGCAAAATCTCCGTTTTGCAGGCGCTCTAATTCGGCGTGATATTCACCCTGAATTTCTGCGATGGCCGTCGCCAGCAGAACGGTATCATCACTTTCCTGCTCGTCCGCAAACAGAATCCCCAGCGGCGATGCAAGAAACGCGCCCGCCACAATGATGATGGAAAACACGACAAAAAGCGCCGTGCCGCCGCCTAAACTGGCAAGTGCGCTTATCAGCTCCTTGACGGCCTTTGCCACAGCTTCGGCCAGCTTTTTCGTGGCTGCGGCGGCTGCTCTGGCTGTGCGCTTATTGCTCTTTTTGAGCATTTTTCGCTGTGCGTCTTGTGTGGCTGCTTTCCGTGCCCGCTTTGCAGCGGTTTTTGATGCAGGTGTTTTTGGCTTCACCTTTGGCGTGCTGATTTGTTCCGTATCCATTGTCCGAATGGAAACGCCGCGCCGGGGTCTTTCCCGCGGTGCGGCGCTTGGCTTCGGCTTTTCACGGATGGCAGGCGGCTGCTCCACTGGTGGGGATTGCGTCGGTGCTGGCAGTTGGACGGGCGGGGCCGGTTTGCTGCCAGCCGTGACCGGTTGGCGCTTCGGCGTGATCGTGGGTGCATCGGAAACGGGTAGCTGCGGTGGAATGGGGGCAGCCGATTCGGATGGATAGATGGATTCGATGGATGGACTTTGGGAGAGCTGCGCTTGCTTTTCTACAAAGGCTTGTTGGGCCTGATCCTGCGGCGAGGGCGGCAAATCGTGCGCCGGTGTGACCGCTGGCCGCTCACGAATAGGCTGCTCCTTGCTGCGCATAGCCGGGGTCGCCGCGCTGCGTGGCGTCCATCTGCCCGGCTGCTTCACATGGCGAACAGTGGATGTTTTTGCTGGTGCGGCTTCGGATTGTACCTGATTGCGGACTTCCGGTGCTTTCGGCTTTTCACGAATCGCCGGAACTTCTTTCTGCGGAGCACTATCCGCAAGCCGGATTTCCGGCTGCTCCGTATGCAGATGATCCAGCGCAGACGTTTTTTCTGCGCGGGATTTCTTTGCACGTTGGACATAGGCACGGCGGCCTTGCTCTTGTGGTTGAAATTCTGGCTTGTGCTGCCGCTGCGTCAATTCTGGCCGTATGCGTACATCCTCCATGCGTTGGCGCGGCTGTTTTTCAATCGGCGTGGTGTCGGGAATTGTCGAGCGTTCCGGCGCTTTTGTTGTGGTGGACGCCTTTGCGGTTTGCTGGACATAGGCACGTCTGGCCTGCTCCTGCGGCGCTGGCGGCGGTGCGCTCTGTGACCGTTGCGGTTCTGGCCGGGTGCGCACATCGTCCGTGCGCTGACGCGGTGCATTTTCTGCCGATGGCACGGTCACTGTGGTATGCTGCGGCTGCTCCGACGTGATCGGCGGCGCTGGCGTAGCCGTTTTTGCGGTTTGCTGAACATAGGCGCGGCGGGCCTGCTCCTGTGGTGCGGGTATCGATGTGCTCTGCGGCGGCGTTGCATTTGGCCGGGTACGCGGCGCGTCTGTTCGTTCTCGCGGTAATTCCGGCGCATGGCGCGGCTGGTCGGACCGCTCCGGCTGCACGCTCGCAGAAGAATCTTCTGATCTTCTGCGGGTAGAATACTGGATTGCACGACGCGGCAGTTGAACAGCTTCGTGGACAATTTCACGGGCAGCCGTTTCTACCTGCTCTGTTGCAATGCGCTCCGCGCTGTCCGAGCGGTCAGGCTGCTTCGCGCTGTCGCTCAACTCTTTTACAAATTTCTGCACCATCTGGCGTTGGACGGTGGATGTGACTTGATGTTTTGGCTGCTTGTCCTTTGGCCGGTCGTTTCGTTCTCGAATGTCTGGAATAATAGTCGCCTCCTATTGCGTATCACGGTGAGATTCATTTTTTACATCCAGCGCCGCACAATCGGACGGCACTTCATTTCCCCACACATCCCATCCATGTGTGATTTTCCGCCAAGCCGTGTACGCCCTTTTGCGCATATTGCCACGGTGGGTCGGCGTAAATGATTTTGTACTTTTGAATCGTCTTTTCCTCCCATTTGTTTTGAAAATGCGTATCACGGTGAGATTTATTTTTGCAATACTTCTGCGATTCCCTCCATGATATACTCGGCGCAGGGCAGCGCGATAGAATTACCAATCGCGGCATAGCGGCTGGAGCTTCGGATTTCCGTGCCGTCTGCGCCGTATTTCGTCCAGTCTGCGGGCAAACCCATCAGGCGCTCACTTTCCGCTTCGGTCGGGTAACGAATGCAGCCGGCAAGCGGATCGTCCTCATAGTAATACGCGAACGCAACCTGTTCGGACGCTAGAATAGTTGGAAACACATCTGTCCGCTTTCCGAAACTTCGGATAAATTGCTGCCGATTTCGGTTCGCGGCCGCTCCGCGCATTTTGAATCCGTAAAAGGGCAGGATAACGGGTATCTGCCGCCCTGCTTCAAGAGAAGCGCCTCTATGATCTTCGGCGGCGGACAGCCCACTCGCGCTGCAAAGCCGAGAATCCGTGTGCATTGACCGGGTGCTAAATAATATCTCTGCGGCACGCTGTCCTGTAAAATCTGCCACAACAAAGATTCTTTCTCGGCGCGCGAGTTTGGGCTTCGACCAATACTGGGCGTCCAGGACACGCCATGCCAGATCACACCGTCGCCCTCGCACCATTCCGGCGTCTGCCCAGTGTCCAGAATCAGGCATTGAAACCTCGGTGCCCGCAAAGGATTTGAGTACGGCAAGATAGTCGCGTTTATTGCCTGATAGCATAGCTCCAATGACGTTTTCCCAAACAGCGATAGCTGGATATAACCCTCCACTGGCATCCCTCATTTCTTCAATTATTCGGATCGCCTGATAAAACAGGCTGGATTTTGCACCCGACAAGCCATCTCGCGGGCCGATGGATGACAAATTTTGACAGGGCGAGCCAAAGGTAATAACGTGGACGGCGGGTATTTTCCAGCCGTCCAGCTTTGTTATATCGCCCAGATGCACCATCGCCGGGAAGTGGCGCTTTGTGATGGAAATAGCGTCCGGCACGATCTCACTCGCCCAGATCGGCGTGATACCGCATTTGCTTGCCGCCAGCGGGAACACGTCGATCCCGTCAAACAGACTTCCAAGCGTGATCGTCATACTAAATTTTCTCCCGGCGTCGTTGTCATTAGTTTGTATAGCTCTGTCTGGCGGGGAATGGTGTTGACGAAAGGCACGATGGAGCCGCCCATGCGCAGCAGACCGTGACCGGCTTCGGCGTTTGTGATATAGCTGAGCTGCGTATCGGAAATGTGAAGCAGCTTCGACAGCTCTGCGCGGTCGGTTGCCGCCTGATTGAACAGCAGCAGAAATTCCGAGTTGGCGAACATCAGACGCGCTGTTTCGGATTTCAGACATTCTTCTACGTTCTGCGATGCCGCCGTCAATGCAGCGCCGTATTTGCGGAATCTTTTCCACGCGCGGTACAGGATTTCCCCGGAGTATTTATATTTGAAATACAAATACACTTCGTCGAGAAAGACCCATGTGTACTTGCCGCGCTTGCGGTTCTCCATGACGCGATTTTGAATGGCTTCGAGCGCAACAACAAGGGCAGTCGGACGGAGCTGTTCGCCCATCTCATAAAGGTCAAGGACAACGATCCGGTTGTTAATATCCACATTTGTCGGGTGCGCAAACACATTCAAGCTGCCCTCCGTGATAAGCTCGGCCGCCAGCGCGATTTCACGCGCTTCGGGGTCTGGCTGCTTCAAGACTTCGGCGCGCCAGTCGGACAAAAGCGGCATAGGCAGCTCACCCCTTGCGTGGAAATAGTTCTGGTAGACACTGGCTGTGCATCGGTCGATGATGGATTTCTGGCTGCCGGTCAGAAGCCCCGCGCCCATCTGCTGTTCCAGAATACTTGTAATCAGCTCAGATTTCATGGCAATCGGGTTTTCGCCGTCCTCATAGCCATCTTGTAAATCCAACGGATTGATGTGGTGCTGGCTGTTCGGAGAGATTTCAATGACCTCGCCGCCCAGTGCCCGCGCAATGGGCGCATATTCGCGCTCTGCGTCAATAATGATAATGTCGTCGTTGGTGGACAGCGCGACGTTGGCAATGGTATTCTTCATGGCGACGGATTTGCCCGAACCGGACACGCCGAGATAGAACGCATGGGGAGAGATCAGCCGCTTGCGGTCACAAATCAAGAGATTTTTGGAAATGGCGTTGACGCCGTAATACAAGCCGCCGGGGTCTTGAATCTCCTGCGCACGGAACGGCATAAGGACGGCGCAGCTCTCGGTCGTGAGCGTCCGCAAAGCATGGATGCGCCGCAGGCCATACGGCAGGACGGTGTTCAGCCCATCCTCCTGCTGATACCGCAGCACGGAGAAGCCGCAGAGCTTTTCCTGCGCGATGGATTGGAGCGTCTGCGTGTCCGCGTCAAGCTGCTCCAGCGTGTCGGCAATATGAACGAGCGTTACACAGGCAAACATGAGCCGCTGGTCGCGGGCGGTCAGGTCCTCTAGCAAATCTTTTGATTCCGTCCGCATCTGCTCCAAGTCATAGGGAACCGTCGCGGTGAAATTGTTCTGCCGGTTCTGCCTTTGCTGCCAGCGGGTTATATCCGTTTCCACGCCGAGGATTCGGCTTTGCACCTCACGCACCGCTTCTTCGGTTGGGATTGGAAGAATATCAATAGAGAGAAGTAAATTGCGTGAAAAATCGGACAGGTCTTTTATCATTTCGTCGCTGATAAAAGATGCGTAGTCGCGCATGAAAAGGACTCTGCCAAACTTGCCGCCCATTTCAAAGTATCCGGCGCGGAATTGCAATCCGTCCGGGCAGATCAGGTCGCGGAAGTCGATGCCGCGCTTGATGTTTGCGGACAGGTCGAACCGGAACGACGCTTCTTCGCCCGGTCGGAAAAAGTCATGCAGGAGCCGCAGCCGGTCAGCGCAGGAAATGGCGTATGCCC
>OLOL01002713.1_pt1 | contig 12048 bp, 10 predicted proteins | sample 1673081 | NCBI WGS metagenome assembly OLOL01 (sample SAMEA3136753, study PRJEB25190) | human gut metagenome
CGGCAATGCGCTGACGGGCGGCTTCGATCTTGTCGCGCAGCTCGTCGCCCTTTTCGTTGATCGTCGGGGAGATGTTGCTGGCGGCCTCCTGGATAGTGGCGGCCACATCGGCCCCGCGGGCGGCGGCCTCGGAAGCGATCTCCTGGCCACGGGCCGTCACGTTGTTCACGACCTCGGCACCCTTGGTGGCCGCTTCCTGGTAGATGTGCTGGGCTCCGGCGGCGGCGGAATCGCCCCACTGCTGGGCGTTGCCCGCGAACTCGCCGGCCTTGTCAGCCACCATGGCGCGCGTCTCAGCGCCAGAACGGGGCGCGGCCAGCAGAGCTGCAACGGCGCCAACGACGCCACCGATGAGGAACATTCCAAATTTGTTGGCCATAACTGCCTCCTTTATCGACAGAGTATCAGGTTCGCCCATTATAGGCGGAGAGCCCCGCGCGGGGGCTCTCGCTGCTCATTGCTCACCTTACGGTAAACAAGTTGTAATTCGTCATAGATGAGAAAATCTCTCAGAGAAAACCTCAGTCCGTGCGAACCTAGAAACAGGCACCGCGGGCGTAGGCCTCGTTCACGAGCGAGTCCAGCACCGCGGGCAGCGACAGCCCCGCCGCCGCGCAGGCCATGGGGAACAGCGAGCGCTCGGTCATACCCGGGGACACGTCCACCTCGAAGCAGCGGGCCGCGCCGCCGTCCCAGATGAGGTCGACGCGCCCGAGATCGCGCACGCTGTAGGCGCGGTAGACTTCCAGCGCCGCCCGCTCGATTTCCGCGCGGATGGCCTGGGCATCGGCCGCATTGGGAGAAAGCGACTCGTCGCGCACGGGGCAGAAGAACTCCACGGCGTCGTCGGCCATGCGGGCCGTCGCGTCGTAAAATCCCTCGCGGGCCACAATCTCTACCGGCGGCAGCGCATGGGCGTCCCAGCCGGTGCCGAGGATGGACACGGAAAGCTCCACGCCATCGACCCACTGCTCGATGTTCACGGCCTCGTCGTAGGACAGCGCATCGAGCACCGCCTCACCCAGCTCCTCCTGGCTTTCCACCTTGTGCACGCCCAGGGCGCTGCCGCCGTGAGCCGGCTTCACGCAAACCGGATACCCGCCGATAACGCGATCGGCCACCATGTCAAGCGCCGTGGCCGCGCCCATGCCCTTGAAAGCATCGCGCGCCAAGTAGACGCCCTGGGGCCAAGACGCGCAGCCCTCCTCGCCGGTAAGGTCACGGTACTTCGCCAGCGACGAGTGCAGGGCGTCCTTGTTCCAGGCGCGATGGCAGACGCTCGCCGGCGAGCCCACGAACGGAATGCCGAGGAACTCTAGCAGGCTTTGGATGGTGCCGTCCTCGCCGTGCTTGCCGTGCAGGGCGTTGTACACCACATCGGGGCGCTCGCTGCGCAACGTGGGAACCAGGTCGGCGTTGGTGTCGAGGGGCACCACTTTGTGGCCGGCCTCTTCCAGCGCCTCGCACACCACCTTGCCGGAGGCCAGCGACACCTCGCGCTCGAAGGACTTGCCTCCCATGAGCACTGCTACTTTCATACACGTCTCCTTTGTTATTGGAACTCCCCGGGGCGGGCTGCGAGGTACCGCTCAGTCGCTCAAACAGTCCTCGCTGGCATCGAAGGCGTCGGGCTGTTCGCTCCCTTTCGCCTGCCGCCTTCGATACCATCTGCGGAACTCGCTTGGTGAGCGGCACCCCGCATCCCACTTCGCTCAACCACAGTTGAGCAGGTCTTATTCTGCGGCGGCTTCCTGCGCCTCGGTCACCTTCTCCTCGGCGATCTCGATCTGCTCGGCATCGCCTTCGCGGGCCTGCATGACCGCCTCCTCGTTCTGCTCGGAATCGACAATGACGTCCTTCCAAGAAGTGGCATTCTCGTCCATGGCTGCATCCTTTCTGTCGTAGCCGGGCAGCGCGCCGGCCTCAATGAACACGCGGTAGAGTTCGAGGCGCTCCTCAATCACCTTCGCCAGGCGTCGGATGGCCTCGGTGATGGACTCGGGCGTCTCGAAGCTGAAGTTCACGCGCATGGAGTTGCGCCCGGTTTTTCCATCGGGGAAAAACGAATTCCCCGGCACATAGGTTACGCCCGACTCCAGCGCTTCGGCAAGCATCGAATCGGTATCCATATAGTCCGGCAACGTAATCCAGAGAAACATGCCGCCGGCCGGATGCGTCCAGGTGGCCTCGGGTGGGAAGAACTCGTCGAGGGCCGCCAGCATGGCGTCGCGGCGCTCCTTGTACAGCGCGATGAACTTCTGCAGCGTGCGCTGCCACGCAACATCGGCGAAGTAGTGCTGCACGACCAGCTGATCGAAGGCGCTGCCGCACAGATCGGCGCCCTGCTTCACCAGGTTGATGCGGGCGAGAACCGCCTCGGGCGCGGCGATCCAGCCTGTGCGCAGCCCCGGTCCCAGCATCTTGGAAATCGTGCCCAGATAGATGACCGAATCGTCCATGGCCTTCAGGGGCACCTGGTGGCCGCCGTCGTAGCGGAGACGGCCGTAAGGATCGTCTTCCACCACCATGAAGTTGTACTCACGGGCCAGCTCGAGCAGGCGGCGCCGGCGCTCGGCCGTCATGGTGACGCCGCCGGGGTTCTGGAAATTCGGGATGGTGTAGCAGAACTTCAGACGCGGGTTGCCTTTGCCGATGCGCGCAAGTTCCTCTTCCAGAAGATCCATGCGCATGCCGTCCTCGTCGAAGGGGATCGCGCGCACATCAGGCTCGAAGGCGGAAAAGGCCTGCAGCGCTCCCAGGTAGGTGGGGCCCTCGGTGATGATGATGTCGTCGGGATCGATAAAGGCCTCGGCGATGAGCGTTAAGGCCTGCTGGGCGCCCGTGGTGACGAGCACCTGGTCGGCCTTCACGCGAATGCCTAAGTCGCGCATCATGTCGGCGAGCACCGCGCGCAGACCGGCGAGCCCGTCGGTGGGGCCGTACTGTAGCGACACCGCGCGGGCCTCGGGGCTTTCGATGGCGGCCAGCGTGGCACGGCGGATGTCCTCCTCGGGCAAAAGCGACACAGCGGGCATGCCGCCCGACAGCGAGATAACATCGTCGCGCGTAGCAGCGGCGAACAGGTTGCGCACGGCGGAGGGCCGCATCTTGCGCACGCGTCGGGCGATCTTGTCGCCGGTGGTGTCGAAGGTGATGTGAGCTGACGACATCTTATTCACCCGTTCCTTCCAGAAGTGCCAGAGCGTCCTTCAGGGCGCCCAGAGCGATGAGGTCATCGATAAAGTTTACTGTAACACGGGCCAAACCGTCCCGCTTCGAGAGCCATTCCGTCGTACCTACAAACGTGGCATCGGCGGCGCAAGCGGGGTTCTGCGCTTGGAAATCGATGACGAGATGCTCCAGCACATGGGGCAGCGACGTGCGGGCAAGCACCTCGGCAAAGGGGGCGTCCTCGTCATTCAAGCAAGTATGGAAGGCGAGGGAGGGGCGCGCGGCAAGCAGCCGATCGGCGCCGCGCACGCCCAAGGAGGCGTCCACGCCCTCCGGCACGCGCACGAGCAGGGCCATGCGGTCGCGCTCGAAGGCAACGCGCTCGACGGCGAGCCTAGGCACGGTCGTCGGACTTCGCATCGTCATCGGTGGTATCGGTAGAAGCCGCCGTTGCGCCGGGCTTGTCGCCGGCCGCATCGGACTCTGTGCCGCCGTCGGCGTTGCCAGACTTCGAGCCATCGCCGGTATCGACCTTGGGGTCGGTCTTGGCTTCTTCGCCAGCCGGGGCCTCGGGTGTGTCAGTCGCCTCGGGAAGCGACGGCGTTCCCGTGGGCGTGCGGCTCAGCAGCGTGACGCCCTTGGCCTCCTCCTCCGGAGCCAGCACGCGCCCCTGAGCGGACTCGGTCAGCGCGCGCAGCGTCCAGGCGATATCGTCGCCCAAGGTGTCGGCGCCGGAGAAGTCGCCGTCCACCAGGGCCAGCTGGTTGCGATCGAGCGAGAACCGGTAGCGGCCGCCGCCCTTCAAGTTGCCGAAGGATAGCTCGAAGGTTTTATCCTGGTCGTTCAGCGCATAACGGTAGGACACATCATCAGTCAGCTGGATGCGATCCTCGGTGATGGTGATGGGCGTAGCCGTGCCGGCCAAATACCAGGTGCCCGCGAAATCGGCCGCATCGTCCTCGGAGAACCAGTGGAGCCACGCGAATCCGCCCGCCGCCGCACCGACAAGCAGCACGACAACGATAACTACGGACACCACCGCCACCCGCACCGGATGGCGGCGCTTGCGAGAAGGAGCGCTGGAGCGGCCTTCTCTCCCCTTCCGCACCTCGCGACCGGCATCGCCTTCGCCGGACGGCACCGCGCGACGAGACGACGGCTTCTGCGCCGTGGCGGCTGTCGTCGCAGCGGAGCGGAAACGACCCTCGGCAGGCGGCCGGCCGCCGGAACCGGTCGGCGCGCCCGCCGCCGGCGACTGCTCTTCCATGGCTCTTTAGACCTCTTCCGGCCCGATCACCGTCTTGCCGCCCATATAGGGAACGAGCACCTCGGGCACCGTGATGGTGCCGTCGGGATTCTGGTAGTTCTCGATGACGGCGGCCATGGTGCGGCCCACAGCCAGACCCGACCCGTTCAGGGTGTACACGAAGCGGCTGCCCTTGAAGTTGGCCGGGTCGCGGTACTTGATGTTGGCGCGACGGGCCTGGAAGTCGGTGCAGCAGCTGCAGGAGGAGATCTCCTTGTAGGCGCCGTAGCTGGGCAGCCACACTTCCACGTCGTAGGTCTTCGCGGAGGAGAACCCGATGTCACCGGTGCACAGGCTGATGACGCGATAGGGCAGCTTCAGCTGCTGCAGGATGTTCTCGGCGTCTTCCACCATGGATTCCAGCTCGTCGAAACCGGTCTCGGGCGTGGCGAACTTCACCATCTCCACCTTGGAGAACTGGTGCACGCGAATGATGCCGCGAGTGTCGCGACCGGCACTGCCCGCCTCCTCGCGGAAGCACGGGGTGAAGGCGCAGTAGTGCAGCGGCAACGAATCGGCGTCGAGCACTTCCCCGGCATGCAGGTTCGTCAGCTGCACCTCGGCCGTGGGAATGAGGTAGAGGCCCTCGGTGGTATGGAAGAGGTCCTCCTCGAACTTCGGCAGCTGGCCCGTGCCCGTGAGCGTGGCCGTATTGGCCAGCGCGGGCACCCACCACTCCTTGTAGCCGCGGGACGTGTGCTGGTCCAGCATGAAGGAGATGAGGGCGCGCTCCAGGCGGGCGCCGGCGCCGCCCAGCACGTAGAAGCGGCTCTCGGCCAGCTTCACACCGCGCTCGAAGTCGATGATGTTGAGGGCCGGCCCCAGATCCCAGTGGGCCTGGGCCGTAAAGCCCTCGGCGGCGAAGTCGCGCGGGGTGCCCCAGCGACGCACCTCCGGGTTGTCGTCCTCATCCTCGCCCACCGGCGTGGTGGCATCCGTGAGGTTCGGGATGGCCATCATGAGCGCCTCCATGGCCGCATCCGCCTCCTCGCGGACGGCACTGGCAGCTTCCAGCTGCTCGTTGATGGCGCGCACCGACTCTTTCGCGGCCTCAGCTTCCTCGCGCTTGCCCGCGGCCATGAGGGAGCCGATCTCCTTGGAGATGCGATTGCGGTCGGTCTGCAGCGCCTCCTCGGCGGCGATGGCCGCGCGACGCGCCTCGTCGAGGGCCGTGAACTCATCGGCGTCGAAGGAGGCATGGCGGTTGGCCATGTTCTCGGCCACTTCGTCAAGATGGTCACGTACGTATTTGGCATCAAGCATGGGAAGTCCTTCGTCTTCAGGGTTGCTTTAGCGAGTTGCCCCAGTATATCGCAAGGAATAATCCGTGCCGACCAACTCGCGAGAATACGGTAAATTTCTGGGCCGCTGGGAGACAGAAGGCGCGAATGTCACCCCAAGGCCGGCACCGCTTCCGCGCCTCACGGCATCCCTGTCGACCAGACCTTGCGCATCATCTGCACAAACCGTCGGAGAGGCGAGGATCGCTCACTCCTCACCGCGCGGCACCTCCCGGGCCGCATCGAGGCACAGCTGCACGAATTCATTGAAGGAGGGCTTGCGCGAGTCGGTTCGATAGATCAGGTACACCGGATAGCTGTTCTTCTCCGCCGCCAGAGGACGTCCGCCCAAAGGCGACGTCACAGGCAACGCAGCGCCTCCCTGGGCATTTCCGAACACGAACTCGTCCTCTGCCAGCAAAAAGGGCACACTGCCGAATTCGTCCACCTCCCGCACCCGATAACGCGGCTCGCAGCCATTGCGGCGGAAGACGTCAACGGCCCCATCGAACGTGGCCCGAAGCTGCGGGCTGGTCGGGCAGAGAAGATGCTGGCTCGACAGATCTTCCAAGGTGACCCTCTCGCAACCATTGAGGGGGCTGTCGCCGGAAAAGTACACCGCCAAGGGGAACTCGGCCAGCAGCTGGCACGCGCAGCCGTCGGGCAAGAGGCTCGGTTCGCGAAAGACGATTCCCGCATCGGACTCGCCGGAGAAAACAGAGGCGTCGATGGGAATCGCCCGATTTTGGAAGAAGCAGGGCATGGGCAATTCGGGATGACGGCCGTGAAACTGCGAAACAGCGTGATGAACCAGATTGCCCCACAGGCTCGACGAAGCGAAAACCATGTTGATCACGATGGCCTCCTGGGAGCGCTTGGCCATGTCTCGACATTGGGCGATGACCTTGTCGTAATCAGCGATGAGCTTCTCAGTGGCTGCGATGAAGTACTGACCTTCCGGGGTGAGCGCCATGGGAAAACGGGTGAAGAGCTTGAACCCCAGCTCCCGTTCGAGATTCGCTATATGCCGCGTGAGCGTCGGTTGGGAAATATGAAGCAATGCGGAGGCAACGTTGAAATTCAGCGATTTCGCCAGGACAACCGCCTCTCGAAATCGATCGAAGATCGTCTCGCTTCTTGAAAGGTCGTCTTTTGGAGCCATAATTCCTCCCCCTTCCCCAGGTACCGCACCTATCTTGCCACATTTTTCCAGCCTCACTCACGGCAATGCAATACTTACATTGCCCTTCCCAATTCCTCATCACTCCATCATGGCATGGAGGAACGTTTTCAATGCTGTGCCCTTACTCTGGCCTCATCGGAACATCCGAAGACGAAGGAGGAAGAAATGGACAAGAACATGACGATGCTCGGACGACGCAGCTTTCTTGCGGGCATGGGCATAGCAGGGATCGGAACCCTTGCCGCTTGCGCCCCGAAGGCCAGCGACAACCCCTCTGTCGACGAGCTCGCAGATACCGGGGCTGAGACGGTCTCTGCCGCTTCTGGCCCCAAAGAGGTGACAGCAGAAACGGTGCGGATCATCCCCACGGGCGAGCAAATGTCTCTGGAGGAGCTGAATGAGAAACGCCAGGCGCTGATCGACTCGAAAACCGAAGACTACACCATGGCCGACGGCACAGTGGTTCCCAATGTGTATGTGAAGCTTCGCGCTCTTTTCGACGGCTACGGGAACGGCCTTGGATCCGTCTTGCACGATGCCGCCTTCGGGGAAGTTATGCACCTATTCACGCCCGAAGATGCCCAGGCCTATCTGGAAATGCCCATGGGCGTCATGTTCACCGCCGACCAGTACGCAGAGAAGTCAGGGCGCTCCGCAGAAGAATGCGCCGCTCTGTGCGAGGATCTCTCCGCCCGAGGATTGCTTTTCCGCTCCCGCTCCGATGGCGAGGCGAAATATCACCAGCTGGCAGAGGCCCACGGCATTTGGGAATACAACCTGAACAAGTATGAGGAGAATCAGGGCGAGTACGTGAACCTCCACAACAATGCCTACGGTGCCGACATTCGCTTCCAGCTCTTTAACGCCCAAAGTTGCTTCTACAACGCCATCCCCTGCTCGCGAGAAGTGGTGGGGGACAGCTCCATTGCCCTTCCCTATGACGACTGGGAGGCCATTGTCTCAAAGTTCGAGAAGATTGCCGTCTCCCCCTGCCAGTGCCGACTTTCCCATAAGGCCACCAATGAAGAGGATCCGGGCGATCATCCCCTGGAGACGTGTCTGACCTTGGGCGAAGAAGCCGAGTTCTACATTGAAAACGGCATCGGACGAGAGATAACCCAGCAGGAAGCGTTGGAAATCTTGCAGCGCAGTGTGGAGGCCGGGCTGGTGATTCAGGTGGCCAACTCCGAGAAAACAGAGGTCATCTGCAGTTGCCACGGCGATTGCTGCGACATTTTGGGCGCCTATGTCGCCATGGCGCAGAACCCCAAGAAAGACCCGTCCAACGTCAATGTGTTCGAGCACGTGAGCCACTACGAGCTGCGGCACAACGAGGACACCTGCATTAAATGCGGTTCGTGTGAGAAGCGCTGCCCCCTTTTCGCCATCACGATGAACGACGAAGGATTCCCTGAGGTAAACGGCACGTGCGTGCGGTGCGGCCAATGCGGCACGGTCTGCCCCGTCGGCGCCCGTACCTTGCATCTGCGCGACAAGATTCTCCAACTGCCGGAAAGCCTGCTTGACGATTACAACACGAAGGCAAAGTACCGCTTCGACCACTTCATGATCCGCTAGGGCCAACACCCTGATGCCGTTTTGGCGGCGCAGTCCCGTCCCTTCCCACGGCTCTGCGCCGCCCCATCGAAAGGAGGACACCATGCACGAGATGGCGCTTTGCCGCAATGTGGCCGACATTGTGCTCGAGGAAGCCTCACGAGCCAACGCGGTGCGAGTAAGCGGCATTTACCTCACTATCGGCTATGGTCGCGACATCGTTGAGGATCTGTTCGAGACCATGCTGGCCTGGATGCTCCGCGACACCATAGCGGCAGAGGCGAAGCTGCACCTCACCCGCGTCCCCTTCACGGTCCAATGCGATGATTGCGGGCATGTGTTCCACGTGGATGTGCACGACCGAAGCACTTGGCACTGCCCCCGATGCGCCTCGACTTGCTATGAGCTTAACAGCGGCATGGAGTTTTATGTGAACGACATCGAGATCATCGGGAAAACTGATCTCCCGGATATTGCGGCTTAGCTCTCGTCCTCGTCATCGTCATCGAAGAGCGACCAGTCGTCTTCGGTCTTCTCGTGGTTCTTGAACTGCTTGCGCGTCTTGCGCTCCAGAATGAAACACACGATGATGCTGATCACAAGACCGCCACCGACCAGAATACCGATGCCGGGCATGGTCTCGAACAGAAAATGGTACAGCTCTTCGATGTTCATAGGTCGCTATCTCGCCTTCTTCGCCTACGCCGCTCGCGCCGCGGCAGGTGGGTTCGTCATTGGTGCTGTCAGTATACTATGACCTGCAGGGAAGTGGCCTACTTCTCTTCTTCCACATACCATTCTTCTTCGGCCCAGCGGGCGCGATCGGGGATGCTCATGACCGCGGCCAGGATGCCGAGAACGCCGGGCACCAGCGCTCCGAGCAGTGCCGCCGGAGCGGGTAGCCACGAGCCGCCGAAGGAAGCGAGATGGGCCGCCGCGCACGCACCGAACATGAGCACCGCGGCAGCCACCACCGAACCGGCGATGTCGAAGGCACGGGTGCCGCGCACGCACAAGAGGCTGTAAAGGCCCGCAGCGGCGATCCAGCTTGCGCCCACGACCCAGGTGGCCGGCTGCGACGCCACCGCCAGGCACCCTGCCGCCGGGTTGCTCGAGAAGCCGAGGTGCATGACCGCGTCCCAGTTCATGATGTCGACCGAGCCGCAGCCGGCCATGATGAGGGCACTCGCGAAGGCGAAGGCCGCCGTAATGACCGATTGCAGCACCGGCAGCAGCACGCCGCACGTCACCGGCGAGGCCGCCGCGAAACCCACGGAGCCGAGCAGCGGCTGCATGAGCGCCGAGACCGCCTGGGCGGTGCCGCGGCGGCCCACGAAATACCACCACGCGCCCGTAGCCGCGGTGAGCAGCACCGCCGGCACCCAGGCGCCCGCGCCGGCAAGCCCCACCACAAAGGCTCCGTAGCCGAACAGGACGCCGATGGAAGGCCTGATGGCAGCCACTAAAGCACATACGGCGATCACCACCCCGTAGGCAATGGGGGCATCGGTGGCGAGCCCCATGGCAGAACCCGGAGTAAGGTGCAGGTTCGCCATGCCCGCCGCCGCCAGCAACGCCACGGCCGCAGCGGCCACGATACGGCCCGCAATGGCGGCGCCGCGCAGCCCCAGGCGGTCGACGAGCGGGGGCAGGGGCTCCCAAGCACGCTCCGGCTCCTCGGCAGCCGGCTCTTCCATCTTCCCATTCACGATGTCGGCGAGCACCCGCTTGCCCTTCTTGGCATTGCCCAGATAGGGCGAAAGCGCGGCCGCAAAGGCGGCCACATCCTCGTAGCGCTCGTCCATGTCGGGATCGAGAGCGGCGAACATGACCTCGTCGGCCTCGGCGTCCAGCTCGTCCCAGCACAGCGACGGCAGCACGAGCTCCGCCTCTTCGATGGCCTCCTCCGCCGCGTCCAGATCATCAGCGAAAAACGGGTTCGAGCCCGTGAGCATCTCGTAGGTGAGACTCGCCAGGGCCCACTCGTCGGTGCGCACATCGAGCGGCTCCTGGCGCATCTGCTCCAAGGGCATGTAGCCGATGGTGCCGCCGCCGGTGGTGCCCGATCCCGTGGCGTCCATGAGGGCGGCTAGGCCGAAATCGGCCACCTTGGCCTGGCCCTTGCCGTTCACGATGACGTTTTCCGGCTTGATATCCAGATGCAGGGTGTGCTCGCCGTGGGCCACCTCCAGGGCATGGGAGACGGCCGAGAATACGGCGGCCACCATATCCAGCGTGATATCGTCGTCCACCTCGTCGATGATTTGCGCAAGCGTCTTGCCCTCGACGTATTCCATGATCACGTAGGCGCTGCTGCCTTCCACGGCGCAGTCGTACACGGTGACGATATTCGTATCGGACAGCTTCGCGACGGAGCGAGCCTCCTCCAAGCCGGGGATGTGCTCGAACAGATCCAGCTCGTCTTCGGCGTCGGGTTCGGGCTCTTCGGCGATGACCCGCGAGGCGCGCACGCCGCGCAGATGGCGCACGTCCACCGATTCGGCATCGGGGGTGGCCCCGGTAGCATCGGGCGCCTCTTCCACCACAGTCTGCGGCTCATAGGGCACCTCGGGGGCGTGGCGCGTCTTGCGGCTCACCCGACCCGTGAGGCGCGCCGGCCCGCGCCGCCGACCGACGAAGTCGGTCGTGGAGGCGTTCCACGGGATAAGGGACTCTTCCCACTCCCCTTCGCCTTCCACGTCTTCTTCGGCAGCGGCATCGTCCCACTCTTCCCAGGGCGGCACCTCCTCGGAGGCGACACGCCGTGAAGCAGCCGCCGTCGCGGGCCGACGTCGACGGCGCTCGTCGCGGGCCGCCAGGAAATCGGGGTCGGCGGGGAAGGCATCCGCCGACGAGCTGTCAGCAGGATCGTCCGCGGTGGCGCCCAAGCCTGCACCGGCGGCCGAGACTGCACCCGGGCCCGCATTCCGACCAGCGACCCCCGTCTCGGCGCCCGATGCCCCTGCTTCTACCTCTTCCAAATCCGCCGCCATGCGCGCCTCGAGAGCCTCGAGGCGAGCAGCGGCCAGCTCGTCTTCGGAAAGCTCGATGCACTTGATGGCCACATCGCGCTTGAGATGCGTGTCGAAGGCGTGCACCACCGTGCCGTAACCGCCAGAACCAGCCTGGTCGATGACGCGATAGCGATCGAGTATGAGGGGGGATCGTGCCATAGGGGCAAAACCTCTCTTGGGTACGTTTCAGGAGTGTTTTCGAGGTGTGGCCATTCTACCATTGAGACATCGCCCATGCGATGGCGGTTTCGCGGGAAGCGCACCGCAGGGGACGGGCGCGCCAGAGCTCCAACCTGGCAACTGGGAAGCCTTGTCACCGCCAGGAGCCCCAAGCACGACAAACTTTTTTCCATTTTTGGTCAAAAAGTCGAGTTTTGAGTTTTTGAAGCGCTCCAAATCGCTCTTAATTCAACGGAATCTTGAACAAATGCCCGCACTGCACCGACTCAAGGGCATCTGAACTATGATTTTTGGCCAGGACAGGGGGTGCGGACAGTTACTTGGACAGCGGCCTACGCCGCCAGCCCCAACCGCCTC
>OLOL01002741.1_pt1 | contig 11942 bp, 6 predicted proteins | sample 1673081 | NCBI WGS metagenome assembly OLOL01 (sample SAMEA3136753, study PRJEB25190) | human gut metagenome
AGCAGGGGTGGGGGCCAGCGAAAGGTCGATGATGCCCGCAGGCACGCCCAGAGCCTTGGAGGCCAGATTGGCCACCAGCTGGCCCACGCGGGTGATCTTGAAGGCGGTGCGCTTGACCAGCTCCGCTACCTCGTCGATGGGGGCATCCTTGGGCAGCTTTGCCAGCGCGGCGCGGACGGCGCCGGGGCCGGAAACGCCCACGTGGATCTCGCAATCCGGCTCGCCTGCGCCGTGGAAGGCACCCGCCATAAAGGGGTTATCCTCGGGAACATTCGAAAATACAACAAGCTTTGCACAGCCTATCGCATCGCGGTCGGCTGTCAGCTCTGCCGCGCGGCGTACCGTGCTGCCCATCAGCTTTACGGCATCCATATTAATGCCCGCCTTGGTGGACGCTACATTTACCGATGAGCAGACCATCTCTGTGGAGGCGAGCGCCTCGGGAATAGCCTCAATAAGATTGCGGTCGCCGACGGTCATACCCTTTTGCACGAGCGCACCGAAGCCGCCGATAAAGTTTATGCCGAGCGTCTGAGCCGCACGGTCGAGCGCTTTTGCCGCAAGAACAAAGCCGTCGGGCTTGAGCGCACCGCCCGCAATGGAGATGGGGGTCACCGAAACGCGCTTGTTGATTATCGGAATGCCGTATTCCTTTTCTATCTCCATGCAGACCGGGACAAGACGCTCTGCGCTGCGAGTTACCTTGTCATAGATAAGGTCTGCAAAGCGCTTCGAATCATCCGAGCAGCAGTCGAGCAGGGAAATGCCCATTGTGACGGTACGTATATCGAGGTTTTCCTCGCGTATCATATTAATAGTTTCGAGGATATCCCCCGTGTTTATCATAGTTGACATCGCGCACCTCGATCAAATTCTGTGCATGGCGGAGAACAGCTCCTCATGCATGGTATGTATTTCGAGCGAGTTTTCATGACCGAGCGCGGTCATACGGTCGACAAAGTCGGAGAACGGGATGCTCAGCTTGTCGATGTCGGTAAGCATGATCATTGCGAACAAATCTCCGAGGACGCTCTGCGTTATGTCGATTATATTTACGCCGTTTGCGGCACATTCCGCGCTGACCTTGGCGATGATGCCGCTCGTGTCGCGACCGGTTACGGTGATAACAGCCTTCATAAGTAAATAACCTCCGATTCTCCGGATGCTGCCGGAGCTGAATTGTAGTGTTCTTCGGGTAGTCCCCCGAGCAATAGTATTATTAATATATAATTATACATTAAAGCGGAGACATTATCAAGTGGTTGCACGGTTATTTTTTTCAAAAATCGGCAAAAGAAATACTCAGAGCCGCATATTCGCCGCAATGTAAACAATTTGTTCACATTTAAAATACATAATCAAACAATCATATCATAAAATGGATATACAGCGATATAATCGCCTGTTTTTCACATTTTTTCGCATTGTGCATAACGTAGAAATTGCAGGCTTAATTTTGTCGAAAATGACACAAAAAATGCGACCGATTACCTGATACAAGAATCAAACAAAATCCATAAAATGGACACATTTATGATAAAAAACACCGAGTTTATCATTTCGCGTGAGTATTAGGTCGAAAAACACACGGCCATATCGGGGCTTTTTCGTCGCCCGGAGACTTTTTTGCCGACCGTCCGCGGGTGCTCGACAGAGCGTATCTGCACGGGTGTGCCGAACTCGGAAAAAAACGGATGAGGGCATGTCGCGGAGTATGGCTGTGCATGAAAAATCTGTTCATAAATCGGTGCTTGACTTTTGTGTATATATATGATATCATTTTAAAAGCAATTTTTCTGCGCATATGACATGCTATGCGCACACACCGCAAGTGTGAAATGGAACTGGAGGAATCAATTTTCATGAAGAAATCGCACGTTTTCAAAGCGCTTTCTGCTTTTCTCCTTGCCGCGACTATCACCGGTACGTTTGTGCCGGTCTTTGCGGCGGGCGAGGATACGCAGAAGGGGTCGAACGGGGTCGATCTTACAAGTGTAACCCCGGCGGCGGACGATTCCGCTGTCGGTGAGAGCACGAGAGGGTCGAACGGCCTCGGCGAGCGCACCGCTGCCGAGATCATGACCCTTGTCGACACCGACTCATACATGAATTACAGTGAGCGCAATGCATCCAAGCCGAAAGCGAAGCAGACCGTTGTCATTCAGGGCTCGGATTACGACGCGGAGAGCACCACCGCGGCGGTTGAGGTTTATTCCGATTATGAGGGACGTTCCAACTGTCTCTATACTCCCGAGACCGAGACGGTCACATGGAAGTTTACCGTGCCCGAGACCGGCAAGTATGCGATAAAGCTCAACTATTATACAGTCAAGGCTACTAATACCACGGTGGAGCGCATGCTCTTCATCGACGGTAAGCTGCCGTTCTCCGAGACCCGTTATCTCTACTTCCCGAGAACTTGGGAGTATGAGTACGTGTACGACGATGACGGAAATAGAACCTTCGACCACGATATGAACGGAAACGATATCCGTCCCGTAAGAAACGAGGTATTCCAGTGGAGAGAGTATTATCTCCGTGACTGGGTCGGCTTTACGATGGAACCGTTCGAGTTCTACCTTGAGGCAGGCGAGCATGAGCTTACCTTTGAGGCGAACCGCGAGCCGATGATCATCGACACGATCACCCTCTATCCCTACATTGAGGCTTCCGATTATAACGAGGTTGCTCAGGGATGGGTAAACGACGGACTCAAGCTCGTTCATCTCGACGAGCCTATCAAGGTTCAGGCAGAGCAGCCTACGACCATCTCGATGCAGAGTATGTTTCCGGCGAACGACCGTACCTCCGCGCTCACCGAGCCGCAGGACCCGTCGCGTATCCGTTACAACGTGCTTGACTATGCAAACTGCAATATGTTCGCCACCTACAAGGTGACGGTTCCGGAAGACGGCCTCTACCGTATCGCTGTCAGATACCGTCAGAACGCCCTTATCGGAATGTTCTCCTCCAGACGTATATATATAAATGATGAAGTTCAGTTTTCGGAGGCGGAGCGGATCCGCTTCGTATATAATACCGGCTTCCAGTCCGAGGTGCTCGGAAACGAAGAACGCGAATTTGTCTTCCATTTTAATAAAGGCGAGAATACAGTGACCTTTGAGGCGGTTCTCGGAGATATGATCGAGTATGTCTACAAGATCCGCGGAATGGTCGATGAGCTGTATGAAGCATATCAGCTGTTACTCATGATCACCGGTCCTAACCCCGATGCAAACCGTGACTACGGCTTCAGCCGTATAGCCGGCTCCGCTATACTTACTATTGCAAAGGCATCAAAGGAGCTGTATGCCATTGTCGATGAGCTCGTTGCTATAACCGGCGAGAAGGGCGACCAGGTCAATACGCTCGAGACGGCGGCGCTGCTCTTCAAGCAGATGTCGCAGGATGAGTACAAGATCGCGGGCAACTTCGTATCATTCAAAAACTACATCGTTATGCTTTCCAACTGGATGTACACCTCACTGTCTCAGCCGATAAAGCTCGACTACTTTGAGATACTCGGAGATGAGGGCGTTGCTCCGCAGGCAGTCGCTTCCTTTAACCAGTCTGCATGGTTTGAGGTCAAGGCGTTCGTTATGTCCTTCTTCATGGATTATACGACGATAGGCTTCAAGGCAGAGAGCGACGATGAGGTCTATGACGACTATATCACGATGTGGGCGACGAGCGACCGCGAGACGATGCTTATCAACCGACGCATAATCGACTCGAACTTCACACCGCAATATAATATAGGATTGACGATCAAGGTCATAAATGCCGGACTCGAGCAGGCGATACTCGCCGGTATCGGTCCCGATATCTCGGATATGACCACGACGAACGCCATAACATGGGGACTTCGTACGGCGGTCGAAAAGCTCAACGATACAAACGATCCTTCGGTTGGCTTTGAGGGCTTCGACGAGGCGTGCGAGGATATAGATCCGGCCGCGCTCAAGACGTGTACGCTTTACGGCGTGACCTATGCGCTGCCTAAGACGATGGACTTCCCGATGATGTTCTACCGTCTCGATATCCTTGCCGAGCTCGGACTCGAGATCCCGGAGACGTGGGATGAGCTGTACGACATGATGAGCGTTCTTCAGAACAAGAAGCTCGAGGTCGGACTTCCCGTCGGACTTCCCGGACTTCAGGTATTCCTCTATCAGCAGGGCATTGACCTTTATACCGACGACGGTTGGCGAACAAACCTCGATTCTCATGAGGCGCTCTCCGCTTTCGATACATACGCAGGCTTCTTCCGCAAGTACTCGAGTCCCGTTGCGTGGGATACTTCACGTTTCCGTACCGGAGAGATCCCGGTCATGATGTCGAGCAACGGTGTTGCGGCTACTGCAAACCAGAGCGCGGTCAGCTTCTATAATGAGCTTATGAACTATGTCGAGCTCCGCGGACTGTGGGAGATAGCTCCGATGCTTGCAACTGTTGTCGAGAATGACGACGGAACTCTTTCGCAGAACTGGTCGAGCGTTGTGCTTGTCACCGGTATGATAATCCCGCGCGGCTCGAACAACCCCGAGTCGAGCTGGAAGTACCTCAAGTGGTACGTATCGAGCGATACTCAGGAGCGTATGCGTAACGAGACCATCGCGGTTTCACCTCTGCCTACGACCAAGTATAATACGGCAAACACCAAGGTGTTCCTCAATCAGCCGTGGACCGCGAGCGAGTATGCCGCAGTCTCGAAGCAGATGAAGCAGCTCTGCGGTATCACCGAGTATCCCGGACACTACATCGTTCCTACATATGTTAAGAACGCATTTATGGACGTGTACAACAGCGGTGCTGATGCATCTAACGCGATGCTTGACCGTATCTACGATATAAACCGTGAGATTTCACGTAAGCGTCAGGAGTTCGGTATGGATGCTTACGATATCTCGTATTCCGGCGTTGATTACACCAAAAAGACCGGCTCCGAGACCACGGACGGCGAGTAATTACCGACAGAATAAAAGCTCTCCTGCCGCAGGGCGGGAGAGCGTACGAGATATTCAGACTTAAACAGAGAGGTTTTTCCGATGACAGAACAAGTTGCAGTCAAGGGTCAGCAGCCTGCTGAGGAAAAGAAAGAGAAAACGAAAAAGGAAATGACTCGTTTTCAGTGGACATGGCACGAAATGAAGCGCCAGAAGGTCGGCTATTACATGGTAATACCGTTCTTGATCATGTTCATCTGCTTTACGGTCATCCCTGTTCTGCTTTCTATTCTGCTCAGCTTTACTTCCTTTAATATGCTGCAGATGCCCAAGTTTATATTTCTTGATAACTATTTACGCATGTTTCTCGATGACGACCTGTTTATAACTGCGTTTAAGAACACGCTGATATTTGCGGTCGCAACGGGACCTACCTCGTATATACTTTCCTTCCTTGTTGCATGGTTCATTAATGAGCTGTCTCCGAGAATGAGAGCATTCGTAACGGTTATCTTCTACTCCCCCTCCATTGCCGGCTCTGCTTACGTTGTTTGGCAGGTTATCTTCAGAGAGGATATCTACGGCTATGTCAATGGTTGGCTGATGAAGATGGGCTTCATTTCATCACCTATCGCATTCTTCTCGAACGCATCCTATGTTGTTCCGATAGTCATCATAGTTTCGCTGTGGTCGAGTCTCGGAACCGCATTCCTTGCATTTATCGCGGGACTTCAGGGCGTTGACCGCCATCTCTACGAGGCAGGCGCGGTCGACGGTATCAAGAACCGTTGGCAGGAGCTGTGGTACATTACTCTGCCGAGTATGAAGAGCATGCTGATGTTCGGTGCGGTCCAGGCAATAACCGGAGCCTTCGGCTTCGGAGCGATAGTCGATGCACTGTGCGGTAACCCGTCGGTCGACTACTGCGCGTGGACGCTTACGCACCATCTTAACGAGTACATGACAACAAGATTTGAGTTCGGATATGCTTCTGCGATTTCGCTTGTGCTGTTCCTGCTCTGCTTCGGATCGAATATTGCGGTCCAGAAATTCCTTTCAAAGGTGGGACAGTGACATGAAGAAGACGAAAAAGCTCAGAACAAGAAAGCACGCCGTTGTCCTTAACCGAAGCGCAGGCGGCGACGCAGGCATTACCATACTGCTTGTAATTCTCGGCATATTCATGTTTCTGCCGATGTGGTTTACCCTTGTAAACTCTCTCAAGCCTCTCGGCGAGATGAGCCTTACTCCTCCGCGTTTCTACGTAATAAAGCCGACGCTCAAGAACTTCGCCGATCTGTTTACGAACATCAACGCGACATGGGTGCCTATCTCCCGTTATCTCTTTAATACCATTTTTATTTCGGTAGGAGCAACGGTCGGATGCCTTGTGCTCGGTTCTATGAGTGCATATTCCATCTCGAAGATACGCTTCCCGGGCCATAAGATAGTAATGAACATCATCGTATATTCGCTGATGATCTCCTCTACCATCTCGAGTCTTACAAACTTTATCGTATATGTTGCACTCGGATGGCTCAATACCTACACGATTTCCATCGTGCCGATTTGGGCATCTACCCTCGGACTTTACCTGATGAAGCAGTTCATAGACAGCAATGTTTCCGACGAGATGATCGAGGCTGCCCGTATCGACGGTGCTAACGAGATGTACATCTACTCGCGCATAGTTATGCCGCTTGTAAAGCCCGCATGGCTGACGCTTATCATCACAACATTCCAGAACGTGTGGAACAGCGGCGCTTCTCCCTATGTATGGAGTGAGCAGCTAAAGACCTTTAACAGCGCGGTCGCAACTATTTCTACGGTTTCGACCGGTGCCGGCTCCGCTGCCGCAGTGCTGACAATGGCTGTGCCGATCATAATATTCATCGTATCTCAGGCTCAGATCGTTGAGACGATGGGATCCTCGGGAATGAAGGACTGAGAAAGGAAGGCACTCAATGCAGAAGAAAAAGAAAATAAGAGTCGCCTTTCTTATGCTGGCGATACTGATGCTTGTAACATCGGTTCTTCCGGTGTTTGCGGCATCATCCTATCAGACTTATACCTACACAACATTCGGTATTTCCGCACCCTCGCCGGATGCATATACCCCGTATAAGACCTACCACGCCAAGGATATAGGCCTTGCCGGTGCTAACCTCGATAATCTTACCGATATCGAGGTGGATGATAAGAATAATGTATATCTCGCCGATCCCGGCAATAACAGAATTCTTATCCTTGACCCCTACCTCCAGTACAAGTCTGCTATTCAGACCTTCGTAAACGAGGAGGGTATTCGCGATAAGCTCGCAGAGCCGAACGGTGTCTTTGTCACCGCAGAGAAGATATTCGTTGCCGATACGAACAACAGCCGTATAGTTGTTTTCGACCGAAACGGAAGCTTCCTCTATCAGCTCCGTGAGCCGCAGTCTACTGTATTCCCGACCGGCTCTATCTACAAGCCGATCGCGATCGCGGTCGACAATGCAGAGCGTATCTATGTTGTTTCGTCCACCACATACATGGGCGTTATCGTGCTTGATTCGCAGGGCGAATTTCAGAACTTTATCGGTTCTCAGACGGTCTCGGTAAGTGCCCTTGAGCTTATGTGGCGTTCGTTCATGAGCGCAAAGCAGAGAGCACTCACCAAGAAGAACGTCTCGACCGAGTATAACAACATTACTATCGACGAGGACGGCTTCGTATATGTAACCACCTCTTCGATAAAGGAAGAGTCGCAGTACACAAGTATCAGAGGCGATACGACCTATGCACCGGTCAAGAAGCTCAATGCTTCCGGTACCGACGTTATGACGCATAACGGCTTCTTCGGTCCTTACGGCGAGGTCGCTACGAACGCAATCGGAAGATCCACGAACGAGACCGGCGTATCGCGTGTCGTTGACGCTGCGGTAGGACCCGAGGGCACATGGTCGCTTATCGATGACAAGCGCTCGAGAGTCTACACCTACGACGACAGCGGTAACCTGCTGTTCGCTTTCGGTGCAAAGGGTCAGATGCTCGGTAACCTCTCGACCGTTTCCGGTATCACCTATCAGGATTCCAAGATACTGCTCCTCGACAAGAGTGATGCAAGTATTACGGTATTCAACCGTACCGAGTACGGAGATGTCCTTATCTCCGCTCTTCAGCACAACAACGACAGGCAGTATGATCTCGCAGTTTCCGACTGGGAGACGATACTGCAGTATAACAACAACTTCGATACAGCCTATATCGGTATCGGTCAGAGCTATTTCCGCTCCGGTAACTGGTCTAAGGCTATGGAGTACTTTAGTTTCGCTGCCGATACCGATAACTATAACAACGCCTTTAAGATGTGGCGTCAGGAGTGGATATCCAAGTACGCGCTTGTTATCCCTGTTGTAATCATCGTGTTCTTTGTACTCCTTGCCAAGTACTTCAAGTGGGCAGGCAAGGTCAACAAGGCTGCAACGCTCAAGCGCGGACGGCGTACCTATAAGGAGGAGCTGCTTTATTCGGCTCACCTTATCTTCCATCCGTTCGACGGCTTCTGGGATCTGAAGCATGAGAACCGGGGCTCGGTTCGCGGAGCACTTACCTTTATCGGTCTGACCATCGTTTCATTCTGCTTTAAATATGCAGGAATAAATGTGTTCTTCGAGATAATAGGAGTTATGCTTCCGATAATGCTCTTCGTTACCGCGAACTGGTGTCTTACGACACTGTTCGAGGGCGAGGGCAGCTTCAAGGATATCTTTGTTGCTACCGGCTATGCCGTTGCGCCGCTGCCTTTTATGACCATACTCTCCACGGCACTTGCTAATGTACTTACCGCAGAGGAATCCGGCATACTCACTATGATTAACAATATTGCATACGTGTGGGTCGGAATACTGCTGTTCTTCGGCGTTATGATAACGCATGATTATCAGCTCGGCAAGAACATTCTTACCATTATCGGTACCATTGTCGGAATGATAGTAATTGTCTTCCTCGTAGCTCTGTTCGGAACACTGATAGGCAAGATCATCAGCTTCATTTCCAACATAATCACAGAGCTTTCCTTCAGGACATAAGCACAAGGCAAAAAGGAGAAAAGATAGATGAAAAAAATCAGAATAATCAGTCTTGCTCTTGCATTGCTTTCGGTGCTTTCGGCATCTGCTGTCTGCTCCTATGCGGCAGACACCGGTACCGCGACAACGGGCGAAACAGAGGCAATAGACTATTTCAACCACGATTTTGCGACGCAGGAAGATAAGCTTGCGACAATGAATCTCATGCTCGAGCTTTACGGCTATCAGCTGTATTTCGAGCCTACGACCGGAGAGGTCGCTTACCGCAACACCGAGACGGGCGCTATTACCTTTACAAACCCGTACAGTGTTGCAAAGAGCGGAGGCGGCGGAACCGCCGACGTAAAGAGTATGCTGCTCTCGCAGATAATACTCACCTATACCGAGAACGGTAAGACCGGAACGATGTATTCCTACACCGAGGCTGCCGCTCGCGGTCAGATCAATGTAAAGTATGTAAAGAACGGTATTCGCGTTGAGTACGCTATGGGTCGTCTTGAGACCCGCCGCCTGCTTCCGCGCCTTATCGAAAAGTCGAAATTCGAGTCTATGATCCTTGTAAACTGCGTGGGTCAGCAGACCGGTGACGGTCAGGATCTCGTTAAATACCTGAATGCATTCTACACGCTCGAGGATCCCGAGGGCAAGAGTCAGGCAGAGATCGACGAGATGAACGCAAGAGTTCCGATCACAAAGGATATGGCTGTTTATCAGCTCCAGTCGGATACTTCAGAGCGTGAGATGAACATCATCGAGAGCTACATCAAGCTCTACTGCCCGGACTTTACCTATGAGGTGCTCGCAGAGTGCCACGATGAGGTACAGTATATCGGAACAGACAGCGATCCCGCACTTTTCCGTCTCTCGCTTGAGTACTACCTCGACGAGTACGGACTTCAGGTCAGACTTCCCGCAAACGGTATCCGTTTCAACGAGAGCACGTTCTCGCTTGACTCGATAAAGATACTTCCGTATTTCGGTGCCGCTTCTCAGGACTATGACGGCTACACCCTCTTCCCGGACGGAAGCGGAACGCTGATACGCTTTGAGGATCTTGATTCCTCACTTACCATGAGCGGTAAGCTCTACGGCGAGGACTATGCATATCAGGATGCTGCCTTTACCTATTCGCAGACCGTGCGCATGCCTGTATACGGACTTGTCTCCAACTATTACAGCGAAGAGACCAAGACCGAGATCATTGACGGAAATGTTGAGTTCAACATCGTCCGCACCGATACCGACCGCGGCTTTCTTGCGATAGTTGAGGATGGTGAGTCGCTTGCTTCCATTACGAGCGAGCACGGTGCAAACTCCATTCATAAGTTCAACTCCGCATATACTACGTTTTCACCCCGCCCTAAGGACACGTACAACCTTGCCGATGCGATATCGGTAAGCTCGGATACGACATGGACGGTCGTGTCAAAGCGTAAGTATACCGGCTCTTATACGATCCGCATCATTCAGCTCAACGATGCCAAGGATGAGGCGAATTGCAAGACTACAAAGTTCTATGAGAGCAGCTATGTCGGAATGGCTAAGGCATACAGAGAATATCTCGAAGCTACCGGCAAGATCTCCCGCCTGACGGAAAAGGGCGATATCCCGCTCTATGTTTCGTCTTTCGGTGAAATTGATACCTATACAGCTATTCTTTCGTTCATTAAAAAGATTCCGAAATCCCTTACAAATACCGATCAGATCAAGGAGATGTACGATTATTTCGCCGAAAACGGAATAACTAATGTCAACTTCCGTCTTGTCGGCTTCGGAAAAGGCGGACTTATCCGTCTTGCTGTTCCGTATCATGCGGACTTTGAAAAGGTCTGCGGCGGTAAGGACGGCTACCGTGATCTGCTCGATTATGCGGCAGAGAAGGGCTTCGGCGTATATCCCGAGTATGACTTCACTTATCTGTACGACTACTCTGCATTCAACGGCTATTCCGCAAAGCGTGATACCGTCAAATGTATAGACGGCCGTTATGCGACCAAGGCTCTGCTTTCCTCTATGGACCAGGGTATGGTAATCGGTCACTTCGACTGTATCTCCGCTTCCGCATTCGGACGTATGTTCAAGTCCTTTGATAAGGATATGACCGACATACTTGACGGACGCAGCACCGGAATCTCGGTCTCCACTCTCGGTACCGACCTCAACTCCGACTTTGATACCGATGAGCCTTACAACCGTGAGGATTCTAAGGCATTTACTCAGGAGCTGCTTCAGAATCTCAGCGATAAGTACCCGGTAATGATCGACGGCGGCAATTCATATGCGATTCCCTATGCTTCGCATATCCTCAGCGCTCCGATCGACTCCAGCCACTATACGAGAGCGAGCGAGACTGTCCCGTTCTTCGGAATGGTATATCACGGCTATGTGAATTATGCCGGCTCGCCTACCAACATGTCGGGCGATACGAACTACGAGAAGCTCAAGATGATAGAGAGCGGCGCATCTCCTTATTTCATGCTCTCCTATGAAAACACCTCGCTGCTTAAGGACTATTACCGCTATCTTAAGTATTATTCCGTTAACTATGAGAACTGGCGTGAGGATGCGGTCTCCATCTACAACGAGATCAACGCGCTCCTCGGCGGAAATGTTTCCACAGCGGTAATTTCCGACCATCAGTTTGTAAACGGCAGACGTGTTGCAACGGCGGAGGAGATAGCCGACGGTGCAAACGAGAACTCGGATGAGTTTAAGGTAGAGGACGGCAGCATAGTCAAGGTAAGCTATGACTGCGGCGTCACCTACATGCTCAACTACAATTACTTTGACGTCGTGGCAGACGGTGTGACCGTTCCCGCGATGGGCTATGTAACTATTAAGTGAAAGGAAGGGTGAATTAATGGCTACTAAGACCAAGCGTAAGCCTGCTTCGCGCAGACCTGCATCACTTGATAAAAGAAAAGCT
>OLOL01002751.1_pt1 | contig 11902 bp, 10 predicted proteins | sample 1673081 | NCBI WGS metagenome assembly OLOL01 (sample SAMEA3136753, study PRJEB25190) | human gut metagenome
CTGCCGCACCTCGCTCGCCGTATCGGCACTTAGAATTATGCGGTATTGCCTTAAGTAAATGACAACATATATGGCACAAAAGCCGCTGCCCAGCCTTGCAGCACCGCTTTTGTGCCATTTTTGTTTCCAACACTTTGCGGCGCAATTTTCAGAGCACCAAAAGGCTGCATATACAAGATATGTTTTATGTGCAGCAATTTTCATTCCATTTTTCGCACATATTTTGCTATCGCGAATATTTTTAGCATACCGTATTTCTTCCCATTGCAAATTATGCACGAATGCGCAAAAGAAGTGCGTTTGCGTACATTTTTTGCGTTACCGAATTTGTGCGTTTGTTTTCTGTGATTCATTCAGCATTTTACACGTTTTCCCCTATATTTTCGTTGCAACCGTTTGCAGCATATACAAATCTGCACAAATTGCCTCAATTTATGCAAGATTTTGCCGCAATTTTTGTTAGATGCGGGTCAAGTTGTTTCAGTATTATGCACAAATTGTTTTGTCTTAGTTCGTATGTTTTGACATGAGTTGATTTTTTGCCCATTCAATTAAAGCAATATTTGTTTGTTTTTATAATTTGCACACCATTTTGGATATTTTTTTGATGTTCACAATTTGCTATGATAATAGCGTTGAATGAAGCGGTCAGTTGTCAGGCCGCTCGTTATAGGAACATTTTTAGGAGGACTAAAACAATGAAAAAGGCAATCGCCCTTGCAATGGCCAGCGTTATGGCTGCTGGCCTGCTGGCAGGCTGCGGCGGCTCCGCTGCCAACAGCACCGCAGCTTCTTCCGAGGCCGCTTCTTCTGAAGCTGCTTCCACCTCTACCGAGGCTGCTACCGAGGCTCACACCGTCAACACCACCGATCCCATCACCCTGACCATCAGCTGGTGGGGCGGCGATGCCCGCCAGGCTGCATACGAGGCTGCCTGCAAGGCATTCACTGAAAAATACCCCAACATCACCGTTGAGTGCACTTACGGCCCGTGGAACGGCTGGGAGGAAGCTCAGTCCACTGCCCTGGCTGCCGGCACCGCTGCCGACGTGATGCAGGTCAACTGGAACTGGCTGTTCCAGTACTCCGGCAAGGGTCAGAGCTTCGCTAACCTGAACGATTACTCCGATGTGCTGGATCTGACCCAGTTTCCCTCTAGCGCTCTGGATGCCTGCACTGTGGCTAATTCCCTGCAGGCTGTTCCCGTCGCTATGGCCGGCCGTATTTACTACTGGAACATGGCAACCTTCAAGAAGGCTGGCCTGGACCACTACCCCACTACTGAGCAGGAGCTGCTGGACACCGCCAAGACCTTCCAGGAAAAGCTGGGCGATGACTACTATCCGCTGGCTGCCGGCCCGCTGGACCGCATGATCATGATGACCTTCTACCTGGAAAGCAAGTACGGCGAGCCCTGGGTTACCGACAGCACCCTGAACTACACCGTTGAGCAGCTGCAGGAAGGTCTGGAATGGATCCAGAGCCTGGAAGATAACCACGTGATGCCCGACCTGAAGACCATGAACGCCGCCGGCGATAAGACCATCACCGATGGTCAGGCCTGGATCACCGGCAAGTACGCCGGCATCTTCACCTGGGACTCCAGCGCACTGAGTGCAAGCCAGAACCTGCCCGACGACGCTGAGTACGTTGTTGGCGACGAAATCAAGTGGGGCGAGGCTGCCAACGGCGGTTTTGCCAAGGTTTCCATGGGTATGGCTATTACCCAGAGCTGCGAGCATCCTGTTGAGGCTGCTGCCCTGATCAACTTCATCCTGAACGAAAAAGAGGGCGCTTCCATCATGGGCACCCAGTGCGGCATGGTTTGCTCCAAGGCCGGCCAGGAATACGCCAAGGAAGCCGGTGCTGTCAACGAGCTGATTCTGGAAGCCAACACCAAGGTTATGGCTTTTGTTGACCAGCCGTTCGACCCCTGCTACGAGAGCACTTCCCTGAAGGACGAGACCAATGGCGTGTACGGCGATGTGTTTGAAGGCTTCAGCTACGATCAGTATGATTCCGCCGAGGCTGCCCAGATCCTGTACGATGGCATCTGCGAAGCACTTGCCTAATCCCCGTTTTCACAATTAACCTTACACATCAGCAAGGCTGGCCCCGGCCCCATGGCGGTGGGGCCAGCCCTTTATTATGTAACAAGGAGGTTTCCTTTATGAGCGCACCTGCTGCCAAGACAGTGACCCGCACTCCTTTCAAAAAATGGTGTGATGAAAACGTTGGCCTTTTGTTCCTGATTCCCTGGATCATTGGTTTTGTGGTGTTCAAGCTGTATCCGTTTGCCACTTCCCTGTTCTACAGCTTTACGGATATGAACTTCTTTGACGGCATTACCAAGTACGGCCTGATGAACTACATCTACATTTTCACCAACAAGAAAACGCTGACCTCGTTCATCATCACCTTCCGTTATGCCCTCATCACCGTTCCCCTCAAGCTGATTTTTGCTTTGTTCATCGCTTACATCCTGAACTTCAAGATCAAGTGCGTCAACCTGTTCCGTACCATCTACTACATTCCCTCCATCCTGGGCGGCTCTGTTGCCATTGCCGTTCTGTGGAAGGCCCTGTTCAAAGAGGATGGCATCATCAACATGCTGCTCTCCTTTATCGGCATTCAGGGGCCCAGCTGGCTGGCTGACCCCGATTACGCCATGGTCGTTATCATTGTGCTGCGTGTATGGCAGTTTGGCTCCGCCATGGTGCTGTTCCTTGCCGCATTGAAGGGCGTTTCGGTCGACCTGTACGAAGCCGCCACCATCGACGGTGCTTCCAAGACCCGCCAGTTCTTCTCCATCACCGTGCCGATGATCACCCCCGTTATCTTCTACAACCTCGTTACCCAGATCGCTCAGGCGTTCCAGGAATTCAACGGCCCCTACATTATCTTTAATAATGGCGGCCCCCGCGGTTCCGTCACGCTGGTTTCGCTGCTGGTTTACAACTATGCGTTCAAGAGCAACGAAATGGGTATGGCCTGCGCCATGGCCTGGGTCATGTTCATCATCATCGCCCTGCTCACTGTCATCGCATTTGGCAGCCAGAAGCATTGGGTCTACTATGCTGACTGATTGAAGGAGGAATTGATTTATGGGTATGAAAGCACGCGCCAATGTGGCAACCTTCTTCAAGTATTTTGTTCTGATCTTTATGGGCTTTATCATGGTCTATCCGCTGCTGTGGATGGTGGGTTCCACCTTTAAGACCAACGCCGAAATCTTTACCAGCCTTTCCCCGTTTACCGCGCATCCCACCCTGGATGGCTATTATAACGCTGTGACCAAAACTTACGGCGGCGATATCACCATCTGGCGTGCATTCCTGAACACCTACAGCTACGTTATCCCCAAGGTTGTGTTCACTGTTATTTCTTCTGTCATTGCTGCTTACGGTTTCAGCCGTTTCAAGTTCAAGGGCCGCGATTTCCTGTTCGGCGTTATGATCATGACGCTGTTCCTGCCGCAGGTTGTTCTGAACGTTCCGCAGTACATGATGTACAACAAGTTTGACTGGATCAACAACCCCCTGTACCCCGCCCTGTGGGTGCCGTCCCTGTTTGCTACCGAGACCTACTTCGTCTACCAGCTGGTGCAGTTCATGCGCAGCATCCCGCACGACCTGGACGAAGCCGCCGCCATTGACGGCTGCGGCCCGGTCAAGATCCTGTACAAGATCATCTGCCCCATGCTCAGCCCCTCTCTGGTCGCCTGTGCGCTGTTCCAGTTCATGTGGAGCTGCAACGACTTTATGGGTCCCCTGCTTTACGTTACTACCCCGCGCAAATACCCCATGGCAATCTTTGTTAAGCTGTCTATGGACAGTACCAGTGAAGGCATTCAGTGGAACCGCATCCTTGCCTTGTCCCTGATTTCCATTATCCCGCAGCTGCTGGTTTTCTTTGCCGCTCAGGATTCCTTTATTGACGGCATTGCCGCTGGCAGTGTAAAGGGCTAAGCTTCAAGTTTTTTCCAAAACTTTTGATCTTTTTGCGCCCAAACCACCACACAGGCTGCCCCGTACCGCTGCAAAAGGGGTACCGGGCAGCTTTTATTTTGAAAACTCCGGCCACTGGCTTTTCTCGCTTTTGGCCGTTCCTAATATTCAGGATGCAGCCGGAATAAAAAAGCTTTCCGCTGTATTCCGGCACATGATGGTGCCTTTTCTGCTGATCCCTTTGCATCGCTCTCCCCTGCCCTGCTTATCCGTCAGGGGCAAAACAAAAGCGGCTGCCTGTTGGCAGCCGCCGGGGGTTGTGGTTTTGTGCTGTAACATTTTTGGCCTTATTTTTCCGGTTTGTTTACCCGCTTGAAATATTGGCGGTACTGCTGGGGCGAAAGCCCTGTGGCATCTTTGAACACCCGCCGGAAATGCGCGCTTGTCATAAAGCCTGTCTTTTCCGCCACGCTGGAAATGCTTTCGTTGGTCTTTTCGATCATGTTCTGTGCCGCTTTGATGCGTACGCCGTTGATGTATTCGATCAGGCTCAGGTTGATGGTCTTTTTGAACAGACGGCTGAGGTAATACGGGCTGATGTAAAACTGGTTGGCAATGCTTGTCAGGGTCAGCTTCTCGGCGTAATGCTCCGCAATATAGCCTTGGATCTGACTGACGATGCGGTTGGTCACCCGGCCGCTGTCGCCCCCCAGCTCATGCTGGTTTTCGCACATCTTTTTCAGCTGCAACAGCAGCGTGGCCAGCAGCATTTTGCGGGTCACAGCGCTTTCGGGGTTGTTTTCGTCCTGCATCTGGATCAGCTGCTGCAGGATGGAGTAGATATAGTTCTGCTGCTTAACCGTGATGTTGCTCAGCAGGTGGTTGTTCTCCTCGCTCATAAAGCTGAACAGGTCAATCTCCGGGAAAGCCCCGCTGATCTCCTGCAGATACTCGCGGCTGAAATTGCACACAATGCGGCTGGTGGGGCCATCCCCTACCGAACCAGTCTTGTGGATCTGGTTTTCCCCAATCAGGATCACATTGCCTGCATTGACGATATAGGCGGAATCCTCAATAAAATAGCGCCGCGCGCCTTCCACTTCATAATACAGTTCATATTTGTGATGTGTGTGGAAACTTCCCATATCGTAGCTATGCTCGCGGTCGATCATATCGATATAAAAGTCCACATGGGGGGAATAGGTATATTCCTTGACCATCCTGTTCAAACCTCCCGCCACGCCCCGCCCAAGCATTTTTGCCAGTTTTAGGGCAGAACGCGCTTCAATTTTGTTGATTTATTTCATATTAACACATTTCTTGTTGAATTTCAAAACTTTTTTCATTTTTATGGAGGAAATTATCGTATGAAACTCGCTCTCGTTCGTGCCTGCACCCGCAGCGCCTGTTTTGAGCTGCAAAACAACACCTGCTATACCGCCCCTGCCCCGTTCCGGGTTCAGCTGAACGGCCAGATTGTGCTGGAAGCCTGCTGCACCAACGTGTTCAGCGTGTTCAGCCTGGAACCCGGCAAAACCTACCACCTGGAAGTGCTTGCCACTGATGGCGATACCGGTACACTGGACTTTGCCACCGCGGCGGAAAGCTTTTTTGTAGATGCTTCCCGCTATGGCCTGGTGAATGACGGCGTGACCGACAACACCGCCTTTTTGCAGGCTGCGCTTTCCACCTGCCCGCCGGGCGGCACGGTGTATGTGCCCGCCGGTACTTACCGCACCCAGAGCCTGTTTTTGTGCAGCAACACCACCCTGTACCTGGAAAAAGGCTGCACCCTGCTGGGCGGCACCGACCGCCGCGAATATCCCATCCTGCCTGGTGTGCTGCCCTGCGCCGATGAACAGCACGAAGCCTATCTCGGCGGCTGGGAGGGAAACCCACTGGACTGCTTTGCCGGTTTGATCAATGTCATCAATGCCGAAAATGTGACCATCACCGGCGAAGGCTGCATCAACGCCAACGCCGACAACGGCGACTGGTACCAGCACATCAAGGTGAAACTTATCGCCTGGCGGCCGCGGCTCTTCTTTACCAGCAAAGCCAAGAATGTGACCCTGCACGGTGTGGAGGTGTGCAACAGCTTCTCCTGGACCATCCACCCCACCTACTCGGACGGGGTGAACATCCTGCAGCTGCAGATCCACAACCGTGCCGACAGCCCCAACACCGACGGCATTGACCCCGAAAGCTGCAAGAATGTGAACATCATCGGTGATTACATCCATGTTGGCGATGACTGCATCGCCCTCAAGTCCGGCAAACTCTTCCTTGGCACTGTGATGCATACCCCCTGCGAGAATGTGACCATCCGCAACTGCAACCTGAACCGCGGCCATGGCGGCCTGGTTATTGGCAGCGAGATGAGCGGCGGCGTGAAAAATGTGGTGATGACCCAGTGCCTGATGGACCACACCGACCGCGGCCTGCGCATCAAGACCCGCCGCGGTCGCGGCAAGAACGCCGTGATCGACGGGCTGGTGTTCCGCAACGTGGAAATGCGCCATGTGCTGACCCCATTCGTCATCAACATGTTCTACTTCTGTGACCCGGACGGCAAGAGCGACTATGTACAGAGCCATGAACCCCTGCCGCTGGACGATGCTACCCCCCGCCTGGGCAGCCTGACGATGGAAAATATCACCGCCACCGACGCCGAGTATGCAGGCTGCTGGTTCAGCGGTCTGCCGGAGCAGCCGGTTGAAAAAGTGGAGATGAACAATGTCAGCATCTCCTTTGCCGAAAACGCCGGGGCTGGCCACGCCGCCATGATGTGCGGTGCCGCCGAATGCAGCAAGCTGGCGATCTGGGCCGAAAACGTGAAGGAGATTCACTTCCACAATGTCAAACTGGAAGGCTATGCAGGCGAACGCCTGAACTTTATCAACGTTGGCAGCTTTAAGGAGGATTAAGCCATGACCCATGAAGAGATTTTGACCGCCCTGGGCAATTATGTGGATTATCTGATTGCCGGCAGCTCTGCCGAAGCCCCACTGTGGAACATTGAAAAGGTGCGCAGCGGCAAGCCCAATAAATGGAACTATGTGGACGGCTGCATGATCACCGCCTGCCTGAGCCTGTACAAGACCACCGGGGATGAAAAGTTCCTGAAGTTCTCCCGCGATTTTGTAGACTACTTTGTCAAGGATGGCGGCGAGATCTACACCTTTGACGCCAACGAGCATAACCTGGACAACATCAACCAGGGCAAAAACCTGTTTTCCCTGGTTGATTTGACCGGCGAACAGCGCTACCGGGATGCCATCAACACCATCCGCGCCCAGCTGGACACCCAGCCCCGCACCAAGGATGGCAATTTCTGGCACAAAGCCATCTACCCGTGGCAGGTTTGGCTGGACGGCACCTATATGGCGCAGCCATTCTACATGGAATACGAGACCCGCTACAACGGCATGAAGGGCTGCCAAGACAGTTATAAGCAGTTCATGAACATCAAAAAGTACATGCGAGACCCCAAAACCGGCTTGTACTACCACGGCTATGATGAAAGCCGCCAGATGTACTGGGCCGATCCTGTAACCGGCTGCAGCGCAAACTTCTGGCTGCGCGCCATGGGCTGGTTCCTGGTTGCCATGGTGGATGTTCTGGAGCGCATGGACGAGCAGATGTATTACGAATACCGCGCCATTATGGCTATGTTCAAGGAAGCAGTGGAGGCCATGATCCAGTTCCAGGACGCCGAGACCGGCATGTTCTGGCAGGTCATTGATAAAGCCGGCGTACCGGGCAACTATCTGGAAACCTCCGGCAGCTCCCTGTTCGCTTACGCCGTGCTCAAAGGCGTGCGGCTGGGCTACCTGCCCAAGCGGTTCCGCGCTTACGGCGAAAAGGCATTCTATGGCACCTGTGACAAATACCTGGGCGTGAACGATAAGGGCGAGCTGCAACTGTCCGGCATCTGCCTGGTAGCCGGTTTGGGCGGCGCCACCCGCCGCGATGGCAGCCTAGAATACTATTTCAGCGAGCCGGTTGTGGAAAACGACGCCAAGGGCGTTGCTCCCCTGCTGCTGGCCTATACCGAAATGATCATCCAGTAAGGAGGTTCCGCTGTTATGGCCGTATTTACCGTTGGTGCCCGCCTGCATGATTACGGCAAGGGCACGCCCGATGAGCTGTTTGGCAAGGTTTCTGCAGACGGGTTTGCCTGCGTGCAGCTGGCCTACAAAAAATGCGTGCCCGGCGTTGCCAGCTATGCGGACGTTACCCCGCAGCTGGTGCAGAACACACTGGAAGCGCAAAAGAAGCACAACATCGCTGTTGCCGTGCTGGGCACCTATGTGGAGCTTGCCATCGCGGACGAAGTGCAGCGCAGCGCCAACGCAGCGGATTTCAAAAGCCAGCTGGCCGTGTGCAAGGCGCTGAACGCGGGCTGCATTGGCACCGAGACTACCGGCATGCACAAGCAGCCCGCCGGCACCACCCGCGAGCGAGCCCAATATATGCTCTGCAAAAGCCTGGAAACCATTCTGCCGGAAGCCGAGCGCCTTGGCGTGACCGTTGCCATTGAGCCCGTTGTTGGCGACAGCACCAACACCCCGCAGGCAGCGCGGCACATCCTGGATATGATGCAAAGCCCCGCGCTGGGGGTCATCCTGGACATGAGCAACCTGGTCAGCTTTGAGGGCAAGGACAACCAGCAGCCCTTGTGGGACGCCATGGGCGAGCTGCTTGGGGACAAAATCAAGGCCGTACACTTTAAGGGCAAGAACTTTGCGCCGGACGGCACCATGCTGCACACCAGCCTGGAAGATTCCTGCACCGATTACGCCGGTGCCTTTGCCATGCTGCGCACCCTGCCGCAGCCGTTGCCCGTTCTGCGCGAGGAAGCCGTGCCCGCCCGTGCTGCCAGCGATATTGCTTTTATCAAACAGTTTTTCTAAGGTGTAATGCCGCTTCTTTTTGCCCCACCGGACCGGAGTATTTGCACTGATACCATGGAAGCCTTTTTGTGAAAGGAACCGATTCAATATGGAACGCAAGCTTGTAACCGTTGCCGTGGATGGCAGCGCTGAATTTACCACCCTGACCGCCGCTGCTGCCGCGCAGGACCCCGCCCAGCCGCTTCACTTTGTGCTGGGGGCAGGGACCTATTATGAACGCCCGTTTTTGGAACTGGCGGATTACATCATCACCGGTGCCGGGATGGGGCAGACCGTGATCTCCGCCGGGGCCGCCGGGCGCGACCCCTGGCCCGGCGAGGAGCGCACCGGTACCTTTCGCAGCCAGACGCTTTTCCTTGGCGGCGGCAGCGCCCGGCTGGAGCACCTGACCGTGGAAAACACCGCCGGTGATGGTGCGGACCGCGGCCAGGCGCTGGCGGTATATGCCGATGCCAGCCGTGTGTGCATGGTGGATGTTTCCCTGCACGGCAACCAGGATACGCTCTTCACCGCTCCCCTGCCGCTGGCCGTGCGGCAGAAAAACGGCTTCCGCGGTCCGCGGGAGAACACGCCCCGGCTGGACACCAAACAATACTACCGTGACTGCGAGATTTCCGGCAACATTGATTTCATTTTCGGCGGGGCCAACGCGGTGTTTGACCATTGCCGCATTGTGCCCGTTGCCCACCGCGGCGTTACCAGCTATATTGCCGCCGCCAGCACGCCGCAGGGCAAGCCGGGCTACCTGTTTGCCGACTGCACCGTGCAGGGCAACAGCCCCGCAGGCAGTGTCTATCTGGGCCGCCCGTGGCGGCAGTATGCCCGCGTGTACTGGCTGGACTGCGATTTAAGCGATGAGATCATCCCCCTTGGGTGGGACAACTGGTCTGACCCCGCCAACGAGGAAACCGTTCACTTTGGCGAGTACGGCTCCAAAGGCCCCGGTGCCCCCAAAGCAAGCCCCGCCCGCGCCGGTTACGCCGCCCTGAATGATGAAGCCTCCGCCCAGGAAATGCGCGCCATGCTGGCTGAATTCCGGGCCGACTTCGGTGCAGAAGCGTAACAAGCTCTTTGCGGAGCCGCCAATTATAACATTCCACCTCCTCCTAAAAAAGCAGCAAGCCCGCACCGCGCCCCTGTATGCGCCTGCGGGCTTGCTGCTGTCATACCGCCGCTTTGATTCCAGAAAGGATTTTTTAATGAGCTATGCCAAACTGGACCTTCTGCAGGACCTGGCTGATATGGGCCTGACCGGGCAGGAAACCATTCTGATCCATTCTTCCATGAAGTCCATCGGCCCGGTGGACGGCGGTGCCGATACTGTGCTGGATTATTGAAAATTGCTATATATCAAAGTAAATGCCCCACAGTTGGCGGGCGGATACCGGTCGTGGTTCCGAGCCGTGCATGTGGGGCATTGGTATACCTTCTATTGAGTTTATGTTTTATAGGCAAAGTAGCAAAGTATAGGAAAGAGAATTGATGGCAAGGCTGCCAAACGGGACGATGGCAAGCATCGTCCCCTACAAATTATCTTTTAGGTGCACAACGAATGATTTTATGTTTCTCCGCGGCGGGGTGAGAGCATCCCGCCCTACTGGTATTTTAGAAGGTTAGCCGCGCAGAATAAAATGTTCTGTAGGGAATGGTCTTGACCGTTCCGGGGCATTGCAACTTCTGACATAAAAGATTTTTTGAATTTTCTCCTGCTAAGTAAAAGCTATTTTTTAGCGCATCTTATCCAAAAGAATCTTTAGTTTATCTCTATCCCACAACAAAACATTTGTCTTTTGTGCTGTTTCTATTGCGGCCGGTGTAAAGTAATTATTGGTTAGAACAACGGCTACCATACAGTGATAATAACTCGCTCCCGACAGTGCTTCTTGCACTGCATGGTTGCCAACTTTTCCTCCATATCTTTTACATTGAATTCCATAAGTAATATCATCTTTTTCCGCCAATATATCAATTCCATAATCTCCACTTGTCGATGTTATTTTTACCTTTTGAAATCCATTGTTTGATAGTATTTTCGCGCAAAACTGCTCAAACTGGGTGCCGTCCATCTCATCTAACCGTGAAAGCATCGTTTTGGGTTCAGTTTTTTGCTTTTCACTGTGTTCACCTTTTTCTTTGTTCTTTCTCTCATATCGCTGCGTGCAATAATAGCGGTAATAGTAGCAGATGTTTTTCCAGTCGTTTTCCGAAATCAATATATCTCTGTTGCCGTGATTAACTTCTGTCCACGGTTCTATCCAACCTCTAGATTCAAAAAAAGCAATAAATTCACTTGCTTTTTCACTTCCTAAATTATAGCGTTTTTGTAATCTGTATGCAGAAATCCCTTTATAAGTAAAAGCATCATCCATAATACGCCATACTAATTCACTGTCTGGGATTTTGCTCCCATCAAAGACCATATTTTCTGAAACATCCTCAACTGCATATGCTGAATTTACTTTCGCCTTTTCTTTTTCCCTTGCTCGGTTACAAAATTTTTTAACCACATGATATAAATGCAAAATAGTACACATTATTAGCCATACTGGCAATGCCAAAATGGCACAACCAATGACTGCTACTACCGTTTGGGCGCCTGTTCCGCTCATAAGTCCACCGCTAAAAGCAAGAGCACTCCATAGTATAAAGCATATTGTGTATACAGCAAGCGACTTTATCGAAAAGATATACCTTAAAAAGTTCTTGCAAAATTCTATAGCTACATTTATATATCGGTTTTCTTTTGATTTTTCAAAAAGATGCATACTTCCTCACACTTAATTGTCCATTCCTTAATTGCCTAATCAAAAATCCGAACTATTTTTATTATACTACAAGTCTTCCCGTTTTTAAATGCCATTTTCTCCTATTAAACCGGAACACTTCTCAAAGCTGCGTCTTTACATAACAACAGCCCCGGCTCTGCAAACGCAGAACCGGGGCTGTAATACTTAAGGCAGCACCGCACAATTCCCGCCTGACGACTTAAGCACCGCTCCGGCGGCTGCGGCACGGCATCTGCGTTGCCAAAATGCTCGA
>OLOL01002752.1_pt1 | contig 11895 bp, 10 predicted proteins | sample 1673081 | NCBI WGS metagenome assembly OLOL01 (sample SAMEA3136753, study PRJEB25190) | human gut metagenome
AGCGGCCGGGAGCGGATTTTGCAGCGGGCAGGCCGAACGGCAGAAGGCACGGAGCACAGGGCAGAGGGAAGCTGTAATTCATATTATTTGGTTTAGTTTGTTTATAGAAAGTTAACTTGTGCGGCAATAGGTTGTGATTTATAATTAAATAAGTGTTAAGTAAACGACAACGGCTGCCCGCAGTGCCATGGTGTACGGGACGGCAGGGTTGGACAGAAAAACGGAGGATTGCCAAATGAGCGATTTTGATAATAGAGAAGAAGACGACCAGAAGGAAGAGGGACTGGAAGAAGTTAAGGATCAGGACACTTCGGATAAGAAGGAAGAGAAAAAGGAATACGAGGATGTGTGCTTCATCTGCCGCCGTCCGGAAAGCAAGGCGGGGAAGATGTACCATCTTCCCAATAACATCTGTGTCTGTGATGATTGTATGCACAGGACGATGGATGCCGTAAGCCAGTATGATTATCAGGGGATGCTGAATAATCCTGAGCTGATGAATATGCTGAACAATATGAATAAAGATGGAAAATATCCCAATATCAGCTTTGTGAACCTGGCTGACCTGCAGGGAAACGATGGAATTCCCAACAAACAGAAAATTAAAAAGAAAAAAGAAAAGGAAAAAGAGAAGGAAGCGGATCCCGTTTTCAATATTCGTGATATACCGGCGCCTCATAAGATCAAAGCGAGCCTGGATGAGTACGTGATAGGCCAGGAGCAGGCGAAGAAAATCATATCCGTTGCGGTTTATAATCATTATAAAAGAGTGGTTACCAACACGATGGATGACATCGAAATTGAGAAATCCAATATTCTGATGATAGGGCCGACCGGATCCGGTAAGACTTATCTGGTGAAGACGCTGGCCAGACTTCTTGATGTGCCGCTTGCCATTGCCGATGCCACCTCCCTTACGGAAGCCGGTTATATCGGTGACGATATCGAAAGTGTTGTATCCAAGCTGCTGGCTGCTGCCGACAATGATGTGGAGAAGGCGGAGAGGGGCATTATATTTATCGATGAGATAGATAAGATAGCTAAGAAAAAGAATACCACATCCAGAGATGTGAGCGGTGAATCCGTACAGCAGGGAATGCTGAAGCTTCTGGAGGGATCGGAAGTGGAGGTGCCTGTGGGCGCAAGCAGCAAGAACGCCATGGTTCCTCTGGCAACGGTCAATACCAGGAATATCCTGTTTATCTGCGGAGGTGCCTTCCCGGATTTGGAGGAAATCATCAAGCAGAGGCTTACCAAGCAGACGGCAATAGGCTTTAACGGGGAATTGAAGGATAAATACGACAAGGATCCGGATATCTTATCCAAGGTGATCGTGGAGGATCTGCGTAATTTCGGCATGATACCGGAATTCCTGGGAAGACTGCCCATCATCTGCACTCTGCAGGGGCTGACCAAGGAAATGCTGGTGAGGATCCTGAAGGAGCCCAGAAATGCCATTCTGAAACAGTATCAGAAGCTGCTGTCACTGGATGAAGTGGATCTGCAGTTTGATGACGAGGCTCTGGAGGCCATTGCCGACAAGGCTACCAAAAAGGATACGGGAGCGAGAGCGCTTCGTGCCATCATAGAAGATTTTATGCTGGATATTATGTATGAAATTCCCAAGGATGATAACATCGGCAGGGTAACGATTACGAAGGATTATATTGAAGGCACCGGCGGACCGGCTATCCAGATAAGAGGAGCCGGATATGCCATTACGGATAAGCAGGCCGGGGCGGCTGAATAACAGGAAGCCGGAAGCAAACCCATACAAAAACATGAATAGGCAAACCCATACAAAAACATGAGTGGGTAAACCCATTCAAAAATATGAATAGGTAAACCCATTCGAAAACATGAATGGGTTGGGAAAAGCGCCATATACTGATACAAAGGGTTATGGAGAGCTTGACATATGACATGCAAGGAAAAAATATTATCAGAGGATTATATTGATCTGATAAATTATTTTATCCTCCCTCAGGGGAGAGTCGAGGGAAATGACGATGTTTTCTGTTATATTCCCGTGAATGAAAGATTTCTGTCTATTTACTACAGCAGGGCTGTTCTTCCACCCCTGGAGGTATCCAGTTATTATTATCGGTATATACCCAGGCTGTATGGTCTGATGCAGCCCTTTGCCCCGGAGGCCCTGGATCGTAATTTTGACATCCAGCCCCTTGTAAAAAGCGGAATAACATTGATTCAGAGAGAACCCTTGTCTTTGACCGGCAGAGATGTGGTGTTGGGATTTGTGGATACGGGTATCGATTACCGGAATCCGGTTTTCAGGAGAGCGGATGGAAGTACCAGGATTTTGGCCATCTGGGATCAAAGTGTGCAGACGGGCACGCCCCCGGATGGCTATTTTTATGGAAGCGAATATACGAGAGAGCAGATAAACGAGGCTCTTCAGGCGGAGGATCCGCTGGAATTGGTGCCTTCGGTTGACGAGATAGGTCATGGGACGGCAATGGCTTCCGCTGCGGCGGGAAGCGCCTTGAACGGAGGCCTGGATTTCCTGGGGGCGGCTCCGGATGCGGATATCGTGGTAGTGAAACTGAAGCAGGCGAAACAGTTTTTGCGGGATTATTATATGACGCCGGATGACGTGCCTGCCTATGAAACAAATGATATCATGCTGGGGATCAAATATATATCTTCGTATCGGATTCCTTTTGAAAAACCATCGGTTATCTGCCTGGGAGTGGGAAGCAGCTTCGGTGAGCACAGCGGAAGTTCATCGCTGTCCCAGTATATTTCTTCCGTGGGTTCGGAAATAAACCAGGCGGTTATTGTGGCAGCCGGGAATGAAGGAAATTCCGCCCATCATTTCAGCGGCCATATCGATGCGGGACAGTCTATCCGGGTGGAAATGATGGTGAGTGAGAATACAAGAGGATTTCTTCTGGAGCTTTGGGGACGGATTCCTGATTTTTATTCTGTGACCGTGCGTTCTCCCGGCGGTGAGATAGTTCCTCCTGTCAGCGGGAGGCTCGGACAGAGTGTGCAGTATACCTTTGTATATGAAAAGACAAAGGTGCTGCTGGATTACCAGACGATTGAATCGGAATCGGGCAATGAAGTGGCGGTAATGCGTTTTGAGGCGCCCAGCACGGGACTGTGGACAGTGATCATCACACGGGAAGGCGGAGACGGACCCGGAAATGTTGATATGTGGCTCCCACTCAGGCAATTTGTGGACGGAAGGGTGGAATTTTTACAGCCTACCCCGGAAACTACTATTACTGCGCCGGGTTTTGCACAGCCGCCTATCACCGTTTCTGCTTATAACAGCAGAAATAACAGCTTTTATATTAATTCCGGTCAGGGATTTTCCTCTGAAGGGGGGATAAAACCTGATATAGCGGCTCCCGGTGTGGATATCTCAATCGTTTCCGGCACCGTTCAGGGGAAAGCTGTGGTGGGAACCTCTACGGGGACTTCCCTTTCGGCAGCGCTGGCAGCCGGAGCGGCGGCGCAGTTCATGCAGTGGGCTGTGGTGGAGCATAATTCCCCTTATGTGGGAGGTGTGGCAGTAAGGAATTATTTCCTGCGGGGAGCCGCCAGAGATTCTTCTTATTCATATCCCAACAGGCAATGGGGATATGGCCGGCTCGACATGGAAGGCGTGTTTAACTGGATTGCGGGACTGCCGGCACAATAAGCGGAGGCTGTGAGATACGGCCGGGGTACTTTAAAGAGAAAGCTTTTTCAGATGCATATAAGGAGAAAAAATGGGATATCTGTGTATTGTCGCACTTATTTTTGCAGGTGAGCTGGGAATTAAGAATTATGTGGAAAAAAAGCGGAATGCAGGTGAAGAGAAGGAAATATGTAAGGGACGTATTCTGCTGCGGAAATATCATAACAAAGGCGCCTGCATGAATCTGGGTGAGAAAAAAAGCAATGTGGTTGCAGGGCTTTCCCTTATTCTGACGGCGGCGCTCGCTCTGGTTTTTCTTTTTACATTGACCAGGCATGGAAACGGATGGCTGAAAGCCGGTTTGAGCCTGCTGTTAGGAGGAGCGTTCAGCAATACCTATGACCGGCTGAAAAGGAAATATGTGGTGGACTATTTCAGCTTCGGGGTAAAATGGGAGCCTTTAAGAGCGATTGTATTTAATATTTCTGATTTCTGTATTCTGATCGGTGCTCTTATTATTGCGATAAAAGGTATGTAGTTTAAAAATTTTACAAATTCATTACCGTGCTTTGCTGTTAGAATAACCCTTTTCCGGGTAAAATAATGTTGTGGGGAAATTTTTTTAATGGAACCGACGGCGTTATCCGGAAAGGGGTTTTTATGAACAAAAAATTAGGATTGCTCGGCATGGGATCCGCGGTGCTGATCGCAGCGGCAGCCCTGGGAATCCATGGCCTTCCGGTATCGGGAACCGGCCAGAACCAGGAAGCGCTGCTTAACGGCGTACAGGCGGAATGGACGGATGATAAAGGAAAAGAATATCCGGAAGAAGAATTTTTTGAGACGGAAACGGATATGACGGAGTTTGAAGGGAAGCTGGAGGATATTACGGCTTAGTGCGGCCGGACCGTATGTCATGCGGCCGGTGCGGCGGTTGGCAGGGAAAGTGGAATAAAAGAAAAGAACGTATCCTGATAGTATTGCAGATTTTTCTGCGCTGCTGTCAGGATACGTTTTTTGTTGTAGGAGGGCATTATCCAATACCTGTTTTTTCACTCCGGCAGCCTTGAAAGAACCATACAGAAAACTATGGAAAAACTCACAAAAATGAAATACTTTTTTCGTGTATTTACTACAAATAGGTACAAAAGATTAAATGATAAAACAAAAACTATTTAACGTATTGAAAAAATATTTACCGCGGGATATAATATCGGTGTATTACAAACAGTAAAAGAATGTTTAAAAATATGATAATCTGCCCGGGCCGGATTGTCGGTTTTTTTCATTCTGAAACAATGGAGGAGGCGGTTATGGACATGACCGGTAAGAAGAAAACGGCCAGACATGCAGAGCTTGTAAAACAGGTAAAGAAGAATATCCCATTTTACCTGTTTCTTGCGCCGGCCCTCATTTTGGTGATTATATTCTGTTATTTTCCCATGTGGGGCATAGTCATTGCGTTTAAGGATTATAAAATGGCGAGGGGGATTCTGGGCAGTGAATGGGTGGGTCTGTTCCACTTTAAAAAGATATTTTCGGATCCCAATTTTTACAGGGTGTTGGGTAACACGATCAAAATCAGCGTGCTTACGCTGGTGACCTCCTTTCCGGTGACGATAGTGTTTGCCCTGCTTGTGAATGAAATTATGAACATGAAGTTTAAGCGGGTGGTACAGACAATTACCTATATGCCTCATTTCCTGTCCTGGGTTGTGGTAGGGGCTTTTGTATATCAGATGCTTTCTCCCTCCAGCGGTATTGTGAATGCCGTGCTGATCAGGCTTGGGATTCTGGATAAGCCGGTGTTTTTTATGGTACAGCAGAATATGTTTGTTCCCATATATCTGCTGACTAATCTGTGGAAATCCACGGGCTACAGTATTGTTATCTATCTGGCGACCATATCGGGGATCGATCCTCAGTTATATGATTCGGCTGCCATAGACGGTGCAAACCGTCTTCATAAGGTTCTGTATATCACTCTGCCGGCACTTTTTCCCACAATGTGCACACTGCTTATTCTGAATGTAGGCTCTCTGATCAGTGTCGGCTTCGATCCGATTTTCAACCTGTATAATGATGCCACCTATCCTGTGGCGGATGTTATTTCCACGTATGTTTACAGAAAGGGCATGGTGGACAGCCAGTATGATCTTTCCACAGCAGTGGGGTTATTCCAGAATGTGATCAGCCTTGTCCTGGTATTGGGGGCAAACTGGTTTGCGCGGAAGGCCAATCCGGATTACAGGATTATCTGACAGAAAAGACGGCAAGGGGGAGGAAAATAACAATGAAATCGCATAGCGGTCAAAAACAGGTTAAGATAAAAAAGTCAACGGCCAGCCGGATATTTGATGCCTGTAATATAATTCTTATGATTTTGTTCTGTATCACTATTTTAATTCCATTCTGGGATATGATTGTCCGCTCCTTTTCCAGAGCGCAGGATATTTCCTACATGCATATTAATTTTTTCCCGAAGGTCTGGACTCTGAGTGCCTATGAGTACTGCCTTCAGAATAATGAAATAATGGGCGCGTCTTTTGTTTCGGTAGCCAGGACTGTCTGCGGCACCGTATTTCATCTGCTGGTTTGCTGTCTGGCGGCCTATTCCCTGACGAGGACTAATCTGCCTTTCCGGAAAATAATAACAGGGGTTCTGCTCATTCCCATGTTTTTTTCGGGAGGACTGATACCTGCCTATCTGAATATGAAAAATCTGCATCTTCTGAATAATTTTATGGTTTATATCCTGCCAAGCGGGTTCAGCATTTTTAATTGTATTATCATCCGGAATTATTTCTTTTCGGTAGATAAAGGAATGGAGGAGGCAGCGAGTATTGACGGAGCTTCCCAGACACGGATTTTCTTTTCCATCATGCTGCCGCTGTCAAAGCCTGTAATTGCCACGGTGGCCTTGTGGCAGATGGTGGGGCAGTGGAATTCCTGGTTTGATAATATGATTTACTGCCGCAGGAGCAGCAGCCTGACCACACTTCAATATCTTCTGCGGCGGATGCTGGACAGTCTGAACCGGACGCCCGATACCCCTTATGAAATCGAGGCTATGGGAGAACTGGTGGATATGAACCCGGAGACGGTGAAGGCGGCCACCACGGTGCTTGTGGTGCTGCCCATCATTCTGGTATATCCCTTTCTGCAGAAATATTTTGTGAAGGGGATTATGGTCGGAGCGGTCAAAGGATGACGGAAAGGAGCCGCGGTAAGCGGTGGAATGGAGCAAACATGAAAAGAAAAAAATTGGGAAGCGTGAGTCTGGATCTGGTTCCCGGACCGGACAATCCGCGTAACAGTGAAGGGGCATTTCTGACACTGGAAAATGGGGAAATTCTGTATGGATACAGCCGTTATAAGGGGGACAGCCAGGCGGATGAAGCTACGGCGGATTTATGTCTGCTGCGTTCCGGGGATGACGGAAGGACCTTCGGGGAGGAGAGCATTATTCTGACCTGCGAAGGAGAGGGAGGCGTCAATGCCATGTCCCTGTCTTTGATGCATATGAAAAACGGGGATATCGGGCTTTTTTATCTGGTAAGGACGACTTATACACTGCTGCGGATGTTCCTGCGGCGTTCCCGGGATGGAGGAAGAACCTGGGGAGAACGGGTACTGTGTACGCCGCAGGAGGGCTTTTTCGTGGTAAATAACGACAGAGTAATCAGGCTGTCCGATGGCCGGATTCTGATTCCGGCGGCATTTCACAGAACCGGCCTGCGGGGTGATATGGAAGAGGGCACCCGTTTCTTTGACAGCCGGGCGGAGGATGTATTTTTCTATTCGGATGACGATGGGGTGACCTGGGAGACGGCAGCCGGAAAATGCAGTATGCCCTATTCGAGAAGCTGCCGTTCCGGTTTGCAGGAGCCGGGGGCAGTGGAGCTTTCTCCGGGCTGTCTGTGGGGCTGGGCGAGAACAGATCTGGGGCGGCAGTATGAAATGTTTTCCCTGGATAACGGCAATACATGGACGGCATGCCAGCCTTCCCGATTTACGTCACCCAATGGTCCGCTGAGTATGAAAAGAGATGAAAAGGGTGTGCTGTATGCCGTGTGGAATCCGATTCCTCAGTATAACGGGAGAGAAGAACCGGAAATGATTTTCCTGGGAGGCAGGACGCCTTTAGTGATAGCCGCCAGCCGGGATAATGGAAGGACCTTCACGGAGCCGGTGAGCTTTGAGGAAGAACCGGATCACGGTTATTGTTATTGCGCGATGCATTTTACAAAGGAAGCCCTGCTTCTGGCATACTGTGCCGGAGGGCCGGAAGACGGGATCTGTCTGGCAAGGACCAGAATACGCCGGATTCCTTTGTCACAGTTAGAGGAATTTGTATAAAAAGGGTTGCTGATTAAAAGCAGATATTGGGAGGAGGATTACGATGAAGAAGAATTGGAGAAGAGGAATCGCAGCCGGACTGGCAGGTATGCTGATAGTACTGGCAGCAGGCTGCGGAGCCGCAGCGGATTCTGCTGTGCCGGAGGGTCAGGAGCAGGAAATGCCCGGGACTGGGGGAACCGTGTCTGCAGATAAAGCAGGGAATAGCGCGGCGGAGATACCCACGCCGGATCCGAGAAACGAAATCAGATAAGCTATACCGGTCTTTGGTCCGGGGCGGATTATGAAGACGGATCCTATATTGAAACTATGATAGAAGATGCGCTGAATGTGGATATTACGGTAGAGAAGGCGGAAACCAATGATACCATTGATTTGCTTCTGGCTTCCGGAGAGATGCCGGACTGCGGCTGGTTTGATAAAACGGTGGACTGGATGTATGAGCAGGAGCTGGCAAGACCCATACCGAGAGAAATGGTGGAGTATTATTGTCCCAGGCTCATGGAATATTATGAAGAATTTCCGCTGATGTACGAAATGACCCTGGATCCGGAAAATGAGGATCAGTTCCGTTATCTGACGGGTATTACCTTCCAGTTTGTGGATTATTATCTGCCCAACGATTATTACCGCTATGACTGGATCCTGGATCTGGGCATCGATCCGGGCGTGAATGTGGAACAGATATCTGATAATATCTATGTGGCGGACGATGGTATCGAACTGAGCAAATTTATAGAAATCATGGATGCTTTTGTGAACAGGGATCCCAACCAGACCGGAAAAAAGGATACGGTGGGAGTTACGGCCCCAAGCCTGGCCCAGGGTGTGTTCTTCTCAGGATATAATTTTTATACCGGAGTGAATGAGGTGGGCGGCAGAGCGGAGCAGTATTATGTGATGGATGAGTATAAGGAGTTTTTGAAAGGCTTTGCGGACTTGTATAAGAAAGGACTGATTGATCCTGAAATAATTACCGGGGACAGGACCTTATCCTGGGAAAAGGTGAATAACCAGACGGCAGGCTATTGGATCACTTCTACCAATGCACTGAATTCCTGGGCAGTTGAACGGCCGCCGCTCACTCTGATGGAGAAGTATCCGGATGTGAAAATTCTTGCAACACCCGGGGTTAAACCGGACGGTGGGGAAGTAAAGGCACGGACAAACGAGTCTCCTGCTTATGGAAGCTTTTACGTAAATGCCAATGTGGACGATCAGAAGCTGGCGAAAATTCTGCAGTTCCTGAATTATACCCTGTTCGGCGACGGGGATCCGGATATTCATGCTTCACTGTTTTACGGAGAGAAGGGCGTTGACTGGGAATGGGACGAATCGGGAGAAATGCCGGTCAAGCTGAATGTGATGCCCTCCGGGAAAAAGGGTACCTGGACCTTCGGACAGTACGGCCAGGACAGGGAAGTAACCAGATGGACCACCTATGAGCCGCTGTTTGTGGACGGACTGAAATATTGGTCTGCGCAGGATGACGGGAAATGGATGAAGTGGCAGACAATCCCTTATAAGTCAGATATCAGGAGTGAAACGGAGTATGCAGCCATATCATCCGAAATAAGCAGTGATGTATGGGCATATGTGAATAACTACTGCACGGAAGCCGTTTTAGGACAGATTGACGTGGATGCCACCTGGGATTCTTATCTGGAGGAATTGGATCGCATGGGCTATAATTCGATGATGGATGAACTGGAACAGGTGGAGCCGTTGGAAGATATTATTGCCGGCTATGCAGAATAAATCGATTCTTCAGACGGTATGGAGCGTAAAATGAACATATACTTTCAGGATATCATAGAGAGAATCCGCATACATTATAAGAAAATGACTAATACAGAACGTGTTATTGCGGACTTTTTCCTGACTAATACGGAAAAGATGGAGTTTACCGCAAAGGCAATGGCGGCGAGGCTGCATGTTTCGGAACCCGCCATGACCCGTTTTTCCAAAAAGATTGGGTTTTCCGGTTACAGGGAATTCCAGTATTTATATGAGATCAATTTCCAGGTAATCCAGTGTGACAAAGAAGAATTGATCCGGCGTATTATTGATACCTACCAGAATATACTGCTTCATTTCGACGGGGGTATTACCGGGCAGGTTTCCCGTTTTTGTGAGTCTTTGTCAAATGCGGACAGGATATATATTTTCGCCCTTGGAAGCTCGGCATGCGCCGCGCTGGAATTCAAACTCCGTTTTATGCGGCTGGGGCTTTTGGTGGAGCTTATAGATAATCCGCATATGATGCAGATGCAGGCGGTACTGACAAGGCCTGAGGATCTGGTAATCGGAATGAGTATCAGCGGGGAAACAGAAGCAGTGCTGGACGCGCTACGGACGGCGGAGTACCATCATACGGAGACGGTATTTATTACGGCAAACCGCAGGCAGAACTTTCCGGTGCAGTTCAGTCAGGTTCTGACAGTTCCCGCGGTAGAGGGGCTTTCGCTGGGGGATAATATATCACCCCAGCTGCCGCTGCTGATAATTACAGATGTGATTTACAGCCTTTTTACAGGGATGGATTCCAAATACAGGACGGCGCTGTTTCAGGATACGCTGACGGCAATCGGGAAAAAGAAGAACGATCTGCAGGAATAGGAAAAAATGTACTCGGCATGGCTCCGATACGGTAAAGTATCCTGTCAGAAGGGGCTGTGGAGAAACAGATAGTTCGAACAGAGGGAGGGAATGTTTCATACGAAACATTCCCTCCCTCTGTAAGACTGCAGAAAATTATTCAAAGCTTTATATTTTATGCGGTAATTAAAGTCCCCGCTTTTCCTCTGACGGCATCCCCAACGAAATCAAGAGAAGTAATCAGCACGCTTCCGGAAGGAACCGCTTCCAGGTAAGAAACAGCGGCTTCGATTTTGGGAAGCATGGTCCCGGCTTCGAATTGTCCGTCCTGGATATATGCCCTGGCCTCCGGAATATTCATCCGGCGTATGGGAGTTTCCGTTTCTTTTTGATAATCCTTATAAACCTGCTTTACACTGGTTAAAATAATCAGCTGATCCGCATGGAGATCGCCGGCAAGCTTGCCTGCGATGCAGTCCTTTTCGATGACTGCGGAAGCGCCCTTCAGGGCATGTTCCTGAGGAATAACGGGAATTCCGCCGCCGCCGCAGGCAATGACAACCTGATCGGCATCAGCCAGTGTGCGGATAGCGTCGATTTCCAGGATATCGATAGGCTTGGGAGCCGCCACGATACGGCGGAAGCCCTTGCCGGGTTCTTCGATGACAAAGTTTCCTTTTTTCTGTTCTGTTTCCGCGTCTTCCTTTGACATATAGCGGCCGATGAGCTTGGTGGGCTCATAGAAGGCTTCATCATAAGGATCTACAGCAACCTGTGTGAGGATGGTGCTGACCGGTGTGGAAATACCCCGGCTCAGCAGCTCCGCACGCAGGGAATTCTGGATATCATAACCCACATATCCCTGGCTCATGGCGCTGCATACACACATAGGAGCGGCAGTATAGTCTATATATACACGGCGCAGCTCCGTCATGGCCTTGTGTATCATGCTGACCTGGGGGCCGTTGCTGTGTGTGATAGTCAGCTGGTAATCAGCTTCCACCAAATCGGCCAGAGCCTTTGCGGTAACTTTTACGGCATCCCACTGTTCTGTTGTGGTATATCCCAGAGCCTGATGCCCAAGGGAAACGACTGCTCTTTTTTTGCTCATATACGCATCCTCGCTTTTATAGTTTGGGGAATATACGGAGGAGCCGTATATCCCTATATTTTTCGAAAAAACTTCTGTTCCTATTATAACAAAAAGCGAAAAGTTTGTACACTGTTGATTCGGCCGGGGATACAGATAAAAACATCGGAGCCGCTTGTGTCTGCCTACGGTTCCTGAC
>OLOL01002758.1_pt1 | contig 11873 bp, 10 predicted proteins | sample 1673081 | NCBI WGS metagenome assembly OLOL01 (sample SAMEA3136753, study PRJEB25190) | human gut metagenome
GCAAGGCAGTGATATAAGGATCTACTGAATCTTTCTTCAACGTATAACCTTTCACTTCCATCCGGTCTTTATCCATATTCAGGTAAAGACCCGCGAAATTCATAGAATTACTGAACAGATCGACATATTCATTTCTCGCTCCCAGATAAATGGACATAAACTGAGGAATACGGGCGTAGTTGATAAATACCCTGACAAGCCCTTTACCGGAAACTAATTTTTCCGTTTCAATAAAAGACTGGTCAAGTCCGATTTTAGGCTTATTACGGGAGTTGATGGCAGATTCAACAAGTCCGGAAGTATAAGAGCCTACCAGGTGATTATCCACAAAAGCAGTATAAAAGACATCACGGGTATCCGGATCACGCATTTCAAGAATGTTAATTCCATTATGCATTCGATTAGTGACGGTAAAGCCGGACATTGCCAGCACTGTTTCGACCTGATCTTTCAATAAATCCATTTTAGAAGCTTTCTGCATATCTACTATAAGCAAAAAATCCCAATCGGTAGCGCGGGTCTTATGAAGTGAGATAAGCAGATCCCGCTGACCGACCAGTGATAACAGCACTTTATTGCTTTTGACAACCGAGTCAAGCTTTTCTACACTCTTCGCAACTTCTTCAAATGATTTCGCTTTTCTCAGACATTGCCAGGTTTCGCTTCCACTAAACTTTTCCCAATCTTCAATCGGAGCAGATGACTGAATAATAAATGCCGCATCCTCCGGCACCAGATAGATCTGCTGAATATTACGGTCGGGCGAAATAAACAGATAAACGATGGAGTATACCATGTATACAGCCAAAGCTAGTCCTGCCGTAAGCAAAGTCCTTTTTACAATTTTTCGTGTATTATTTTTCTTCTCATTTTTCCCGGGTTCAACATATTGCCCTTGTTCCCCATTGTTTAATTCATCCATTATTTATTTGTTATTGAGTTGATCAGGCAAAATTACTAAAAAAAGATGGAAGTTGAAATTCACAGGTCGGTTTATACTTTAAATCTTCTCATCCATCTACATCCACCATAAATCAGAGCTATTCCCCCCAATATAAATATCCCTCTTTTCCACCTATTGACACGTTTCACAGAAACAGTTTTCTTCACCTCTTCACTCGTTCTGAACTCTACCCCGGACTCCAAAGACAGAGAATCTTCTTCCGCTGACATACTACCGGCAACCACCTGCTGCAGCTTCCCTGTCCTTCGGTCAAGAGAATTCTTCACGATCTTCACAGAAACCTGCGAAGCCGTATCCACAGGATATATAAAAACGACCTGTTCCAAATGCTCTTCCACTACTTCCGAATCACTTCTCGAAATGAAAGCCTGCTGAAGCAAGCTGTTCCTGCGCCCGATCGTAGAACTCGAATCAACTTTAATCTCCCGGCTCTTACAGACAATCTCCTTCTTACCTCTGCACCCCAAGCACAAAAAAGGAATCATTAAAGCCACCAACCATACAAACAAGGTTTCCCTCCCACTTTTCAGAAACTCCTTCACATCAAAACAAGGACAAACCTTTACGTATTCATCAGCCTCAATCACCCCATCTCCATTCAAATCCGGCGAAGTGTCCCGATGTCCCAAAACCTGAAGGATACCATACTCTTTCTGCAAATCCATGATCAATTGATAAAGCACCCTTTTCTGAGCATTCGTCCGAGTATCCGCAGGATGCCCGTTTACATCCAGCCCACCAATATAGCATATTCCGATGCTATGCTCATTCCAGCCTTTGCAATGAGCCCCCGCCAAAGAAATATCCCGCCCTCTCTCCAATCTTCCGTCCAGACAGACAACGTAGTGATATCCTATACCATTAAATCCACGTTCACGATGCCAACGGTCAATATCTGCTGCTGTAAAATCCTGCCCGACTTTTGTAGCCGAACAATGTATAATAATAGAATCTATTTTTCTCATGATATTCATATATTAGTCATTATTTAATAATCCGAAGGTGGCATTCTTTGAGTACATCCTCTGATCTCACACTTTTTCACTTCAGATTCCTTTTGAATCAGCTCCACTTCATGACACTTATGTATCCAGTTTATTTTCTCCTCCTGTTCCTTACGCAGTTCGATATAGAGGCCATCTATTTTTTCATCCCGCTGAGTCAGGCGATCTTCCAGCCAGTCCACCTTCTTACGTCGGTTTTCTTCTTCCAGATTACAGACCGAAGCTTCCTCTTTTCTGGCATCCGTCTTGCGACAGGAGATGTATCGTACTATCCATTTCACTGCTTCCAGGCCGCCCATAGCAGTAATAAAAGCAAGGATTGTTGTTATTTGCATACTCTTATTTACTTGTAAATAAGTCGAAACTTTAATTAGCTTTCGAAAAGCTTATAAGAAAGAATGAGGCCGAAGCCCCATCCTTATAATCGCTCTGTTGTAATGAGCTACCTTACTTTTCACATTATACTGTCGGGTCCGGTGCTTCATCATCGTCACCCGATCCACCACCCGGATTCGGGTTTTCTCCATCATTCCCATCATCCGGATTTCCTCCAGTGGCATCCGATTTATTAATATGATCCAGATCCTTGAATTTCAATCCATCCGAACGAGTTGATGTTCCGGTAGACAGACGAATATCCGAGTTGGCACGAAAACAGATGCGTAATCCTTGAATATCAGCTGAGGTAAAATCTTCCGCTTTCTCTGTCCCTTTGCTTTGGGCAGACAAGAAAAAGTAACCCAGTCCTTCGATATTTACTGAACGCCCCGCCAGTAATGTTTTTCTCAATAAAGTACGAAAGTCCTTTAAAACACTAATTGTTTCACCCTCACTTACTCCCGAATTGGAGGAAATTTCTTTTGCTATTTCTGTCAGAGTTGCACTCGTATCGTATTGATAAGAGATTACCGGATATACTTTCTTTCCTAATTCTTTGTTGGTAGGGTCACACAAACGAGACACTCTTCTAAATCTAATTGCCATAATTTTGGTCCTTTCTTTTTAAGATAAATACTAATGATTATTACTTCGCTAACGTTAACGATGCAAAGATGCGCCATCTTCATTAGGAATGAAAGGACAAGATTAAATCATGATTAAAGAGTACTGGGAAGAGATTTATAAGAAAGAAAAGCTAGTTAAGACGAAAAAAGGGACAGGAAGAGGAAACGGGAAGCTAAAATAATCAACCTTGGACAAGTTTTTTCTCCATATATATATAAAATTTGCGAAAACATGCCTGGCATATCTCCGCACTACAACAGCCATCGATCTATATTCCTTTTCTCCGCACTGAACTCCACTCCCACTTTCACCACTTCACGGTCGTCTGCCTGATAGGGAATTAAATAACCTTTCTCATCAATCTGCTGCAAAGCTTGTTCAGCGGTTCCATTCAGTTTAAATTCGAACACATAAATATATTTAGGCGTTTTCACCACTGCATCGGCACGTCCACGAGCACTACGGACCTCAACTTCGGTGAATTGCCCCATTAACTTGAACACTAAATAAAACACGACCTGATAATGACGTTCGGTCGAATCGCTCAACTCATAAGGAAAATCTGCGAAGAAAGCCTGAAGACGGGTAAGGAAGGCATCTACCTCTCCGGCACGTAATTCCTGAACGAATTTGCCTATATAGAAATTCTGTTCATCTTCATTGACCGGTGTATAATAAGGAACCAGAAAATTGAGAAAGCCATAACGCACTTCATCATTGGGGAAAGCCAGACGATAAAGTTGAAACTCTTTGTCATAGTCCTTGATAGTCAGATAACCACTCTGATAAATCAACGGAATCGGATTGTTGGCATCCACCCGATATTCCATAAATGAAGATGCACTGGCTTCTATCCCATCAATTAAAGTGCGCAGGTCATAATCACTCTCTTTGAGCAACTCGACAAGGAAAGTAGGTGTTCCGGTCTGAAACCAGTAACTACCAAACTCCTGTTTTGAAAATGAGTTGAGCACACTGAACGGATTAAACACACCCGCACCTTTCGGATGAAAATGATAACCATCATATCGTCGTGTCATCATTTCCATAACCGCTTCTGAAGTCATATCATTGACTGCCGCCTGTCGCTCCAGTTCAGGAACAAAAGTTGAGCCAAGTTCTTCCTTTGTAATCCCACACAATGTAGCATAAGCAAAATCCAGGCTAATATCATTCAACTGATTCAAATCACTGAACACACTGACTTGTGCAAACTTGGTCACACCTGTCAGAAATACAAAACGGAGATAACGGTCAGAACTCTTCAATACTCCATAAAAAGCCTTCAGAGTCCTACGGTAATCATCCAATAGAGAACCATTACCCAAAGCCTGCAACAGAGGTTTATCGTATTCATCTACCAATACCACTACTCCACAGCCTGCCTGTTCACTGGCGCGACGGATCACTCCTGCAAAACGTCCGGAAAGAGTTTCCTCATCCTCTCCTTTTCCATATTTCAACTCCCATTGCGTCAAATGCCGGCTAAGAATCTCAACCAAAGCTTGGGATGAATCATATTTTTCTGCATTCAAATCCAAATGAAACACCGGATACTTCTTCCATTCCTTCTCAAGTTCGGCAACAGCAAGTCCTTCAAACAATTCCTTCCTGCCTTCAAAGTATGCTTCGAAAGTGGAAAGAAGAAGACTTTTTCCAAAACGACGGGGGCGACTTAGGAAATAAGGAGTCTCTGTAGAAGCTATTTTCCATACAAAAGCCGTTTTATCTACATAAAGATATCCCCTTTCGCGGAGTTTCTCAAAAGTCTGTATCCCAATTGGAAGTTTACGCATTATGCCATCCATCATTATTCTTCATTTTTTGTGATTCAAAGATAATCATTATTTCTATATTCCATTACTATAACTTTCGATTTTTAATATCGTTCATTAATCAATGCTTATTATATATCTCTTCATCCACCTATATCCGCTACCGGCAACCACCTGCTGAAGCAAACCTTTGGGTGCATCCTCTAATCTCACACTTTTTCACTTCAGATTCCTTTTTAATCAGCTCCACTTCATGACACTTATGTATCCAGTTTATTTTCTCCTCCTGTTCCTTACGCAGTTCGATATAGAGGCCATCTATTTTTTCATCCCGCTGAGTCAGGCGATCTTCCAGCCAGTCCACCTTCTTACGTCGGTTTTCTTCTTCCAGATTACAGACCGAAGCTTCCTCTTTTCTGGCATCCGTCTTGCGACAGGAGATGTATCGTACTATCCATTTCACTGCTTCCAGGCCGCCCATAGCAGTAATAAAAGCAAGGATTGTTGTTATTTGCATACTCTTATTTACTTGTAAATAAGTCGAAACTTTAATTAGCTTTCGAAAAGCTTATAAGAAAGAATGAGGCCGAAGCCCCATCCTTATAATCACTCTGTTGTAATGAGCTACCTTACTTTCCCATTATACTGTCGAGTCCGATGCTTCATCATCGTCACCCGATCCACCACCTGGATTCGGGGTTTCACCTTTACTTTGGGCAGACAGGAAAAAACACCCCAATCCTTCGATATTTACCGAACGAAGGTGCATATTTATCACCTTTTAATACATATAAGTACAATATAATATCAAATATTTATATTCATATTTTAAAACAAAAACCAGTCATTCCATCTTACATATAGAATTTCCAACATTTCATATACAATACATTTAGTATTAATCTAAATCTATTATACAACTTTCTGCTTCGATTAATCAATTAAATAAATAATTCTACAACAATTCGTCAAATCACACAAACAAAACTATTGTTTTTATGTTATTACAAGTTACATTTACATCGTAAATACAATTTCCTACTTTATCAGAAGGGGACAAATGTATTTTATTTGATATTAATTCATGATTGAGCACAAACAAACAGCTATTGAGACATCATGGTCCGATAGCATACTTAATATTAGACCACCTCCTCCCCTGATTATTCACCTGAGGCTAGTTTACTACGCCTAATACAAATAAATGAAAATAATTATTGTTACTTGGGGGACATTGCTTTTTTATTGATAGTTCAAGACATTTAGAATCTGAATTCTCAATAAGCATAACTCATAACCAAATATTGACCTCCCCCAAAACAAACAAATTAGAGATCATATTATTTGAGTTCATGGATGTGCACAATTATGGAATCATAGTTGGCACATAATCTTTCATGTCTCTTGAATCAGAAAGAAAAAGCAAACTCCATCGAGTGACGTCATTTAAAATATAATAACATGATGTATTTAATGACAATATCTATTGCTGCATCTTTCTTAATAGCAACAATATTTGAAAATCAATCATATTTAGTTTTATTGCTGATAGTAGCAGGTTTCTTTCTCTACTGGCATTTATTTCATTATCTTTCCATACAAAAAGAAAGAAATTTCCTCAAAGAAGAGAACCAGTATTTTATAGATTCTTTCCAAAGTATTCGAAATCCAATTACATTAGTTCATGTTCCTTTACGAACGATCTGTAATGATAACTGTCCCGAGAACATAAAGAATGATTTGTCACTGGCTATTCGAAATATAGAATGTTTAAATGAGAATCTGGACAAATTGTCCGGATTAAAATATTTGCATAATCATCCCGAAGTCCTAAACATTACCGAACATGAATTAGGAAACTATTTAAGAAACAGAATTTGCTCCCTACAAGGTTATGCAACGAACAAACACATAAAAATAATAATCAAGACAGAATTCACTTATGCCAGTGTATGGTTGGACAAAAACAAAATCTCACCTATTATCGATAAATTCATAACGAACGCGATCGACTGTTCTGAGCCGGAGTCAAACATAACATTGCTAATTTCTATCAGTCAGGAACATTGGGAAATAAGTGTACCCGATTCAGGAAATGGTAAACTAACAAAGCTTTATAATCAGAATAAACACCGGATGATAAGACAGAAAGCAGAATTTGAATGCCATTTTTCCAAAAGCATGTTATTGAAGAAACTAGCAGATTTGTGTAATGGCAAGATCTTAGTAAGCAATATAAATCATACAGTCACATTAAGATTTCCTGTGAAATGCTCTTGTGAAGACCAATCAAATCATTCGCCGCTGTGTTTCACCAATCATACTGAAATTGAAAAGATAGACCGTTTGCTCGTAAAGGCTCCCTGCAAAAGAAATTCCCACAAACCGACAGTCGTACTTGCCGACAGTAATGATGATTTCCGATCCTATCTGACAAGTTGTTTAACGGAAGAATTTACTATTAAAAGTTTCAGAGATGGCGGCGAAGCTATGACCTGCATAAAAAATGAATATCCTGATTTAGTGATTTGTGATACAGAACTTCAGAACATGGATGGTGTCGAACTCTCGTCAAGATTGAAAACATCCTGCGAAACATCAATCATACCTATCATTCTTTATAGTTCGCATATAGATATTGACCAATACAATAGAAGAAAGACTTCTTTAGCTGATACATTCTTGCAACAGCCCTTTAGTATAGCAGATTTAAAGATTGAAATGTCAATCCTTATCAAGAACAATCGTTTTCTTCGAAAATCATTTCTACAACGATTGTTTGGAGAAGAGTTTTTGGAGATAAAAGCGTCAGAAATATTGCAGGATGGTGAACACCCTTTGATAAGTAAAGTTACTAAAATCATTCTGGAGAATCTGAATAATGAAAAACTAACCATAGGCTCCATTGCCAAAGAGCTTGGAATTAGCAGGACCAGGCTTTACAACAAGTGGACGCAATTAACAGGTGAAGCACTTAACAAATTCATTCTCAAAATCCGCATGGAAAAAGCACATGAAATGTTAGAGAGTGGGAAATATCGCGTAAACGAAATACCAGAGAATATCGGAATGAAGGATATGGATCACTTCCGCGATAATTATAAGAAGCATTTCGGAAAAACACCTGCTCATACCATTAAAAACGTTTGAGATATTTACATTGAAAAACGGGTTTAAATAAAACAACCTGAGACCGATAGAAGAACTGTTGACGCAATCAACCAAACTTCTTTCTATCGGACTCAGGTTTATATTTACGATAACGACACATAGCTAGTCAGGCATAACATTCCTTAACTATCGGTCTATATTCCTTTAAGGAAAGCATCAACCTCTCCGACACGCAATTCCTGAACGAATTTGCCTATATAGAAATTCTGTTCATCTTCATTCACCGGTGTGTAATAAGGAACTAGAAAGTTAAAGAAACCATAACGAACCTCATCATTTGGGAAAGCCAGACGATAAAGTTGAAACTCCTTATCATAGTCCTTGATAGTATAGATTGCCAAATATCTACTTCTTCTTTTCTTGACCATACCCATAGCCGTATCCATAACGTTTACCATAACCGTAATGCTTACCATACTTGCCATAGCCATAGTAGTAGCCATATTTTCTCCTCTTCAGGTCTACACCATTAATGATAGTACAAAGATTAGGCAATTTCTTTTCGTGATACAATTCATTGATCAATGTGTATTCCGCTTTATGTGTATAATCAGTACGACATACGTATGCTGATAAATCCGCCACACGACCAATTAATAAGGTATCAGTCACCATACCAATAGGAGCAGTATCAAGAATGACATAATCAAAATTCTTCTTCAGAATCTCAATAGCCTTGTCCAATCCATCACGTGCCAATAGTTCGGTAGGATTGGGAGGAACGGTACCACCCGGAAGGATATACAGATTCTTATTCACATCGGACTGTTGTATCAAACTCATCAAATCCATTTCCGGATTGGCAAGATATTGAGTTATCCCTTTCTCCTTGCTCGAAAGATTAAATACTTTATTCAGTCCCGGCTTACGAATATCAAGACCTACAATCACCACCTTCTTTCCCAAAAGAGAAAGACTGATAGCCAAATTCGACGAAACGAATGATTTTCCTTCGCCACTGACAGTTGAGGTCACAAGGATCACCTTCTGATCATTATCGAGCATAAACTGAAGATTGGTCCGAATATTACGGAAGGTTTCACTCATCAGATTATTCTTGTTCTCGAAGACAGCGATAGAACCATTCTTATCATTCTTCTCATCAGTTAATGGAATATCACCGACAACAGGAACACTCGTTAGTTTCTCCACATCGGCACGACCTTCGATCTTGAATTTAGTCAGTTCAACCAAGTAGATGATGCCAACCGGAATTCCGATGCCCAGTACCAATGCGATCAAATAGATCATAGGACGTTTGGGAGATACCGGAATATCGTCAGCTATTGCTTCATCGATAATTTTTGCATTATTGGCAGTAGCAGCAAGTGCAATCGCATTCTCCTCGCGTTTCTGTAACAGCATCAGATACAATCCGGCCTTGATCTCCTGCTGACGGGCAATACTCACATAAGCACGTTCCTGACCCGGAGCGTTGCTGATACGACGGGAATAGCGGCTCGCCTCACGGTCAAGGCTCTCTTTGGTGATCATCAACCCCTGCAAGGTTCCTTCAAGAGTAGCCTGCACATTAGCTTTCATAGCACGGATACTCGTATCTAGATTCACAATCGTAGGGTTATTCTCTGTTGATGTACGTAACAGGCGTTTACGCTCAATAAGCATTTCGTTATAACGTTCAATGGTTCCAATCAAGGCAGCATCCTGTAAACCTACATTACTCGGTAAGACTTCGTATTCATTGCCTCGCAAATACTTACGCAAATCATTCACCAAGCTGATTTGAGTACGGTTCTCTACGCTCTTTTTTTCATATTCAGCATTACCAGCCAAAGCGATCTGAGCTTCACTTGTCAAATCCGTGATACCTGCATCACGCTTGAAAGTCTCTAAATTAGCTTCTGTACTACCCAATTCTTTTGAAATAATGCCAATACGTTCATCGATAAATTCCGCCGTCTTCTGAGCAATTTCGTTTTTATCATTGTTCGTATTGCGATTATACATTTCAAGCAACTGGTTGATAAAATCCTGTCCACGCTGCAGACTGGCGTTCTTCAATGAAATCACAGCAACAGAAGTCGTTTTAGAAGTAGGAGCAATAGACAGACTGTTACAATAGCCTTTTGCCACTCTCATCGGTTTATTTATTGTCGCAGTTATATGACGTACGTTCTTCTCTATACGAGGAACTTTAGTTCCATCCTGTAAAGTTACCGAATCAACTTCCTGAAAGAAAGCCAATGTACCTTCATCAGTCGGAAAAATAGCAGGCAGCTTCTCAAAATGTTTCTGATAACCTTTCTCACCCACAGTCACATTCACATCCATACTACCTTCAGGCTGCAAAGTCATTTCCACCATCATCGGTGCATTCAATTTTTCAGCCTCTTGAGGTGTCAAGCTTACCTGCACCGGAGATGTCTTATATAGACCTTTAGCAGGAAATTCATCCTCATCTTTATAAGTTATATACAGTCCCAACTGATTAACCACCTCTTTTACAAGTGTTTTCGAGCGCAGAACCTCCAGTTCGTTATCAATGTTTTTAGAAGATGTCATCAGACCACTTAACCCCATATCCTCCAGTTCCGAAGAAAGTCCCGCACCTCCGCCCTTCTTTTCGTCTTTTATCAGAACAGTGGCTGAAATATTATAAATTGGCGTAGCCCAATGCAGATAAAACCATGCACCAATAAAACATAACAACACTGTCCCTACAAACCAAGGCCAGTGAATAATATATTTAAAAAGCAGTGCCCGGAAATCAATCTGCTCCTCGGTCATTTCACGTTCCTTCACGTTTTGATTTTCTTCCTTCATAACTCTTTCTTTTTATTTCAAGATATTAAACAACAAACTGGCAATAGAAACAAGGATCGAAGTAGCAGAGAGAACCATAAGCTTGTACTAGTTCCGATATCCGAATTTCGAGCTTTCGCCTTATTCGGAGTTACGTAAATAATATCATTCTGTTGCAAATAATAATAAGGAGAAAGAATAGTCTCCGCCTTATTCAGATCCAAAGGAATAATTTCCTGCTTACCATTGGCATTCTCCCGTATCAGCTTAACATCATCACGCAGACCATATACAGTCATATCACCCGCCATAGCCAAAGCTTCCAGAATGTTCACTTTTTCATTGGAAATCGTAAATGTACCCGGACGGGCAACTTCTCCGATCACTGAAATCTTATAATTCACCATACGTACTGTTACAATAGGCGTTTCCTTTATATAAGGTTTCAGCTTTTCCACAATCATCTGTTCGGTTGCCTTCTTGGTTAATCCGCCTACATGAAGTTCTCCCAACACAGGAAAGTTTATATTACCTTCATTATCTACCAGGTATTGCTGCAGAACTGGCTGAGTAGTCGTATAATTCAAAGCAGCATTACTCTGTGTAGCCACTGTCAGGTTGAAAGGTGCTGCCAGTTCAGGACTGGTACACGACACAACAATAGTCAATAAGTCTTTAGGCATGATCTTTGCATCATACAGTTGCTCATTCTGAGTACTATACAGTACTACTTCCGCATCCTGCAAATAAGGTACTTTCTTGTAAGACTGACAAGCTGCAAGTAACAAAGGCAATAATAATACCAAAACATACTTTCCGTTTAGTTTTCTCATAATATACATACAAAATTATAAATTTAGATACCTTTTAAATACCAATCATACAAACGATGAACACCTTCATCAATCTCAACCTTATGATGCCAGCCTAAACTGTGTAACTTCGATACATCTGTCAGTTTACGCATCGTACCGTCAGGTTTAGAACTATCCCAAAGAAGGTCACCCTTAAATTGAACTTCCTTCATGATCATCCCCGCAACTTCACGGATACTGATTTCCTTACCTGTACCAACATTGATGTGACAGTTACGAATGTCTTTACTACCTTCCGTGTAAGTATCTTTGAAATCAACATTCAATAATACATGAACACTCGCATCAGCCATCTCTTCGCTCCACAAAAACTCAC
>OLOL01002780.1_pt1 | contig 11761 bp, 7 predicted proteins | sample 1673081 | NCBI WGS metagenome assembly OLOL01 (sample SAMEA3136753, study PRJEB25190) | human gut metagenome
GAGCAGTGTAAATTCAGATGGTACTCAAACGTTATTCCTGCGCTCGACCTGCGCAGGCCGGGTTTGAGAGCAGTGTAAATTCAGATGGTACTCAAACGGCTAAAAGCCCCGGTATGAATACCCATGTGTTTGAGAGCAGTGTAAATTCAGATGGTACTCAAACTAAGCTCGTTTCGTTGCTCTTCGTCTTGGTGTTTGAGAGCAGTGTAATTTCAGATGGTACTCAAACCATATCGGCTATCACGTGCACCGAGGCGATGTTTGAGAGCAGTGTAAATTCAGATGGTACTCAAACCGCGGGCGTGTTCAAAAAGTCAAGCAAGAGGTTTGAGAGCAGTGTAAATTCAGATGGTACTCAAACATATTCCTTGTATTCTGGTTCGTCTACTATCGTTTGAGAGCAGTGTAAATTCAGATGGTACTCAAACTCCGCCAATGCCAAAGCGGTCAGGATTAAAGTTTGAGAGCAGTGTAAATTCAGATGGTACTCAAACATAATCATTACCGATCTGCACAGCGTACCAGTTTGAGAGCAGTGTAAATTCAGATGGTACTCAAACTGACGCATATATGTACGCTAAGTCAAAAAAGTTTGAGAGCAGTGTAAATTCAGATGGTACTCAAACGCTACGACAGAGGCGGCGGGCAGCGGCAGTACCTATAGACCTGCAAACGGCGGTTCGAACGGCGGCGCAGCGGTTGCGAGAGCAATGGCTATGCCGTTTTTTTGCTTTCGGCAAATATTTTTTATATTTTGCTATGGAAAAAAGAAAGAAAAGGTGCTATAATCACTCATATATCAGCGTATGATGCCTTTTGTGCCGATATCTCGCACTATGATCACTATAATCGTGCGGTGATGCTCTCACCACTGTTTGCCCGCAGCGGTTCAATACAGCCGTTCTCATTACCCTGCATATCTCGGTTGTGTGATTTCTCGGACACATTGAAAATATCAGATATATTTAATGTTTTTAGAAACAACTCAAGGATACATATTAAAGTGATTCTCCGCCGATCATGTATGTCAGTCGAGTCTCACTCTCCGAAAGGAAGCAATTTATGTCAAATGTACGCGCGCGGCGTCGTATATCGTCATTTCAGATAATAATTCTCGGCTTTGCCGGTGTAATACTTCTCGGAGCGCTGCTGCTCATGCTGCCGGTATCCACGCGCAGCGGTGTAGTGACTCCATTCACGGATGCGTTGTTTACATCTACCTCGGCGGTATGCGTAACCGGACTTGTTGTACGTGATACGGGCAGCTATTGGTCGACCTTCGGTCAATCGGTGATAATCCTATTGATACAGATTGGCGGACTCGGAGTAATTACGGTGGCGGCGGCGTTTTCGCTGCTATCCGGGCGAAAGATCTCGCTGCGGCAGCGCAGTACCATGCAGGATGCTATCTCTGCGCCGCAGGTGGGAGGCATCGTCCGGCTGACCCGCTTTGTAATCATCGGAACATTTACGGTCGAGCTTGTCGGTGCACTGCTGCTGATGCCGTCACTGTGTTCGCAATTCGGCGCGAGAGGGGTATGGATGTCGTTCTTTCATGCCATCTCTGCATTCTGCAATGCGGGATTTGATCTGTTCGGTCAGGTCGGCGCCGAGTATGTTTCGTTGACCGTATATGCATCGAGCGTGCCTGTAAATACCGTTATAATGCTGTTGATAGTCCTCGGCGGCCTCGGATTTTTGACATGGGAGGATATCTGCACTCATCGTTGGCGTGTGCATCGCTACCGCATGCAGAGCAAGGTCATTCTTACTGTCTCGGCAGTGCTCATATTCCTGCCCGCAGTGCTGTTTTTCTTCTGCGATTTTGCAGATAGACCGCTCGGTGAACGCATTCTTTGCTCACTCTTTCAATCGGTGACGGCGCGGACAGCCGGTTTTAATACAGCAGATCTTTCTGCTATGACCGGCGTTTCGCACGCCGTACTCATCGTGCTGATGCTGATTGGCGGCTCGCCCGGCTCGACTGCGGGCGGTATGAAAACGACCACCGCCGCCGTGCTGTTTGCAAACGCCACAGCCACCTTCTGTCAGCGTGAGAGCGCGCATTTCTTCGGTAGACGGATAGACAGTACCGTTGTTAAAAATGCGGCGACCATACTCATTATGTACGTTACACTCATGCTCGCGGGCGGCTGCGCTGTCAGCCTGATCGAGGATCTTCCGCTGTCGGCCTGCCTTTTTGAGACAGCATCGGCTGTCGGTACGGTCGGCGTTTCGCTCGGTATAACGCCGAGTCTCGGGCTTGCCTCGCATATGATCCTGATACTTCTTATGTTTCTCGGGCGCGTCGGCGGTCTTACCGTCATTTATGCCGCAATGTCAGGCAATGATACCTTTACCGCCAAGCTGCCTCAGGAGAAGATAATCGTGGGTTGATTGAGCCCGCCGCCGTAGGATTTTCCGCATATGCCGGCGCTTGATGGCGTACGCTTTGCCGAAAGAACGGCATACCGCTCGGAATGGCGATGCTGCGGCATTGACGGATAGCTCAAAAAAATAAAACTGATAACCGATTGGAGATAAAACCGTGAAAAATGTACTGCTTATAGGGCTCGGACGCTTCGGAATGCATGTTGCCGCACATCTGTATGACCTCGGTCATCAGGTGATGGCGGTTGATACGGATGAGGACAGGGTAAACAAGGTGCTTCCGTATGTGACAAACGCACAGATAGGAGACAGCACCGATGCCGATTTTCTTCGTTCACTCGGTGTGGATAATTACGATGTCTGCATAGTGACGATAGGCGGAAACTTTCAGAATTCGCTTGAAACCGCGTCGTTGCTGGAGGAGCTCGGCGCAAAAAAGGTCGTCGCGCGTGCCGAGCGTGATGTTCAGGCAAAATTTCTGCTCAGAAACGGCGCCGACGAGGTTGTTTATCCCGAAAAGCAGGTTGCTAAATGGACCGCCATCCGTTACACTGCAGATCATATTCTCGATTATATCGAGGTCGACGACAGCCACGGCATCTTCGAGGTCGATGTTCCTCCCGCATGGATCGGTAAGAGCGTAGGCGAGCTCGATATCAGACGCAAATTCGATATAAACATCATAGCCCTGCGGCGCGGGGGAAAAACCGAGTTTTCGGTATCGCCGGACATGACTCTCGACGATGAATGCACGTTGCTTGTCATGGGCGAGCTGCGCGCACTGCAAAAGTGCTTTCGCATCTGAATAATCAAAAGCTTGGCTGCGCCGGAGCCGCCTGATGCTTTAAGAAGCGGTCGGTGCCTGCCGCCGAATTACGGTGTGCGGGCATATAAGCCGGGCAAATGTGTTTTTATACTGATTAATAGGAGCTTTGCATGGGATATAAGGATATTATTTTCGAGGCAGCTGCAAAGGAGCAGGGGCTGTCGTGGATAACGGTCGTCGAAAATGGCGAGACATCGACGCTTTCGGTCTGCCCCGCGAGCAAAACGCTTGACTGCTATTCCGTGTCTAAGGTGTTTACCGTTACGGCGCTCGGACTGCTCTGCGACGACGGTATGCTGTCGACGGAGGAGCGTGTGGTAGATATCCTGCGCGACTTGCTGCCCGACGGCATGGATGAGCGGTGGGAGAGCGTGACCGTGGATGACGTTATCCGTCACAGATGGGGCATTGATCACGGCTTTCTCGATATCGATGTTGAGGACATCGAGGAATACGAGCGGCTGTACGGCACGCGCGACGACTTTCTGCGTATAGTGCTCTCCGCCCACCTGCCGCTCGAGGTAGGAAGCAAATATGTTTACAGCGACGCGGCGTACTATCTGCTCTCGCGTATAATCACGGTGAAGACCGGAATCTCGCTTACCGAGCTGCTGCGCGAGCGGCTGTTTACTCCGATGCACTTTGAGGAGACGGCGTGGTCGTGCTGCCCGCTCGGCTTCGCGATGGGCGCTACGGGACTTTTCATCCGCAGCGCGGACATTGCAAAGCTCGGTCAGCTGTATATAGACGGAGGAGTTTACGGCGGCGAGAGGTATCTTTCGTCAGAGTGGTGCCGCACCGTGCTTGAGCGTGGCTATGAGCTTGAGTCGGTCGCGCCGAATGTTTACGCAAAGGGCGGAATGTACGGACAGATAATCATGATAAATACCGAGCGCAGACTGAGCATAGCTTGGCTCGGCTATGACACCGACGGTTACTCCGAGCGGCTTCAGGCGCTTGTTCGCGGACTGTGACTGTCGCTGAGAAATGAAAAACAATACCCGGATTGCTCGTATATCGCAGCGGTCCGGGTATTGCTTTTTCTAAATTATGAGAGGTTGCCGATTATACCGTGCGTGCCGCAGCGCAGCGGGCTTTACTTAGCCATTGCAGCGTTCAGAGCGCAGCGGATTATTTTCCGCTGTCGCCGTAGTTCGAGAGCACGCGGGCGGAGGGGTCATTTACGTCGCAGCCCTCCCAGCTGCGGTTCGGCATCCAAAAGTCAACGACCATCTCGCTCTGACCGGGGTAGTACTTTTCAAATATCTCGCGGTAGAGCAGGGATTCCTTGGTGAACGGCTGCGCGTGGGTATATTTTTTGCGTCTGTGCTCAAATTCCTCATCGGTGTATTTTTCCTCTGCATACTCCTTGAGGTCGTCGACCATAGAATGACCGACGGCGTCGGAGAATGCCGCCTTTTCGCGCATGAGGATGCTCTCGGGCAGATAGTCGCCGACGAAAGCGCGGCGGAGCAGATACTTGCCCTTGCCGTAGGTGTTGAGCTTCTTCTGCGGGTCGATAGACATCACGTAGCGTACAAAGTCAAGGTCGCCGAACGGCACGCGCGCTTCGAGCGAGCAGGAGGAGATGCAGCGGTCTGCGCGGAGAACGTCGTACATATGCAGTTCGCGTATGCGCTTTTCGGACTCGCGCTGAAATTCCTCGGCGGACGGGGCAAAGTCGGTATACTTATAGCCGAACAGCTCGTCCGAGATCTCGCCGGTGAGCAGCACGCGTATGTCGGTGTTCTCGTGTATCCAGCGGCAGAGCAGATACATACCCATGCTTGCGCGAATGGTGGTTATATCATATGTGCCGAGGATGCGGATGACCGTCTCGAGCGAATCGAGTACCTGCTGACGTGTCATTATGACCTCGGTGTGCTCGGAACCGATATATTCCGCGACCTGACGGGCGTAGCCGAGGTCGATAGCGTCGATGTCCATACCGATCGCAAAGGTGCGTATGGGCTTCTCAGAGCGCTTGGCGGCGATAGAGCAGACAAGCGATGAATCGAGTCCGCCGGAGAGGAGAAAGCCGACCTTTGCGTCCGCGACGAGGCGCTTTTCAACTCCCGCGACGAGCTTGTTGTGAATGTTGACGCATATCTCGTCCAGGTCGTCCGTGCAGAAGTGCTTGACATGGCTCATGTCCGCATAGCACCGGAACTTGCCGTCCTTCCAGTAGTGACCGGGCGGGAATGGCATGATGCGCTCGCATAGACCGACGAGGTTCTTGGGCTCGCTCGCGAATACAGGCACGCCGGAGGCTGAATAGCCGTAGTAGAGAGGGCGGATGCCGATGGGGTCGCGAGCCGCGATGTATTCGTCATGCTCCGCGTCGTAGATTATAAGCGCAAATTCCGCGTCGAGCTTAGCGAACATATCCGTGCCGTACTCGCGATACATCGGAAGCAGTATTTCGCAGTCCGAGCCGCTGACAAAGGTATATTTTTTGCTCAGCTGCTCGCGCATGCGCTCAAAGCCGTATATCTCGCCGTTGCAGACGCAGTAGCTGCCGTCAAGCTCGAACGGCTGCATTCCCGTAGAATCAAGTCCCATTATCGCGAGACGGTGAAAGCCGAGCAGACCGTCTCCGGTGTCTATTATGCGCGAGTCGTCCGGACCGCGCGATATCGTTTCATCAAAGCCCGCCTTAAAATCGGAAAAGGCGACGCCGCCTGCACAGTAGCCCATTATCGAACACATATCAGTACCTCATCATGTACAATAATTCAGCATTCGATAGGGCAAGTGCTGTACCTCGCGGTGCCACCTATCTTCTTTCTCTCACCTACTGCGGCTTCATGCCTTATAGGCTGCCGCTGTAACGGGCGGTTCCCGACGCACCTACTCGGCTCTGTACTCGCCGCAGCCGTTTTACAGATGCGTGAATACTATGATGCTTTTCGGATTGCAGCTTGCGCGGTGTTATTCGCACATCCTCCGCCGCATGGCTCTCACCGTCCCATGCTCGCTGTGGGTAAGCATATGTGTTACTTCTCCGCGCTCAGGCGCTTTTGATATTCTTTTTATCAATGCATGCCGGCATTAAGCGGCATTTTACCGATCCGCCGAATTGCCTCGCCGTTCCGAGACTGTACACGAAAGGCGATCGGGCAAGGATCAGCGGTATGTGGGTACAGAGCGGCGTTTGTGCTCGCTCGCACCGTGCATACGCTCTATTGTGGCTATAACCTCATCCGAGGCTACGCCGGTAAGCAGATAGCGGTCAAGCGCCGCATAGCTGATACCCGTCTCCGTTTCGTCTGTCTGTCCGTCGAAAAGTCCTGCCGAGGGCGCCTTGGTAATAACGCACTCCGGACAGCCGAGATAACGCAGGAACGCATAGATCTCTGTGACGGTAAGATCGGCGATGGGGTTGAAGTCATACGCACCGTCGCCCCACTTCGTAAAGTAGCCGAGATAAGCCTCGCTGCGGTTGCCCGTACCGGCGACAAGACGGTTTTCGCTTGCCGCAACGGCGTACAGCGTCGTCATACGCAGGCGGGGATTTATGTTCGCGCTTCCCATATCGGACAGCTCGGTAACTCCGGAGAGAGCCGCCGTCATTGCCTCCTTGACCGGCGAAAGGTCTATCTCGCGCGTTTCGATGCCGAAGTGTGTCGCGACGGTCAGACCGTCGTCGCGGTCGAGACCGAAATTGCGCTTTGATGCGCAGGGCATTATAATTCCGACGGTATTGTCGCACGCCGCCTTGCACAGTGCGCCGACGAGTGCGCTGTCCTTGCCGCCGCTGTTTCCGTAAACGATGCCGCTCGCGCCCGAATCACGCAGTACGCCGCGTATGAATTCAACGCGATCTTCAAGCTCTTTTTTATAATCACGCATGATCATTTCCTCCTATACCGAAATCCGGCATATCCCCGCGCCCGACATGCGGACGCGGAAATACGCGTTTGCTTTTTACCCGGCTTATCTGACTCCGAAGAGCAGATCTCCGTAGGTGGGGAAGGGCCAATATTTCTTAGCCGTCAGTGTCTCAGCCTCGTCGCATGCGACTCTCAACTCTGCCATCTTCTGCAGGATAACATCGCGGATAACGAATGCGGAATCGGTGACATCGTCTATTGCGCGCAGACGGATGAGCGAGGACTCGAGTGCGGAAACGGAAGCGTCGATGGAATCCTCGAGTGAGGAGAGTGTTTTCAGCTTTTCCTTCTCGTACTTGCCGGACAGCTCGGGGACTACGCCGAGCTTTGCTCCGAGCGACTCGCCTACCGATGCGGAATATGCCTCGATAGCGGGCAGGATGAGCTTTCTCGTCATATCTATCATGGTCATTGCCTCGATAGTTACCGTCTTGCAGTAGTTCTCGAGGGTTATCTCGTAGCGCGAGCGGATCTCGGATTCACTCATTACCTTGTGTGAGACGAGCAGGTCGGTGTTCTTCTTTTCGAGAATAACGGGGAGAACATCGGGAGTGGTGCGGAGGTTGAGCAGGCCGCGAACCTCTGTCGCCTCCTTTATCCAGCTCTCGTCGTAGCCGTTTCCGTTGAAGATGATGCGCCCGTGCTCCTCGATGGTGCGCTTTATCAGGTCGTGTACGATATCGGCGAGCGCCTCCTTGCCGAGACGAGCTTCTATCTCATCGGCATACAGCCGCAGCGACTCGGCTACCGAGGTATTAATTATCGTATTTGTGAGCGAGATGGAGCTCGATGCGCCGAGCATGCGGAACTCGAACTTGTTGCCGGTGAATGCAAACGGGGAGGTGCGGTTGCGGTCGGTGGTGTCCTTCGGCAGCTTCGGAAGCACGTGAACGCCGAGGCGCAGCACAGATTTTTCCTCCGCAAGGTATGGCGTATCGTTCTTTATTGCGTCAAGAATGGCGGTAAGCTCGTCTCCGAGAAATACCGAAACGATTGCGGGAGGTGCCTCGCTTGCGCCGAGACGGTGGTCGTTGCCTGCGTCTGCGACCGATATACGCAGCAGTACCTGATAGTCGTCGACCGCCTTTATGACCGCACAGAGGAAGAGCAGGAACTGCGCATTCTCGTGCGGGGTCTCGCCGGGAGAGAGCAGATTTACGCCGGTATTTGTCGAGAGCGACCAGTTGTTGTGCTTGCCCGAGCCGTTGACTCCCTCGAAAGGCTTTTCGTGCAGCAGGCAGACGAGTCCGTGACGCTTTGCGACCTCCTGCATCATCTCCATGGTGAGCTGATTGTCGTCGGTCGCCTTGTTTGTCATACGGTAGATGGGTGCAAGCTCGTGCTGCGCGGGCGCGGTCTCGTTGTGCTCGGTCTTTGCGAGCACGCCGAGCTTCCACAGCTCCTCGTCGAGCTCGGTCATGAACGCCTTGACTCTCGGCTGTATCGCGCCGAAATAGTGGTCGTCAAGTTCCTGACCCTTGAGTGCGCGGGTGCCGTAGAGCGTTCTGCCGGTAAAGATAAGATCGGGACGTCGGTCGTACATTTCCTTGTCGACGAGGAAGTATTCCTGCTCTGGTCCTGCCGAGGTGAATACGCGTGCGGCATCAGATCCGAACAGACGGATAACGCGCAGAGCCTCTCTGCCGAGCGTCTCCATCGAGCGCATGAGAGGAGTCTTTTGGTCGAGCGCCTCTCCGCTGTACGAACAGAAAACGGTGGGAATGTACAGTGTCGAGCCCTTTATAAAGGCGTATGCCGTGGGGTCCCATGCGGTATAACCGCGCGCCTCAAAGGTTGCACGCAGTCCTCCGGAGGGCAGGCTCGATGCATCAGGCTCACCTTGGACCAGCTCCTTGCCCGAGAACTCCATTATGACCCGACCGTCGCCCGCCGGTGAGATAAAGCTGTCGTGCTTCTCGGCGGTGATGCCTGTCATCGGCTGAAACCAATGTGTATAGTGTGTAGCGCCGTGCTCTACCGCCCAGTCCTTCATTGCGTTGGCAACGACGTGGGCGACGCTGAGGTCGAGGTGCCGTCCGTCCTCCATCGTGCGTTTCAGGGAGGCGTAGGTCTCGCTCGGCAGACGTGCTTTCATTGTGGCGGCGTTAAAAACAAGTGAGCCGAAGGTTTCGGGTACATTATTCATGGTCTTTTACAAAATCCTTTCGCAGCGCGCATTGTGTCGATAAAGAAATTATACCGCCTGAGGCGGCGGATGTCAACATTTTTGCGGGAGGAGGCGCGGATTTTTGCAATATGGGTGGAATTCGCAGCAAAAATGTGTTACAATATCTCCGTTATGTTAATGTTGTCATACAGTATTCGGACGAAAAAGAGGGGGGAGAACTGCCGAAATGATACTCATAATTGCGGAGAAGCCGAGTCTTGCACGCAATATTGTCGCGGGCATCGGAAAGATGAGCAAATACAGCGGCTATTATGAGGGCTGCGGTTATATAGTAACATGGGCATTCGGACACCTCTTCTCGCTCTGTGATATAGAGGATTATAATCCGCCGCCGAAGCAGGTGCAGGAGGGCAAGCGTCCGCGTTGGACTATGGCGAATCTGCCCTGCTTTCCGGAGGAATTCCGCTTCCGTCTGCGCATGGGGGAGAACGGTAAGCCGGATGCGGGAATTCAGCGGCAGTTTTCGGTCATAGAGGCGCTTTGCAACCGCGAGGACGTCGATCGCATCGTAAATGCGGGAGACTCGGACAGAGAGGGCGAGATCATCGTCCGCCTGTGCGTCAGTCATGCGCTGCACGGCGAGAAGCCCTTCGATCGTTTGTGGCTGCCCGATCAGACCCCGGAGACGGTCGCGGCGGCACTGCAAAGCATGAAGAGCGAGGACGAATATCAGCACCTCGCCGACGAGGGCTTTGCGCGCACATATATCGACTGGCTGTACGGCGTGAATCTTACTCGCTATGCGACGCTGAGGACGGGTACGCTGCTGCGTGTAGGACGAGTTATTGTTCCGATAGTCAAAGCTATCTACGACCGCGATATGGAGATACGGAATTTTGTTCCGTCGACCTACTATGTCGCGGCAAGCCGCGCCGAGAGCGACGGAACGCCCGTAGAGCTTGTCAGTAAGGTAAAGTTCGAGTCCGGCGATCTTGCGGGCGCTCAGGCTCTCTGCGATAAGTATAACACGAGTGAGGCCATCGTCACATCTCGAAAGACTAAAAAGGATACTGTAAAGCCCGGAAAGCTCTATTCGCTGTCCAAGCTGCAAAACGTGCTCGGCAAGAAATATAAAATGTCGATGGACGACAGCCTGCGCATCGTGCAGAAGCTGTACGAGGAGGGGTACCTCACCTACCCGCGTACCAACTCCGAGTACCTCGCGACGGCGGAAAAGGATAGAGTGAAGAGCATTCTCTCGGGTGTTTCGGCGCTCGGATATCCGGTCGAATTCAAGGATAAAAAGACGATATTCGACGACTCGAAGATAGAGTCCCACTCGGCGCTGACCCCGACCGTCAAGATACCGAAGCCGGGCGCGCTGACCGAGGAGGAGAAGAAGGTATATCAGACGGTGTTCCGCCGCTTTGTTGCCGTTTTCTGCTCCCTGCCGTGTCAGGCTGAGCGTACGGAGATAACGATATCGGTCGGCGGCTATGAGGACTTTACGCTCAAGGGCACGGTAATTATCGAGCCGGGCTGGACGAAATATGACGACTATTCGTCAAAGGATAAGCTGCTGCCTCCGCTGAAAAAGGGAGACCGCGTAAATATTCTGTTCGAGCCGAGAGAAAAGGAGACCTCTCCGCCGAAGCACTATACGATAGAAACGCTGAATAACTATCTGAAAAATCCGTTCCGCGAGGAAAAGGCGGCTATGAAGAACGGTGACGCTGCGGACGAGGACGACAGCGAGGATTACCGCGCAATATTCGAGGGACTCGAGCTCGGAACGGAGGCGACACGTACCGGCATAATCGGAAATGCCCGTGCATCCGGCTATATCGAGCTGAAAAAGGATGTCTATACCATCCTGCCGGGCGGTGAATTTCTAATCGAATCGCTCTCCGGTATGGATATCTCGATGGATAAATATAAGACGAGCACGCTCGGTGTGGCGCTGAAAAAGGTCTTTCACGGAGAGTATACCGTTCGTGACAGTGTGGAGCTTGCCGAGCGTGAGATTGCCGAGATAATGGAGCGGCGGGAGCCGCTGCCGCCCGAAACCGACCGCGATACAGGCTTTTACGGTGATGTCGTCGGCGTTTGCCCCGTATGCGGAAAGAATGTCATACGCGGAAAGTTCAGCTACGGCTGCTCCGGCTATAAGGAGGGCTGTATGTTTAAGGTCGGACTGCGCATCTGCTCTCGTCCGATATCCGTCTCGAATATCCGGCTGCTGCTCGAGCAGGGAAGGACCGCCGTGATAGACGGCTTTGTCTCTAAAAAGACCGGCAGGAGCTTCTCTGCCGCTCTGCGCCTCGACGGGGATAAGGCAGTGTTTGACTTTTCGGGCAGCCCGCGCAGAGCTTCCGTACCCGAGATGCCGGTCTGCTCCTCGCGCTATGCAGGTACCGACCCGCGCGGCGACGGCGAGCTGATATGACTGATATGAGATGATTTTCCGAAAAGTCGGATTGAATCGGACGGTTTTATTCGGTTGATAACACATGCTGAATTTTT
>OLOL01002789.1_pt1 | contig 11743 bp, 10 predicted proteins | sample 1673081 | NCBI WGS metagenome assembly OLOL01 (sample SAMEA3136753, study PRJEB25190) | human gut metagenome
GCGTCGTGATCTCGAGGAAGCCGTGCGCGGTCATGGCGGCGCGCAGCGCGGCCACCACCTGGCAGCGGAGGATGATGTTTTTCTTCACGGCGGGGTTGCGCAGATCGAGATAGCGGTACTTCAGGCGCAGCGCCTCGTCGGCGTCGCGGCTGCGGTTGATCTCGAACGGCAGCTCGTTGTAGCGGCAGCGGCCGAGCACCTCGATCTTCGTGGGCACGACCTCAATGTCGCCGGTGGGCAGCTTTGGGTTTTTGCTCGCGCGCTCGCGCACGGTGCCCTCCACGGCGATGGTGGACTCCTTGTTGAGCGACTTGACGACCTTCATCATGTCCTCGGTCTCGATGACGACCTGGGTCGTGCCGTAAAAATCGCGGACGACGACGAAGGCAAAATTCTGCCCGACCTCGCGGACATTTTCCATCCAGCCGACGATGCGGACCTGCTCGCCGGCATTTTCGAGCCGCAGCTCGTTGCAAGTGTGTGTGCGGGACTGAAACATACTCCTGATTCCCTTTCTTTCTATCGAATATCGCCTCCGGCGGTGCGGCGGCGGTGGGTTTACCGGGTCACGGCTCGCGCAAAATTGCGCCGGCGCTGCGGCGAGCGATCTCCGCGCGGATGGTCTCGAGCGCGGCGGCGCTCGTCACGGCCTCCTGCACGCCGGTGGCCATGTTCTTGAGCGCGCAGACGTGCTGCGCGATCTCATCCTCGCCGAGGAAGATCACAAACGGGATGCCGAGCTTGTCGGCATAGCCGATCTTGGCCTTGAACTTCTTCTTCTCGCTGTAGATCTGCACGCGCAGGCCGCCGGCGCGCAGCTCGGACGCCAGCGCCACGGCCGCGGACAGGTCGTCCGTCATCGGCAGGATGAGCACATCCGCCGGCGCGGTGAGCACGGCGTCGGAGATCATGTTCTGCTCCTGCAGGATGTAAAACAGGCGCGTCAGGCCGATGGAGATGCCGACGCCGGGCAGGGACTTGTTCGTATAGTACCCCGCGAGGTCGTCGTAGCGCCCGCCGGAGCAGATGCTGCCGACCTCGGGATGGTCGAGCAGGACGGTCTCGTACACCGTGCCGGTGTAGTAATCGAGGCCGCGCGCGATCGTGAGGTCGAGCTCGAAGTTCTCCTCCGGGACGCCGAACGCGGGCAGGTAGCCCACGACGGTGCGCAGCTCGTCGAGGCCGGTATCGAATGTCTCGTTCCGGCCGCGGTACTGCTCGAGAAAGGCGAGCTTGTCCGCGCTCGTGCCCGGGCAGGCGATGAAGCGCAGGATCTCGTCCGCGTTTTCGCCCGTGACGCCGCAGGTATCGGTGAGCAGCTCGCGCACCCTATCCGCGCCGATCTTGTCGAGCTTGTCGATGGTGCGCAGCACATCGCCCGCCTGCTCGCTCAGGCCGAGGATGGCGAAAAAGCCGTTGAGCACCTTGCGGTTGTTCACACGGATGCGGAAGCGGTGCAGCCCCAGGCGCGTGAACGTGTCGTAGATGATGGCCGGGATCTCGGCCTCGTTCAAAATATCGAGCGCACCGTCGCCGATGATGTCGATATCCGCCTGATAAAACTCGCGGAAGCGGCCGCGCTGCGCGCGCTCACCGCGCCAGACCTTGCCGATCTGATAGCGGCGGAACGGGAACGTGAGCTGGCCGTAATTGGCCGCGACGTACTTCGCCAGCGGCACCGTGAGGTCAAAACGCAGGGCGAGGTCGCTGTCGCCCTTCGTGAAACGGTAGATCTGCTTTTCCGTCTCGCCGCCGCCCTTGGCCAGCAGCACCTCGGCCGCCTCGATGGCGGGCGTGTCGAGCGGGGTGAAGCCGTAGCGGGCGTAGGTCTCGGCCAGAACGGCGCGCATTTTGTCCATCTGCACCTGCTTGTCCGGCGGCAGCTCCATGAAGCCGGACAGGGTGCGGGGTTTGATCTTGTCCATGGTGATGATGATTCCTTTCGGGCTTACGATTTCTTTTTCGGGTTGACGATGTCGCGCCAGTCGAGGTCGCCGCGGCTCAGGCCCAGAATGAGCACCTCGGCCGTGGCCACGTTGCTGGCAAACGGGATCTGCCGCTGGTCGCACAGGCGCGCCATGCGGTTGACCTCGTCAAAATGGCCGCTCTCGGCGTCGCAGAAAAACAGCACGAGGTCGATCTCGTTATAGCTGATGCGCGCATCGAGCTGCTGGCAGCCCTGCGCCGAGTGCAGGTAGGTGCGGACCTTCAGGCCGGTGGCTTCGGAGATGAGCCGCCCAGTCGTAAACGTCGAGCTCAGGTCGTGCTTGGCCAGAATGCCGCAGTATGCGATGCAGAACTGGACCATGAGCTCCTTCTTGCCGTCGTCAGCGATGAGTGCAATGTTCATATGGATAACTCCTCTCTGTCTGGTCAGGGGCCGTCACTGCAGCAGCGAGAGCTCGCTCTCGGGGGCGGTGTCGACGGTCTTGACGGTAAAATATGCGTCGAGAAAATCGCGCGCGATGGACGCGATGGAAGCGCCGGCGCTGCCGTGCTCCACGACGACCGCCACGGCGACCTTGGGATTGTCATACGGTGCATAGCAGATGAAAATGGCATTGTTGACCTGGTTGTCGCCGAGCTGGGCGGTGCCGGTCTTGGCGGCGACCTTCACGCCGTAGTCGCCGAAGGTCTCATACGCGCTGCCGGCGCGGTCATTGGCGACGAGGTACATGCCCTTTTGCACAGCGGCCCAGTTATAGTCGCTGGTCTCGACGGCGCTGAGTACCTCGGCCTGATTTTCGTAAATGAGCTCGCTGCCGTCGTAGCTGCGCACGGACTTCAGGATGGACGCGCTGTGGCGCGTGCCGCCGTTTGCGATCGTGGCGCAGTACTCCGCCAGCTGCAGCGGCGTGAACAGGCTGTATGACTGGCCGATGGCCGCCTGCAGCGAGTCGCCGACGTACCAGTTCGTGTTCTCGAGCTTTTTCTTCACGGCCTCCGTGGCCATCTGGCCGGTGCTCTCCGGCAGCTCGATGCCGGTGTGCTCGCCGAGACCGAAGGCCGCGGCATAGCGCGCGAGCGTGTCGATCGGCAGACTGTCGCCGACGGTGTAGAAGAAGATGTTGCACGAGTCGCGGATGGCCTCGGTGACATTGTCATTGCCGTGCGTCGCGCCGGACGAGGCGATCCAGCACTTGGGGGCGTAGCCGGTGTCCTCATACTTGCGGAACGTGCCGGTGCACTGGATGCGCGTGCCGGTGGTGATGACACCCTCGGTCAGGCCGGCGATGGCCGTGCAGGGCTTGAACGTCGAGCCGGGAGAATACTGGCCGAGCAGCGCACGGTTGAACAGCGGCTCGTTCTCGGCGTCCTTGACGGCGTCGTAGCTCTCCTGACTCTGAAAGAGCGTCTGCAGGTCGAACGTCGGATAGTTGGCGATGGCCAGCGGCTGGCCGGTGGCGACATCGACCGCCACGAGCGCGCCGCCGCCGACGGCATCGCTGGTTTCCGTCGACTTGGACTTCATGTTCTCGATGCCTCTGGTCAGCGACTGCTCGGCCGCCGCCTGCAGATCGAGGTCGATCGTGAGGCTGACCTGATCGCCCGGCTCCGGCTCTTTGGTGTACGTCGTGCCGGTGACGGTGCCGGATGCGTTTTTCGTCACGATGGCCGTGCCGTTCGTGCCGTGGAGGTATTTCTCAAAGGCGAGCTCGGCCCCGTCCTTGCCGACGGTCGCGCTCATGGGGTAGCCCTGGGTCTTATAGGTCGTGTATTCCTCGGCGTTCATCTTGCCCGTGTAGCCGAGCAGGTGCGCCGCGAGATTCGTGTGGTACTGGCGCGTATAGGACACCGTGACCTCGAAGCCGGGAACGTTATTTTCCTTCAGCGACGTGATGAGCTCCATGCTCGCGTCCTGAACGAAGACATAGTCCGGCAGGTAGAGCTTGTCGATATAGCGCGTCTTGATCGAGTAGCGCAGGCCGGCGATGATGCGCATATCGGCCGCGGAATAGTTGTTGTTGATCTCAAACTTTTCGCGGCAGTAGCTCATGAGCTCCACGGCCGTGGCCTCCTCGTCGAGGCCGGCGTATTTGAGGAAGCCCTTGAGCTGGGTGCGCTGCGTGTCGTTCATGTCCGTGTACTCGAACGGGGGCTTGGCCGTGACCGGCAGCTCGTCGACATACGTGTCGCCGCAGGCGGCGACGGTGCGCGCCATCTGCAGGAGGATGCCGTTCGGATCGTCCTGCTCGAAGAGGTCGTCGGGATTGAAGACGAGGTTATTGCAGCTTGTGTTCGACACGAGCACGCGGCCGTAGCGGTCGAGGATGCTGCCGCGTGCGGCCTCCACGGTCTGGGAACTGGCGACGCTGTTGCGGTTTTCCTCATAATACGCCTTGCCATCGACGATCTGCAGCTTATAGAGCGCGACGACGAACACGATCACGAGCAGCATAAGGATGCACGCGAGCGCGGTGACGCGGCCGGGTTTGATGGGTTTTTCCATGGCGAAGATCCTTTCGGGGTCGGGCGCGCTGACAGGCTCAGCGCAGGGCACGCCGGCGGTGAAACGCACGGCTGATATAGTAATACGGGATGGCGAGCGGCAGCGAGAGCACGCTCTGCCCCAGCGCCACGGCCAGCAGCCGCCAGAACGACGCGCCGTGGAAGATCCACAGGCGGAACATCTGGCAGAAGGCCGTGAGCAGAAACGCAGCCAGGCACGTCACGAGAAACGGCAGCAGGCTGTTATTGATGAGATACTCCGCGAGCATACCGGCGCCGAAGCCGATGACCGCGAAGAGCACGGCGAAGAGCATGCCCGTGCCGGGGTAGCCCATGGCGCCAAAATAGCCCGCGATGAGGCCGAACACCGCGCCCCACGTGCCGCCCTCGAACACGCCGACCGCCACAACGACTGCCGGCACGAACATGGCGTGCACGCCGAAGAGCGCAATGTGCGCAAAGACCGTGTTCTGCAGCAGGAGCGTCACGGCCATGTACAGCGCGCACCAGAGCACGCGGTGTACCTTATCCTTGTTGATGAGATCGGCCCACATGTCAGCTCACCACGTCAAAGTCTTTGATGACGAACACCTGCAGCAGCTCGCCGAGGTCACACGCGGGTGTGATGACGCCGTAGGTCTGCTGGCCGCCGGCCTCGGTGCGCACGTCCGTGATCGTGCCGACAACGAGGCCCGCCGGGAACGCGCCGCCCTTGCCGGACGTGAGCACGGTGTCGCCGGTGAAGATGCTCATGCCCTCGGCCAGATAGCCGAAGCGGACGCAGCCCTGCTGCATGAGCGTGAAGTCGCCGAGGACCATGGCCGTCGCGCCGCTGCCGCTGACATAGCCGCCGACGCTCATATCCACGTCGATGACCGTGCGCACGGTCGCCCAGGTGCTGCCGGTCTCGATGACCTGACCGACGAGCGCGCCGGACTCGTTCATGACGCAGTCGCCGACCTCGATGCCGCTGTCGCTGCCCTTGCTGAGCGTGAGCGTGCTCGACCAGTTCGACGCGCCATAGGACACGACGTTCGCAGGTTCGAGCTCAAAGTCCGTGTGCCGCTGCGTGAAGCCCAGCAGGTCACGATAGCGCTCGTTTTCCGCGATCGCCTCCTGCCCTTCACGCGCCTGAGCCTGAGCCTCGGCCAGCTGCGTGCGCAGCTGCTCGTTTTCGGCCTTGAGCTGGTCATATTTATAAATGTAGCCGTAGATGCTCTCGAGCCACTGCGCCGTGACGGTCGCGGCCTTCTGCAGCGGCGCGCGCACGATGCCGTCGAGATTCGTGAGGAATCCCGCCTTGCCGCCGAGCGCCCCGGCGATCAGCGCGAGCACGAGCACGACCGCGACCACGATCGCGCCGACACGCGCGCCTTTCTTTTTCAGATACGTTTTCCAGTTCAAAGCAGCTCGACTCCCAGTTCGTTCAGCAGTTGTCCCAGCCTGCACAGCGGCAGGCCCATCACGTTGAAATAATCGCCGTCCAGATGCGCGACGAACAGTGCGCCGCGGCCCTGAATGCCGTAAGCGCCGGCCTTGTCCATCGGCTCGCCGGTGGCGATGTAGCGCTCGATCTCCCCGGACGTAAGGGGGCGAAAGCGCACGGCCGTGCGCTCGGCCGCCTGCCGCAGCTCGCCGCCGCGCAGCACGGCGACGCCGGTGTAGACGATGTGCTCGCGCCCGGAAAGGGCCGTGAGCATGCGCACAGCGTCGTCATGATCTCGCGGCTTGCCGAGGATGGCGCCGTCGAGATAGACGATCGTATCCGCCGCGATGATAATGTCCTCCGGCGCGCAGGTCTGTGCGGCCTCCTGCGCCTTGTGCAGGGACAGTTCGCGCACGGTCTGCTCCGGGCCGGCGCCCGGCGTCGCGCGCTCAGGGCCCTTTGCCGGCCGGATCGTCAGGTCCGGCACGCCGAGCATCTCCAGCAGCTCCCGCCGGCGCGGGGAGCCGGAGGCTAGAATCCAGTTCATGGTCGTTCCTCCCGGGCGGGTCATTCCACGCCCCGATAATACAGGCCGCGGGTCAGCCCGTTCGGGCGATAATCCGTCAGGCCCAGATAGCTCTGCGTGACCGCGACGCACTCACGCGGCGTCTCGGTCGTGAACATGAGGCGCACGCCCCAGAGACCCGCCGTTTCATAGTCCTCATGCTTGTCGGCGAGGTAGAGCTTGTGCGCGTTGAAGATCTGGTTGCGGTGACCGAACGCCGGCAGCACCGGGAACAGCGCCCCGCGCCGGTCGGCCAGATTGTTGGGCACGCTGCAGTTGCAGCGGCCCGCGCTGTTGCGGATGATGCACTGCTCGGTGATCATGCACGGCAGGCGGCCGTAGACGATCATCTCCGTGTCGATGCTCTTGGCAAGGTCGCGGATCTGCGCCACGCGCAGCTCGAACGACGCCGTCGCGCTCACGAGACCGGCCTGCTGCAGCACTTCCTCCGTGAAGGAGTTAAAGACATTGAGTCCAAAGTCGCCGCGCACGCGCATCCCCGCGCGGCGGGCGAAGAAGATATGGCCCATGTTGCCGACGAGCGCTTCCTGCACGCCGTTTTCGGCGGCGCGAGAGAGCATGGCGTGCATGTCCTCGGCCTGATCGTCCGTGATGACGCGCGGCAGCACCGCCGCGACCTGCGCCCCCTGCTCCAGAAACGGAGCGAGACGCGGAAAATCACTGTCGAGGATCTCGACCGGCACATATACATACGCCGGGCGCAGCGCGGCAAGCTCCTGCGTGAGCTGCTCGGCCTGATGCACCTGCACGATGAGCGCGGGGTCGGCAAAATAGCGCTTGCCCTCCGGACGCGGCAGCAGCGGCAGACTCCGCCGCTCGGGCAGGGCCGCGCGCTCCTCCTTCAGGCCGGTGATGAGCCGGCGGCGCAGGTCGTTGACGGCGGCCGCCGGAAGATAGAGATCCGGGTCGATGCGGCTCTCGGTGCCGGTGGAATAATAGGGCGTGCCGCCCGTTTTGGCAAACTGGTCGGCGAGGCTCTGCGCGGTCAGCGGCGCGCGCTGCGCGGGCTCCGGCACGGGGCCGGTGAGCACGGCGCGGTGGCCTTCCTCGTCCATGACGGCGGCCATGACCGGCTCGCCGGTCTGCACCTTGGCATAAAACTTCACGGGCACGCGGCGGCGCTCGCCGTCGGCATACGCCTTGCGCGCGGCGGTGAACATTTTTTCCGCCTCGCGGTCGGGCTCAGCGGCGCGTGTGCCGAGCATGTCCGGCCCTTTTTCCCCGAGCAGGTAGCCCTGCGTGAAGCCCTGACGCGAGAACGCCAGCGCGAGCCGGTCGTTTTCCTCCTGCGTGGGCACGCGATGCTCATGGATGCAGCGGGCATACACGTCCGTGACCACGGCGACGTACTCCGGCCGCTTCATGCGGCCCTCGATCTTCACGCAGGCAACGCCCGCGTCCTCGAGCTGCTGCAGATAGTCAGCCAGACAGTTGTCGCGCAGGCTCAGCGGATACTCATCCATGCGGCCGCCCATGCTGTACTGCATGCGGCACGGCTGCGCGCACGCGCCGCGGTTGCCGCTGCGGCGGCCGATGAGCGCGCTCATATAGCACTGGCCGGAATAGCAGAAGCACAGCGCCCCGTGCACGAACACCTCGGTCTCGATGTTCGCGTGCTGCGAGATGAAGCGGATCTGCTCGAGCGAGAGCTCGCGCGCGAGCACGGCGCGGGTGATGCCCATCTCGGCCGCGGCCTCGACCCCGGCGAGATTGTGGATGCTCATCTGCGTGCTGGCGTGCAGCGGAATGTCCGGCAGGGCGGCGCGCAGCACGCGCGCGAGGCCCAGATCCTGCACAAGGATCGCGTCCGCCCCGGCGTCCGACGCCTGCTGCGCGAGCGCGGCGGCGGCGTCCATCTCGCGGTCGCCCACGAGGGTGTTGAGCGTGACGTAGACCTTGCAGCCGCGGATGTGACAGTAGCGCACGGCCTTGGCAAACGACTCCTGTGTGAAATTATCGGCGCTCCGGCGCGCGTTGAACCCGTCGCCAAAGCCCATATACACCGCGTCCGCCCCGTTTTGCACCGCCGCGATGACGGCGTCGAGGTTGCCCGCGGGCGCCAGCAATTCCAGCATAGACCCACTCCCAGTTATAGTCATACATATAGCATTATAGCACAGCAGGTGCTCTTGCTACAAGTCAATTTTCATGCTATAATGTGAACCTATCATGAATTTCTAGTGACCCGAGGGGTAATTGCATGGATCGAGCCGAATTTATGCTGTCGCGGCCGGTGTGTCTGTCGCTGCCGGTCGAGGAAGTGGACAAGCTGCTGCGGGAAAAAGACGGGCGCTGCGCCCTGGTATATCTGGCGCTGCTGCGCGCCGGCGGAAAGCCGTTTCCCGCCGAAAGCATCGGCCTGACCGAGCGCGAACTGCGCCAGACGATGGAGCGGCTGTGCGCGCTCGGGCTCGTCTCCGCCGCCGGGAAGTCGTCCCCTGCCCCGGCCGGCCGTACAGCGCCCGCGGCAGACAAGCCGGGCGCGGCCGAGCCGAAGCTCGTGCCGGCGGCCGAGCTGCCGCAGTACACGGCCGAGGACATCGCCAGCCGGATGCTCAGCGACGAGCCGATGCAGACCGTGCGCCGCGAGGCCGAGCAGCTCTACGGCCGCAAGCTCACGACGCCCGAGATGAATATGCTCCTGGGCCTGCGCGACTATCTGGGTCTCCCGGCCGACGTGCTCATGGAGCTGATCCACTACGTGTTTCAGGAATACCGCGCCGAGCGCGGCCACGCCGGCACGCCGACGATGCGCCGGATCGAAAAGGAGGCCTATGCGTGGGCCGATCAGGAGATCCACACGACGGCGCAGGCGGAGGAATATTTACAACGCAGACAGGCGCGGCGGGAGCTGGCGCAGCAGGTGCTGCAGGTGCTGCAGATCCAGGACCGCGCGCCGAGCCGCACCGAGCGCGGCTACATCACGAGCTGGCTGGACATGGGCTTCGGCTGCGACGCAATCGCCGAGGCATACGACCGCACGGTCGTGGCGACCGGGGCGCGCAAGTGGGCGTACCTCAACCGCATCCTCATGAGCTGGCACGAAAAAGGGCTGCACACGCCCGAGGAGATCGAGACCGGCGACCCGCGCGCAGCGGGCAAGCGCCGCGCGGCCAATCCGGCTGCGCCGGCGGCCGAGCGCGACGATCTCGACCGCGTGGAGCAGCTGCTCCGCAAGATGGAGCAGACCAACACCTAAGGAGGGACCGGCATGGCCCGCAATGGGATCTATCTGGCGCGCGCCCGCGAGCAGATCGCGCAGCAGCGCGCGGAAAATGAGCGCGAGCACCGCCGCCGCGTGGACGACGCCTACCGCCGCGTGCCCGGCCTGCGCGCGCTCGATCAGACGCTGCAGCAGCAGATGATCGCGCTCGTCGGCCTGACGATGCGCCACGGCAGCGACCCGACGGAGGAGCTGCGCGCGCTCGAGCGCGCGAATCTCGACACGCAGGCGCAGCGCGCCGAACTGCTGACGGCGTACCACCTGCCGGTGGACTATACCGACGACATTTACACCTGCCCCCGCTGCCACGACACGGGCTATGTGCAGGGGCAGCCGTGCGAGTGCCTGCTGCGGCGCTACAACGCCGAGCTCACGCGCGACCTCAGCCGCCTGCTGCAGCACGGCGACGAGTCGTTCGAGCACTTCGACCTGACGCTCTATGACGAGAACGCGCGGCCGAAGATGGAGCGCGTGTTTCAGGTCTGCCGCTCGTTTGCGCAGACGTTCCGCCCCGGCACGATGAACCTGCTGCTGCAGGGCGGCACGGGGCTGGGCAAGACGTATCTGTCGGCGTGCATCGCGCGCGTCGTCGCGGGCGCGGGCTACGCCGTCGCCTATGAGACGGCCGCGAGCGCATTCGATGCGTTCGAGTGCGCGAAGTTCCAGCGCGGCAGCGCCGACGGCGAGGCCGCCGCGCAGCGCGTGGAACAGTATCTCGGCTGCGATCTGATGATCCTCGACGATCTCGGCACCGAGATGATCACGGCCTACTCCACGAGCGCGCTCTACACGCTCATCAACACGCGCCTGACGCGCGCCAAGGCCACCATCATCAGCACGAACTGCTCCAACGAGGAGCTGCAGAAAAAATACACGCCGCAGATCCTGTCGCGCATCGAGGGCGAATACCAGACGCTCCCGTTCGTGGGGCGGGACATCCGGCAGATCAAAAAGGAGCGCGAAGCATGAATCAGCACGAGATCACCGAGCGCCGCCCCCTGCTCGACGCGAGCGGCAACCTGACGGAACCCGGCTATGCGAAGTCCCTGCTGCCCGTCTACCGCCGGGGCGACATCAAGGCCAACAAGCTGCGCATCAAGGAATGGGACTACTACTGCATCAACAACGGCCACTTCGCCCTCGCCCTGACCATCGCGGACAACAGCTACATGGGGCTCGACTCCATCTCCCTGCTCAACCTCGACGAGGGGTGGGAGATCACGAAAAGCCCGATGAAGGCTTTCACGAACGGCAAGGTCTGCCTGCCCGAGAGCAGTGAACGCGGCGATGTGCACAGCGCCGGGCGCAACTACAGCATCCTCTTCAAGAATGAGGGAGACCGCCGCGTGCTCATCGCGCAGATGAAAAACTTCGGCCCGGAGGGCTCGCTGTACGCGAAGGTGACGCTCACGGACATCCCGGCCGAGTCCATGGTCATCGCCACGCCCTTTGACAAGGACAAGCACTTTTACTACAACCAGAAGATCAACTGCATGCGCGCCGAGGGCACTGTGACCTACGGCTACCACAACCGCACGTACACCTTTGACCCGGCGGACAGCTTCGCCGTGCTCGACTGGGGCCGCGGCGTGTGGACGTATAAAAACACGTGGTACTGGGGCAGCGCCTCCGGTCTCGTGGACGGGGAGCGGTTCGGCTTCAACATCGGCTACGGCTTCGGCAACACGAGCGCCGCGAGCGAGAACATGCTCTTTTACAAGGGCCGGGCGCACAAGCTCAGCCAGGTCATCTTCCACATCCCCGGCGACGGCGGCAGGGCCACGCCGGACTATATGCGGCCCTGGACCTTCACGAGCGACGACGGCCGCTTCGAGATGGACTACACCCCCGTGCTCGACCGCGCGAGCTGTTCGGACGTGGGACTCATCAAGTCCGACCAGCACCAGGTGTTCGGCGTGTTCAACGGCCGCGCCGTGCTCGACGACGGCACGGTGCTGAACGTGAAAGACCTCCCCGGCTTTGCCGAGAAGGTCATCAACAAATGGTGAAACGCAGCAAAAACCGCTCTGCTTTCGCAGAGCGGTTTTTGAGTCTGTCG
>OLOL01002803.1_pt1 | contig 11704 bp, 10 predicted proteins | sample 1673081 | NCBI WGS metagenome assembly OLOL01 (sample SAMEA3136753, study PRJEB25190) | human gut metagenome
TTTTCGTCCTCATAGGCGCCCAGAAAACACTGTCCTTCATTTCGTCATAGTCGTAGTTTTCATCGGGAAAGCACATTTCCCCCACCCGCTCCGGCGGGAAAGGCCGCACCTCGTAGCTCCACTGTTCGTTTACGTAAGAGGGCACGATCCTGCCGGTCATGGCAAAAGGTTCGTTGGGCAGACGAATATCCTGCCGGTGTTCCTGGTCGATAACAGTAATGCGAATCATATTTTCCCTTCGTTTCACTCGACCGAACAGGCCTTGTTTTTTTGCGCTTTCTGTTTTCGTCGTTAGACCGCGTTTTTCCTGTTGATTCGAAAAAACAAGCCTCCCGGCGCATCGAAGTGGCGCACCGGGAGGCAAAATTCATTGTACGTTGCTAAACGAATCAAAGACGGCCCTTAGCCCCAGGGATTTTCGTCGGGATAGGGCAGGTTGGCGGGACGGTTGTAGCTCACGTCCCCAATGCCCAGATACTTGAACACCTCAAACAGCGCCTTGCCCCAGTGCCCGAACGCCACCGCGCCGTGGTGTGGGTAACGCTTTGCAATCAGTACATGGCGGTAGAAGCGGTCCATCTCCGGAATGGCAAACGCTCCGATGGAGCCGAAGCTCTCGCAGTCCACGTCCAGCACCTGCCCCTGCGCGACGTATGCCTTCAGCTGTGTGTCCGCGGTGGACTGCAGACGGAAGAACGTGATATCGCCGGGCTTGATGTTGCCTTCCATGGTGCCGCGTGTGATGTCCGGCTCCGGCAGCTCCGGCTCCAGATCGCGTTTCATGATGAGCTGATAGCCCATGTGCGGGTCCTTCAGCATCGCACAGCTGGTGTTGCCGCAATGGAAGCCCATGAAGGTCTCGGGCAGGCGCACATCGTATCTGCCCCTGATGGCCTTGTCGTAAATGGATGCGGGCACGGTGTTGTTGATGTCCAGCAGCGTGGTGGGCGCGCCGGAAACGCACACGCCGATGTACTCGGACAGCGCGCCGTAAATATCCACCTCGCAGGAAACGGGAATTCCCATGGCCGCAAGGCGGCTGTTTACATAACAGGGCACAAATTTGAACTCCGTCTGGAACGCGGGCCAGCACTTGTTGGCAAACGCCACATACTGCCGCGCGCCTTTGTGGGCCTCGGCCCAGTCCAGCAGCGTCAGCTCGTACTGGGCCAGACGGGGCAGAACACCCGCATACTTGTTGTTTCCGCCCAGCTCCGCCTGCATCTCGGCCATTTTGGCCGGAATGCGCGGGTCGTCCGCATGCTTGTTGTAGGCGACCAGTAAATCCAGCTCGCTGTTTTCTTCCACCGCCACGCCCAGGTCGTACAGCGCTTTGATCGGCCCGTTGCACGCCAGAAAATCATCGGGACGCGGGCCGAAGGTAATCAGCTTCAGCCCTCTCAGGCCCAGGATGGCCCGGGCGATTGGCACAAATTCCGCCACCTTTTCAGCCAGCTCCGGCGCCGTACCCACGGGATATTCGGGAATATACGCCGTTTTTCCCCGCAGGCCCAGATTGTAAGAGCAGTTGAGCATACCGCAGTAGGCGTCGCCGCGCCCGTCGTGCAGGTCTCCGTCGCCCTCGGCCGCGGCCGCATACATAATAGGCCCGCTGAACCATTCGGCAATCAGCGTTTCCGGCGTTTCCGGGCCGAAATTCCCCAGGAACACGACCAGCGCATTCACGCCCGCAGCCTGCACATCCTCCACGGCCCGCCTGGCGTCCAATTCATTTTCCACCGTGACGGGACACTCGTACAGGCCCTCGCCATAGGCAGCCTTTATCGCTGCGCGGCGCCGCTCGGACAGCGCCATAGGGAAGCACCCGCGGCTCACCGCAATGATGCCCAGCTTTACTTCGGGAATATTTGCAAACATCTCCATCTCTCCTTTTCTGTTGTCCGGCCAGCTCACAGGCTGTCCGAAATATCGATATTTTCTCCTGCAAGGCCCACATAAGCGCCCTGCGCGGCTTCGTCCGACGCAGCGTGTGCCAGCAGCCATTTATTGCGCGCCCACAGCAAAGCATCCTCCCCGCCGCGCTGTACAACGGACGGCTTTTCGGTATTGGTGCCGCGCGGCAGCACAACGGCCGTGCAGAAGCCTTCCGCCGCATTTGTATGGCAGGGCGCATAGTGCAGCGTGGTGGCGTACACCTCCACGGCCATACCCGCCGGCACGCGGAACGCCTTTACTTTTCCGGTGTCCAGCACCCCGTTTTCGATCTCGTCCTGCTTTCCCAGCAGCAGGATAAAATCCCGCGCGCCCACATTCACCTCGCTGTCCCGGTGGTATTCCAGGCAGTTCAGCCTTGTGTTGTAGCCCCAGCACAGGCCCAGCTGTATGGGCATCCCTCCATAGGCGTTATTTTGCAGCGCGCCGTACAGCGCACATTCCTCCAGTACGGGGATGGAAGGTTCGTAGGCCGTGCCCTGCTCCGGCATGGGGATGGACCGCATGGCCGCACACAGAGGCGCGGTGTCGTAACCCTCCAGTATTTTGCCGTACGGGCGGAACGCCGCGTCTGTAACAGAATAAATTTTCATCGCACTTCTCTCCTTCGTCTTTGTAAACGCATACCGGGCCGCCGTTTACAGCAGCTTTGGAAACAACGCCCGGCATACCGGATAGATCTGTCGGAACTGTCGGTAGCGTTCCTCGTACAGCGCCGTCAGGGAAGCGTCCGGCTCCACGGTATCCACTGTGCGCACCAGCGCGGAACATGCCTGCGCCACGGTCTCATATTCTCCGCAGGCAACCATCGCCAGCAATGCCGCTCCGTAGCCCGGGCCTTCGGAGGTTTTCACCACATCCAGCGGAATTCCCAGCACATTGGCCAAAATGCGTTTCCATAGCATGGAGCGCGAACCGCCGCCGCAGATATTGGAGCGCGGAACGGAAAGCCCCAGCCCTTTCGCTACTTCAAAAGAATCCCGTATGGCGAACGCCACGCCTTCCAGCATGGCCTGCGTCATATCCGCACGGGCGGTGTCCATCGTCATTCCCACAAACATTGCGCGGGCGTTGGTGTCGTTGATGGGGCTGCGCTCGCCCATCAGGTATGGCAGGAAATACACATGATTCCTGCCCAGCATTTCGGGTGCGATCTTTGCTTCTTCGCCCTTGTAGTCATTCGTGCCGATGATCGCATCCTGCCACCATTTGTTGCAGCTGGCTGCGCTGAGCATACAGCCCATCAGATGCCAGCCGCCGTCCGCATGGGCAAAAGCGTGCAGGCCGTTGGTGGCGTCCACGCCAAACTTTTCCGAGGAAATAAAAATGGTGCCTGAAGTGCCCAAAGAGATATTGCACCTGCTGTCCGCATGGGCCGCTCCTGTGCTCACCGTCCCGGTGCCCACGGCCGCCGCCGCGTTGTCCCCCGCACCCGCGCATACCGTCACGCCCTGCGGCAGACCCAATGCCGCGGCAGTCTCCGGAAGCAGCGTGCCCACGGGTGCAAAGCTTTCGTACAGGCGCGGCATCTGGCTTTCCGAAATGCCGCACAAAGCCAGCATGTCGCGGCTCCAGCACTTGTGCTCTACATCCAGCAGCAGCGTACCGGATGCGTCGGAGTAATCCGTAGCATGCACACCGGTCAGACAGTAGACAAGATAGTCCTTGGGCAGCATGATCTTCCCAATACGCGCGAACAGCTCCGGCTCGTGCTTTTTCATCCAGAGCAGCTTGGGCGCTGTAAAGCCTGCAAACGCGATGTTTCCCGTGCGCGCGCTGAGCACCGGGCGCCCCACCGTATCGTTCAGCCAGGCTGTCTCTTCGGCGGTACGGCCGTCGTTCCACAAAATGGCCGGGCGCAGCACCGCGTCCGTTTCATCCAGCGCAACAAGGCCGTGCATCTGGCCGCCCACGCCCATGCCGCGCACCTCCCGCGCGTCAAAGCCGGCCAACAGCTCCGGCACGCCCTCCCGGCACGCCGTCCACCAATCCCCGGGGTCTTGCTCGCTCCAGCCCGGATGTGGGAAGCAGAGCGGATATTCTTTGGAAACGGTATTCCGCACACAGCCTTTTTCATCTACCAGAAGAAGCTTGCAGGCCGAAGTGCCAAGGTCGATACCAATATACAGCATAGACACACCTCCTGTTGTCTCTTTCAGTATACCGCTGCGGCGCCCTGCTCTCTTTGACGATTCCGCATTTTAAATTAGACAAATTAGCTGTTTTTGAACTTTTGCCATTCTGTCCAGACGGAAAGGTGTTTCTTTATTCAAAACAGCAAAACCCGCCGGAGGCAAACGCCCCGGCGGGTATCCGTTTCCGGCCTGATATCTGCCCGCATGCCTTCCGCACCGGTTTGCGCATCGTGCGGCTTATACGCCGGGAGCGTATTTCGCCTCGAAACGGTCCAGCAGCTCCAGGCTTTTTTCACGGGAATAAAACCGCTCCAGTGAATGGAGGCTGTGGTGTACCTGCATTTCATCCAGCACCGGGCTCTGGGGCTGGCGGCTGTACTCCTCCGGCGTCATACCCAGCCGCTTTTGAAACGCCGCTGAAAAATACCTGTAATCGGAAAAACCGGACGCTACGCATACATCCAGCATTCGCCGCTGTCCCGCGGCGATGAGCTTGCACGCGCAGTGAAAGCGTACCGTATTCACATACTCCTGAAAGCTCTGTCCCAGCGCCTCTTTTACAAAATGCGAAAGATAGCTTATGGAACGGCGCTCGGCCCGGGCAAAATCCGACAGGCGTATCTTGTGCATATAGTTCTGGTCCACAAAACGGATGAGCCGCAGCAGGCGCGCGTTCCGCCGCTCGCGTTCGGCATTTTCCTCTGCCGTGAGCAGAACATGCGGCGCCGCAGCCAGCAGGCGGTACATCAGCAGGTGCACGTGTCCGGCACAGCACAGCTCGTAGCACGCGGGGCGTTCCAGATATGCGCGCATCACGTTCAGCAGGCCGCGCTGCACCTGCGCAAAAACGTCAGGAGACAAATATATGCCGGGGCACACGCCGCCTGTCCGGATGTTCCGTATGGCGGGAAAGCATCCCGCAAGCATCGTGGGAGCAACCTGCAGGCATAAAAAGGTGCAGCTCTCCTCCACCTTATGGAATTCATGAGTCTGCTGCGGGTCGAACAGCACCATCTCACCGGACTGTGCCACATGCCGGAAGGGTCCCGCCTGCACGGAGAGTCTTCCCTCCATCAACCAGATCAGTTCGAATTCCTCATGAACATGCGGCGTGCGGTAATCCACTGTGTCAAAAAAATCCGCAGCCCGTCGATCTGCGGGTGTTGAATAATCTCGGTTTCGTTCATGCGCTTCCCCTTCTTTCCACTTTTCGGGCCACCGCACGCCGGCATTTGAAACAAGCCCGAAGAACAGCGGTCTCTGTCCTTCGGGCTTGTTTTGATTTTCCCATGTGCTTGCTTCATTGCTTCCGGGAAAAAAACTGCTGCCCTATACAGCCTTAAAACCGAAGCAGATTCAGCCCGATCTGTTCGTCGTAGTACCGGTCCACGGTTCCCTCCAGGATATTAACCACCATTTCACAGGTGGCGCTCACCACCGCTCTGTTCAGGTGTCCGCCAAAGACCTCTCCCTTATCATTGCCCGCGCTCATGTGCAAATGGCAATAAAACGCTCCATCCATGGTATTGATCGTTCCGGTCAGAGAAACGATTTCAAAGCTGCCGCTGAAATCATTTGCAAGATACTTCTTATCATCTGTTTTGAACACACCCACAGTAAAACGGTCGACTGCACCAAGCGCCTGAACGCTGGCCAGCTTTATCCGTTCCTTCAAGGCAAGCTCTTTTACCTGCTCCAGTATCTCCTCGCCCTTATCCAGCCGCACTATGATGGTTTTGTCAAATCTTCTGTATTCCAATATCTTCACTCCCACTCGTTGCTGAGTATCATATTCTAACGAATTTTGCTTTGGAAATAATTATTTGATATATCCATATCATCCAGCCTATAGTTATCAATTTGTTATCAGGTGTGATAACGGTAGACAGCGCACATCACCTTTTCTCTGGTAGTTTGCGACTCTATTATACCATGACGCCGCAAAGCGGCCCCAACAAAACCGCACCTGCTGCGGTTTTGCGTGGTTCAATGTTCCCAAAGCCCTGTGCATCAGCACAGGGGCGTGTGCCTTGCACACGCGCAGCCGTGTAAACGGCAGCTTTGGGGGTTATTATACCATAAAAATCAGGGTTTGCACAGGGGGAAACATGCAATGTCCGCCGCCGTGGCGAAGCGTGCGCGGAGCGTTTGGACAGGATGGCAAAAAAGAAAAAATCTGCGTAAAATATTACCAATTGTATAGAAAAATGGCGGTTTGAAGCCGAAAATTTGACGCGGCGGCTTTCTTTTGCTATAATGCACAGGTACCAAGGCCTGCCCCTGCCGCATGCATCCGTTGTTTTTGTTTTCAAAAACGCGCGCGGCGCTGTTCTTTTTTGTTGATACACGGGCGGTCTGGTGCGGGCCGTCCGTTTTGTTTTGGCTGTGCGGCCCGGTGTGTGGACGGAGAACCAAAGGAGTTTTTGCATGACAAAGCGACAGGAGCATATCCGGCGCTGGCTGGCCGCCGCCGGGCCCCGCATCGTTGCGGTGGCGGCGACGGCGGGCAGCCTGGGGCTGGTGTGCACGGCATTGGCCGCTACGGTGAATACGGTTACTGTGGCGGATTCCGCCGGTGCGCAGCGCACAGTGATGGCTGCGGTGACGGAGCCCGAGGTCCTGCTGGACTTGGCGGGTATGGAACTGGAGAGCAACGACAGCACCCGTCTGCACGAGGTGGAGGACGGCACGCTGCTGCTTTCTCTGCAGCGGGCTTTTCCGGTCTCTGTAGCGGCGGATGGAGAATATTACGAGGCGGAGATCAGCGACGGCACTGTGGCCGACGTGCTGGCCCGCGCGGGCGTGACGCTGGGGCCGGACGATTACACCACTCCCAGTCTGGACAGCCCGGTGACCGAGGGCATGGGCCGTGTGCGCGTACACCGTGTAACATATACTGAGAATACCGCCCGGGAGACCGTTCCCTATGAGACGGAGTATCTGGACGAAACCGCCGAAAGCACGGGGAAATATTCCCACGAGGTGCTGGTGCAGGCGGGGCAGGACGGCCTTGTGGACGTGACCTACCGCCAGAAGTATGTGGAGGGCGGATATTCCGGCACCGAGGTGGTGGATACCCAGGTCGTCACCGAGATGATACCGGAGATCTACCGGAAATACAATTCCGACGCCGTCAGCCCGCTGCAGGCCCCCGAGGGCATCACGGTGGAAAACAACGTGCCCAGCAGCTACAGCAAAATGTATTCCATGAAGGCGACAGGCTATTATTCCGCCCGCGGACGCGGCGCAAGCGGCCTGGGCCTGTATTACGGTACTTTTGCGTGCGACCCGACGCTCATTCCCTACGGTACAAAGGTGTATATCACCTCCGCTGACGGCAAATTCGTATATGGCTGGGCCATTGCGACAGATACGGGTGCGTTTGTGCAGTCCAACCGCATGCAGGTGGACCTGTTCTACGAGACCTATGCCGAATCCGTGGCAAACGGCGTGAAGTATGTAAACGTGTACGTTCCCTGAGAATATCAGAAAACAAAGAGCATCCCCGGCGCGGGGTATCCGTGCGCCGGGGATGTTCTTTTGCATTCGGGTCAATCCGCCCGGCCCGCCTGTTTGACGAGCTGATTGGCGTATACGCTGCAGCCGGCCACCAGTACGCCCTGCACGATACCGGTAAACAGGCCCAGCGCAATGCTCTGTACGCCGTCGAAGCTGCCGGTTGCCACCACCCACAGCATGGCCAGGAACACGCCCGCGCCGCCCAGAATGAGCGGGATGTGCTTGTCTTTTACGTCCTGCGAGGCCTTGAGTGCTTTGCCGACGATGTAAAGCACCGCCACCAGCACCAGCAGCTCGGGCCGGATATATTCCATTACGCCGTCCATCAATTCCATAAGGGGACACCTCCTCGCTTTTGGATATGCGGCGCGGGGAAAATATAGTACATGCACAGCCGGATATTTTGTGTGGGAATCTGCATTTTTGGCCTTTTGCTGAAAATAAGGGAACGGTTTTCGTTATTGCGCGCAGAAAATGAAGAAGCCGGCCGGACCATATCGTTGCATAAATGTCAAGATGGAAAAAACGCCCGCGCAGCGGGCACAGGGAGGGATGGGCTTGGAACAGGCCATCATCGATATCCGGAATATGTACAAGATCTACAATCCCGGAGAAAACGAGGTGCGCGCGCTGGACGGCGTGAGCCTCGCGGTCTACAAGGGGGAGTTTGTGGCCATCGTAGGCCATTCAGGCAGCGGGAAATCCACGCTGATGAATATGATTGGCTGTCTGGACACGCCGACGTCCGGTACATATTTTCTCAACGGGCAGGACGTAAGCGCGCTTTCCGATAATGCGCTTTCAGCCATCCGCAATGAACAAATCGGTTTTATTTTCCAGAACTTCAACCTGATCAAGAACCTGAACGCGCTGGAAAACGTGGAGCTGCCGCTCATTTACCGGGGCCTGCCCGCCGGAAAACGGCGTCTGCTGGCGTTGGAGGCCCTGGAGCGTGTGGGCCTTGCGTCCCGTATGGACCACCGTCCAAACCAGATGTCCGGCGGCCAGCAGCAGCGTGTGGCCGTGGCTCGCGCCATCGCGGCACATCCGCCGCTCATCCTCGCGGATGAACCGACGGGCAACCTGGACACCAGAGCGGGCGCCAGGGTGTTCGAGATCATCCGTGCTCTGCACGCCGAGGGCAACACCATTGTACTGATCACTCACGACGAAGGGCTGGCCCGCAAGGCTCAGCGCATCGTGCGTATCACAGACGGAAAAATAGACGACGGGGAACGGGAGGTTTTCTAAAATGGAAACAAAGGAATTGATGGCGCAGAACGTGCAGGACCCGGCGCAGGCCGGCGAGGTGCTTTTGCAGCCGCCCAAACGGCCGAAGAAAAAGCGCAGCATCAAAAAAATCGTGCTGCTTTCACTGGCGGGCATTGCGGTGCTGGCCCTGGCGGGCAACACCGTTCTGAGCGCGCTGCGCGGCCCGCTGCCGACCTATGTGCAAACACAGACGGCGGCAGCCGGAGACATCAGCCAAAGCCTGTCCACCACGGGTACGCTCACCTCGGGGCAGACCGTAGTGGTGCCGTCGCCCGTCACCGCGCCTCTTGCAGAGGTGAAGGTGGAAGCGGGGCAGATCGTGAACGCGGGCGACCTGCTTGCCACCTTTGATACAGAGCCGCTGGAGCGCGCCTACCGGCAGGCTTCTGCCGCTTATGAGAGCGGCCAGCTGCAGAAAAGCGACGCGCTCACCGCCAGCGACAGCGCACAGGCACGCTTCAATGACGCGGCTGCGAACCTTAACAATCTTGCCGTCCAGAAAGACAAGGCTTCAGCCGCGGTGAACAGCCTGACCGCGCAGTACGAGGCCCTCGCGGATAAGCAGAGCGAGGAGGCGTTGTCTGTTAAAGCGGCTTTGGACGCCGCCGCCGCGGACCTCGCGAACCAGCAGCAGGCGCTGAGCGCGGCCAAGGCAACCTACGACGCGGAAAAGCAGGCCGTCCTGTCCGACAGCGCCAAGCGCCAGTTGGAGCTGGCACAGGTGCCATCATCCCTCTCCGTGCAAAGCGCCAAGGAGGATCTTGCCCGCGGCAGGGACGGCGTGACCGCACCCATCAGCGGCGTCGTCACCTCCCTCAGTGCGGTGCCGGGCTCCAGCGCGGCGGCTTATGGTCCGCTGTGCACGATCCAGAGCCTGAGCGATGTATATGTGGACGTGGCGCTCTCCCGCTACGATCTGGAAAAGGTAAAGCCGGGCCAGAGCGCCGTTGTCACCACGCTGGGCAGGACATACACCGGAACGGTGGCGTCCATCGACGCGATGGCCACGGCCGGGGCCTCCGCCACAGGCACGGCCACGGCCTATGTGCACGCCAAAGTGCAGCTGGACGCGCCGGACGGCGATATCAAACTGGGCCTGGAGGCCAACGTGGTCATTGCCACAGGGGAGGCGAAAGGAGTGCTGAGCCTGCCCATCAGCGCCGTCAATACGGATGTGAGCGGCCAGTTCTGCTATGTGGTGGAAAACGGCGCGGCTGTGCGCCGGGATGTGAAGACAGGCCTTTCTTCCGATACGCAGGTGGAGATCGCCTCCGGCATTTCCGCGGGGGATGAGGTCATCCTCAACCCGCAGGATGTGACGGAGGGCATGGCTGTCAGCAGCGACCCCGCCGCCGCGGCGCAGATGCCCGCGGACGCGGGTATGGGCGCTGTGATGATGGGCTAAGGGGGCGTCCGGATGCGTCAGATCTATGAATACGCCAAAATGGCGTACCGCAACATCATGGGCAGCAAAATGCGCTCATTTCTCACGATGCTGGGCATCATCATCGGCATTGGGGCTGTCATTATGGTGCTGTGCATCGGCGGCGGCGGTCAGCGGATGATGGACAGCGAACTGGGCATGCTGTCTTCCGGTTCGGTGTATCTGAGTGTGACCGGCGAGGATACCACTGTGAACGATTATTTTACCGACGGGGACGTGGAGGCCGTGGGCCGTATGGAAGGCGTTGCGGGCGTGACGATGGCCGGCGGCGCCAGCGGAAGTGTGCGCGGCCCAAAGGGAGAAATAGGCGCCAGCCTTTCGGCGGGCAACGGCAGCATGTTTCTGGTGTTTCCGGCTACGCTGCAGGCGGGGCGCTTTTGGGACGCGTCGGATTATGATGCCGCGCGCCGTGTTGTGACCGTGGATTCCGCGGGAGCAAAGGCGCTGTTTGGAACCGACGACGTATTGGGCATGACGGTGCAGCTCACGGTGGGCGGACGCACTTCGGATTTCACGATCATCGGCATAACCGAAAGCCAGAGCGGATACAGCTACAACGGCAAGATCACTGCGCAGATGACGGCGCCGCTGTCCAGCCTGTCCACTCTTTCCGACGATGTGGGCCAGCCGTATTTCCAGATCGCGCTGCTGGCGCAGGACACTGCGAACAGTGTACCGCTGGCACAGCAGGTGCTGCGTCTGGTGGAAAGCCGACACGGCAACGCCGGGCGGGACTGCTACGGCATTATGGACGTAAGCCAGTACACCGCGCAGATCAGCAGCGTGACAGGGATGTTTACGGGCATCATCGCCGCCATCGCGGGCATCAGCCTGCTGGTGGGGGGCATCGGCGTTATGAACATCATGCTCGTCAGCGTCACCGAGCGCACGCGGGAGATCGGCATCCGCAAGGCGCTGGGGGCAAAGACGGGCAGCATCACGTTCCAGTTCCTCATTGAAGCGGGTACGCTTACGCTCATCGGAGGCGTCATCGGTATTGTGCTGGGCCTGTGGGGCGGCTACGGCATCAGCAGCCTGATGGGCATGGAGGGCTATGTGGCACCCTCCACTGTAGTTTATATCGCGCTGTTTTCCATCGCCATCGGCATTTTCTTCGGCATTTACCCCGCGCGCAAGGCGGCGCGCCTGAGCCCCATAGAGGCGCTGCGCACAGAATAATTGGTTTTACAGGCCTGCGGCTCCGCGCTGTGGGCCTGTTTTGATAAGAAAAGGCTGTGTTTTTGGGCATAACGCCAGTATTTTGTAAATAAGGACGAATTTTCCGTAAAAAATTTGACAAATATTCACATCTGTCCGTTGATTTTTCGACAAAAAGCGGTAAAATACTATGATATAAGGTAAAGATAAGGTTAAGATAGGA